>ERZ827478.1564-NODE-1564-length-15531-cov-5.435901_pt1 | contig 15531 bp, 5 predicted proteins | sample MGYA00519705_ERZ827478 | MGnify/ENA primary metagenome ERZ827478 (study PRJEB31778, sample SAMEA3449318) | human gut metagenome | biome: human gut; feature: human-associated habitat; material: faeces | place: United Kingdom | collected 2010/2012 ... | reverse complement strand
CCAATGAAGAAAAAACAAAAGTTTTAGATGCAAAGAAAAGAAATGAAGAAAAAAAGTTTAATTTTTTTATTAGTTTTATTACTCATTATAGTAATTATTTTTATAGTATTTATAGTTGCAGATCAGTTTAATATTATTAATTTAAGAAAAAATAGTAATTTACAAAATCTGAATTCGGGAAATGTATCTAATGAAAGTAAAATAGATTTTGAAACAAAAAAAACAGATTTTACACTAATAGATCAAAATGGAAATAAAGTTAGTTTATCAAATTATAGAGGAAAAAAAGTTGTCATACTCTATTGGGCAGTATGGTGTCCGCCTTGTAAAGAAGAAGTTCCTATAATAAATGAATTAAGCAAAGAATACAATGATGCAATATTTTTAACAATAGTTTCTCCAACGTTGGGAGAAAATTCAGAATATAAGACATATCAAGAAGAAATTGCAGCTTATATACAAAAAAATAATATTGAGGTACCAGTTTTAATAGATGAAGGAAAAAAATGTTTAGATATTTATGGAATAGAAAGATATCCATGTACTATATTTGTAGATGAATATGGAGATATAAGAGAGAAAGTTGGAAGTAAAGAAAAATCAGGAAAATTAACAAAAGAAGAGATTATAAAAAAATTGGAAGAATATTAAAGAACTTTAATAGATTAAGACACAATCAATTAGCGAAAATAATAAAGAAACAATGTATATAAATTACAAAAACAATAATAAAGAATAAGTTATATAAATTAATGAAATGGGAGAAATAGTGAAGTAAAATATTTTATTTTTAGATTAGTATAAAATTAACAGAATATCAAAAATAAAAAAGGTTAATAGTTTTATATTTATTATACTATTAACCTTTTTTGTAATATAGTAATAAAATTGTAATTAAAATTTAATAAAAAAGGCAAAACGACCTTCCGTAAATATAAAAATTGTATGTATAAAATAAGAATATATTACATATTGAAATGTAAGCGAAAAATGCTACAATAAGATATAATTATAAAAATAGGGAAAATATGCAAAAAACATTATGAAATAATGCTAAAACCATTGAAAACAAAGCAAAAATGGGTTATAATAAAGTATGAGATATTATGTTTAGGAGGTCACTATGGGAAAAGTAATAACAAAAGTAACATCAGCAATAATAACCACAATACTAGTATTTTCTAATTTATTAGTACTTGGTGGAGAAGTTATAGCTTATGGAGGAGAATTAGAAGAGCAGAATACAAAAACAAACAATTCAAAAGTAGAATTTAATAGCTACTTTGATGATGGTGTACATGGAAAAGAATATAAAACTACAGAAGAAGGAAAGATATATTTAAATCTTAAAGTAAAAGAAGAAGGGTATTTAAAAGATATTGTAGTTAATTTTTCAAACGCAAACTTTATAATAGATAGTGACAAGATTAAATCTGAGTACGTCCAAAAAGTTAATGATAATAAAGATACAATAACTTTAAATTCAATAAATAAAGGTGAGGAAGTAACTATAGAGGTGCCAATTAAAATTCTAAATGAAGAAAATGTAAAGGCAGATAATTTCTCTAAAGTTACTGATGTTATTTTAACAGCTAATTATATAGATATAAATGGAAATACAAAAGCTGTAACAAAAACAATTAAAACTCAAGTTGAATGGAATGGAACAGCAGAAATAGAAAATACGACACAACTATCAAAATATATTCCATACAATGTTGGAGAAGAATATGGTGTAATATTCCAATCATTAATTTCTAATAAAGTAAAAGATAATTCAATGCCAGTAAAAGAACAAATAACTACAGTAGAAGTTCCATTAATAAACGAAGCTAAACCAGAAGAGGTTAAAGTTACAGTAAATAATACAAATGCTACAAATGGAAAAGAAAATGGTGCAGAATTTAATCAAGATAATTATACATATAACAAAGAAAATGGAAAATTAGAAATAAAATTAACAAATAATCCTAATGATCAAAATAATATTAGTTGGAAAAAGAATTCAGTAGATGAAATTTTAGTAAACTTCATTTATAAAGGTAAAGAAATTTATGATTATGTTTTAAGTAATGAAGTAAAAGGAACATTAAAATTAAATGTAAAAATGAGTTTATACAATAATGTAGAGACTAATATAAATAAAGATTTTGCATATGACTATACACTAAAAGACAAAATTGGAAATATTAATACAGTTTCAATCTCATCAAATGAGAAAATAAGTAAAGGTTATATATATGCAAATTATGATAAAAAAGATGGATTGAACGAAACAATTTATAATGAAAATTATATAATAGATATTGCTTATGCAGGTATAGAAAATGAATTGGAACTAAATCAAGCAATAGATAAATTTGAAATTAATGATGAAAAAAACATAAGTACTACAGTAGGAGGAACAAATTATACATATAATAAAAAAATAAAAGTTGCCGAAGATATTTTTAAGAAAATGTTAGGCGAAGATGGAAAGATAGAAGTATTTAAAACAGATAAAACAAAAATAGGAGAAATAAATAAAGATACAGAAAAAGATAATACAGGAAAATATATTTTAGATATTTCTAAAGAAGATGTAAACCAAGTCACTATTAAAACATCTAAACCTATTATAGAAGGAAAAATAGAAATCGAAATAGAAAAAGCAATAAAGGGAAAATTAGATTACTCAAAATCACAAATAAGAGAAGTTTCAAATTTGTCAAGTGAAGTAACATTAAAAACAAGCACAGAAGAAGTTAGCGGTAATATAAAAATTAAAATGGAAGAACCTGTATCAAAAGCAAAATTAACTATAAATAAATCAGACCTATCTACATTAGTAAAAAATGAAAATGTAGAAATTAGAGCTTTATTAGATACATCAAATGTATACAATGCATTATATAAAAATCCAGTAATAGAAATTGAATTACCAGAATATATGGAAACAATAGAAATAAAAAGTAGTAAGTTACTATTTGAAGATGAATTAAAATATAAAAAAGCAGAATTAATAGAAAGAAATGGCAAAAAAGTAATAAGAATAGAATTTGAGGGAACTCAAACAAAATACAATACAAAAAATTCAGAAATACAAGGAGCAACAATAGTAATAAGTGCTGATGTTACTTTAAATAGATTAACACCAAGAAAAAATGAACAAATAGTTATGTATTATACAAATGAAAATACAGATTTGTATGAAACAAGTAATATTACACCAGAAAGAGCAAATATAAACAATGAAACTAATTCTGTTGTAAGAGCAAAAGCAAATTCTAATGCACAAGAAATAAAAGGAATGGTAAAAACAGATGTAAATTTTGTAGTTCCAACAGGTGTTATGGTATCAGCAGGAATTGACAATTATAAAGAAGGAGCATCAGGAATACTATCAATTACAGATGAGTCTCTAGATGTAGAAATAGCACCATTTGCTAACAAAAGAATAGCAACGGTTAAAGGAACATTAACAAATAATAATACAAATCCAATTAGTAATGTATGTATATTAGGAAGATTTCCTTCACAAGGAAACAAAAAAATAGACTCAACAGACGATTTAGGAAATACAACAACATTTAGTGTATCAAAAGCAATTTCAGTTTTAGGTATGGATACATCTAAAATAGAAGTTTATTATTCTGAGAAAACAGATGCAAATAAAGATTTAAAAGATACATCAAATGGATGGACAACTTCTCCAACAGATTTAACCAAAGCAAAATCATATTTAATAGTATTAAAAGATAAAATAGAAGCAACAGGAACAATCGAATTTAACTATGAAATAGAGTTACCAAATAATATTGGTTACAACAAAAATGCAGCAACAATGTACAAAACATATTATACAAATGAAGCCTCAGAAGCAACAATGGCTGAAAGTAAACAAGCACCAATATTAAATTTAACAACAGGAAAAGGACCTGAATTAGAAATAAAACTTTCATCAAGTGCATCAACAGATGGAAGAGTGTTTAATGGACAATATGTAAGACTTTATGTTGAAGTTAAAAATACTGGAGATTTAGATGCAGTAAATGCTAAGTTAACAGTAGATGTACCAGAACAAGCATATTTTGTAACTTTTGATGAAGGTGCAAATGTATATGACGAAACAAATAAAACTAGTGATACTATAGACATTGGAACAATAAAAGCAGGAAGTACAGCAAAAGCAATATTTGAGGTTAGAACAAATAGAGAGACAAATATACCAGATGTTGGATATCCAGAAGAAACAATAATGAATGTAATAGCTAAAATTTCTGCAGATAATATAGAAGGCGAAATAAAATCAGAAGAGTATAAGTTTAAAGTAGAAGAAATAGGAAAATATGAATTTATAAATGCACCTAATACACAAGAAAATAGAACATATTTAAATGGTGAAACAGTAAATTACGAAGTTAAATTTCATAATAAAACAATGGATACAATAAAAAATGCTACTTTAACTATACCAATGCCAACTAGTGCAAAAGTAGAACAAGTAACAGTAAAAATAGGAGACACTGTAAAAACAGATGGAATAAATACTCAAACAGATAAAATAGTAATTACATTAGGTGACTTAGAAACAAATGCTAAAGTAAATGTAAATGTAAAATATATTTTAGGGGCAAATACTCCAAATGAATTTTCTACCAAAGCAAGTATAGATAGTGACTTAGGATTTACTTTATATTCAAATGAGAGATGGATACATTTTGGAAATGTAGGAATGAAAGTAGAACAAGTAAAACCAGCAGAACAATATGTTAAAGAAAGAGAAGCTTTTAGATATGTATTTAGAATAACAGCAAATGGAGGTACAAATATATATAATGCAACAATAGTTGATACTTTAGCACCAGAAGTATATTATAATTCAGCAACAGCAGTAATTAAAAATTATAATAATTCAGGCGAAGACATGATAGTAGCTGCTGAAATAAAAAGCGAAGATGGAAAAGTAACAGTAAAAATTCCAGAAATATTTAAAGGCGAGACAGCAGAGGTATATATATATGTAACAGGTGAGCTAGAAAATCCAGATGATGATGGAAAAGCAATTATAAATAAAGCGATAGCATATGCAGATGGAGTAAATGAGACAACAGTAAACGAAGTAACCCATTATTTAGAATATAAACCAACCGCAGAAGAAGAAATAGAAACACAAAAAAATGGATATAAAATATCTGGAGTAGCATGGGTAGATAGCAACAAGGATGGAGAAAGACAAGATGATGAATCAAAATTACCAGATGTAAAAGTAATGCTTTTATATAAAGAAAATAACCAAGTAGTAACAGACTCTAAGACAGGAGAAAGAAAAATTGCAACTACAGATAATAATGGAAAGTATGAATTTACAGGATTACAACCAAACAATTACTTAGTAGTATTCGTATACGATAATTCAAGATATACGATAACAACATATCAAAAAAATGGAGTACCTACAACATCAAACTCAGATGCAATTAATATGGAAGTAGTACTAGATGGAAATAAAACTAATGTAGGAATGACAGATACAATTAAAGTTGTAGATAAAAATATTAGATATATTGATATAGGAGTATATGGAGAAGAAAAATTTGACTTAAAATTGGACAAATTCATAACTAAAATAACATTAACAACTCCAACAATAGGTACAAGCCAAACAGACTATGATAATGAAACATTTACTAAAGTAGAAATTTTAAGACAAAATGCAGGAAAGAGTAATATAGTAGTAGAATACAAAATAGTAGTAACAAATGAAGGTGCGATACCTGGATATGCAAATAAAATAATAGACTATTTACCAGAAGATGTGACATTTAGTTCAGAAGTAAACCCAGACTGGTATATATCAAAAAATGGAGATACAATATATTCTTCAAGTCTTGCAAATAAAAAGATAAATCCAGGTGAAAGTAAAGAAATTAAATTAGTATTAACTAAAAAATTAACATCTGAAAGTTTAGGAAGTATAATGAGTAACACTTCAGAAATATATGAGGCAACAAATGATGCAGGATTACAAGATATTGACTCAGAACCTGCAAATAAGTTAGAGTCAGAAGATGACTTTGGACAAGCCGATATTGTATTATCAGTAGTTACTGGTAAGATAGTAGGATATTCAATAATAATTGTTATAGCATTAGGAATAGTTGTAACAGGAATTATTATAATTAAAAAGAAAGTTTTAAGTAAAAAATAGGAAGAAAGGAGGATAAAAATGAAAAAGCTAATAAAATATATACTTATTTCTATTATGTTAGTTTGCACATCAGTAGTTATGAGTATAGTATTAACTTCACAACTAGAAACACCAGAAGTAGCATCTACAGATATAAAAGGAGCAGATAGCGAAGTAATAAATCCAGGAGAAACTACAAGTGGTACAACAGGTGATGCAGTAGAGGACCATGTTATAGAAGATGCAGGTGATATATATGTTGTAGAAGAGCCTTCAATGGGTGATGGAGTATGGAGACCTATATCTAATGAAGGTAAAGAGCAAGAGATATACTGTATTGAACCTGGTGTAACAATTAAAATTTCTGGGTTAACTAAAGAAGATGTTGAGGAATATGATGGGCAAGAATGTGACAGAGGTTGTGGACAATGTGCAAGTTGGGGAGATGCAAAATTTTCTAGTGGCAAATATGCAGGAAAACCAAAATTTAGTAATCCATACTATTATTGCCAAGGAGACCATGTTACAGAAGAAAGTATAGAAGTAAATGGAAAACGTGTAAATAATACATATGATATAGCATACATAGTATCTTTTTATCCAGCAAAAATAGCAGGACAAGGTATGGCAGAGATGGACCCAGATTCTTGGTCAGGTGGTAAACAATATGCTGTTTGGAAATCAAATTTATCAAGAATTCCTTTACAAAATAGACATGTATATCAACAGTATGTATCAGAAGGCGAAATGATACTTAAACAATCAATAGTATATCAAAAAATGCAAGAAGACATACATGGAACAAGTTATACAGATCCAACATATGGTACAACACATGAAAAAGAAGCTGGAAAGATGTCTGTTGAACCAACAGAAGAAGAATTAAAAGAAATGCAAGCTAATATTAAAGTTGATTCAGATAATGAAAAACAACTACATAAAATAGGACCATTTAAGTTAAATTATGTATATGGTTGGAAATCAGAAATGGCAAGTAAACCAGGTGCAAGTGGATATTATCCTGTTTCACAATATGCAATGAGTGGTATTTCAGATATGTATTTATTGACAGAAAGTGGTGAAAGAATAGATATAGCAGCATTTATTAGACCTAATGTAAAAGAGCTTTTACCAAATCAAGGAGAGCCTCCTAGAGAAGGTAAAGCTGTAGGTAGTAGTTATGATGCTCCAAAATTTTGGGATTACCAATCGCCAGATGGAAAGAAAAACCCTAATATGGTTGACTATTGGTGCTATAACCAATGGAGAAACTATCCAGCACCAAATGAAGAATTTTATGTAGAAATAGATTATGATAAAGAATTACCAGCAGCATTAAAACTACATGTAGAATATAGTTATTTAAATATTCACTTCTTAGCTTGTCAAAGGGATGGTGTATCATATGTAGTAAATGATAACCCTCACGACCATAGTGTATACCCACATGAACACTGCTGTGGAAGTGATGAAGATGGATGTTACTGTTGGTATGACCATTATGGATGTTATTTTACATTATATATAGACAAAGAACATCGTCAAGGATTAACATATTTGGACTATTATAGAGAAATTATTAAAGAGGATTTTGAAATTCCATTCTATGTAACAACCACAATGAAAATGGGAGGATTTGTATTTGAAGATTCTCCACAAACAAAAGACGAAGTTGCTAATGGAGTTATGGATGGAACAGAACATAAACTACCAAATATTCAAGTATCATTATATCAAGCAGATGAAAAAGGAAATGTTGTATTAGATAAAGATGGAAATGGAAAATTAGCAAAACTTAAAACATTACAAGAAGAATTTCCAGGGCTAAGTGAACAACAAATAATAGATCAAGCATTTAATGGTGATAGAGAAGCTTATGAGAATGACTATAAGAGAAGAATAAATCCAACATTAACAGATGAAAATGGATACTATGAATTTAGAGGGCTTACATTAAACAGAAAATATGTCGTTAAATTTACATATAATGGACAAGATTATATGCCAACAGAATATCTAACTAAATTGGATGATTATTCATATGCTTCTGTAGAAGAAATGACAAAACAAGATGCATATGATACTCCAAGTAATCCAGAAGATATGAGGCAAAGATGGAGAGAAACATCGAAAGGATTAGAGAAAAAATCTGAAAGAGACAGATATACAGAGAGATTTAAAGAAATAGGTTCATATCCCAAAAATTATCCTTCGACAGATTCACTTGGAGAAGTAGGAGATTATAATGAAGTATTTTCAATATATGAATTATTAGGATTTGAACTACAAAAAGATGGAAAATACGAACAAGTTGGAACAAGATTAGTAGACAGTTTCTTAACAATAGAAGATGGAAAGATAGTAGATAGAAGTGTAACTGTAAATGACGATGGAGTTGTAACTGTAAATCCAGATGAAAAAATTGAAGAAGGATTGATAAGCCAAAAAATTAAAGAATATATAGAGAAAAATCATAAATATCCTGAAAATTTAAAAGACGATATATATAATGACATAGTTAATATAGTTGGAGGAGATAAAGACTTAACTTGGAGAATGTTACAATTTATAGAAGATTGTAAAATAAATTCTTATACAATAAATAATATAGAAGATGATTCAAGTTATGACTTATATCCAGTATATGATGAATTTACAACATATGTATCAAGTGGTAACAAATATCCAGAAAACAGTTATTCAGATGGAACATTTGATGAGAATGCTTCTACATATGAAGATCATACACAATTAACTGGAGGTACAGGAGAATATAAATACATAAAATTTGAAGTTATAAATGGAGTTACACAAAAAGTTGAAACAACAGCTTCAGATCCAGATGCAATAAAAGAACCTATTGAAAAATATAAGAATATTACATATAAAAATATTTATCCAGGTCAATTGTATGTAAACCAAGGTTTATGGAGAAGACAAGAAGTTGACTTAGCATTAGAAAAAGACATTTATAAAGCAACAGTTAAAATTAATGGTAAGACAGAAGTATATGACTATGATAGCTACGGACATGGTGTAATTACACCATCTGAGATATCTGCTCTAAAGAAAAAATATACACATAATGGAGTATTTGACGAAGCAGGATTTAAAGAAGCATTAAATAAGTTATTTACAGATACAGCTAGAGAACGTTGGGATATCCACTTAAGAATGGCAGATTATGCAAATTACTATGAACCTGTACATAATAGAGCAATATATAGAGCAGACTATGAATATGTATCACAACCTGGTAGAACAGGTGCACCATTAGATGTATATATTACTTATAAAATTTCTGTTAAAAACCAATCACAAACAATTCTAGGTCAAGTGTTAGAAGTTGTAGATTACTATGATGAAGATTTTGAATACATGGAAGACTTATCTTGGGTAACATATGAAGATGGAATTATAGGAGATAAAGACAAAGCAGAAAATACAGGTGATGATAAGGGGGCTAACTATATAAGTTCAGAAGATTATTACAATATGATGGATAATATAGAAAATGGAGCCACAGCAGATGAAATAAAAAATGCAAAAGATATAAAATCATCTAACCGTACAAAATATGACAGAGATACAGAAAGCGATATAACAGAAAGAACAATAACAGATGGTAATACTGGATTAAGAGCTAATTATGATGCAGTATATGTAAAAGGATTAGAAGATAAGAAATTAGCTGCAGGAGAAAAAGCATATATTTATTTAACATTTAAGATAAAGACAGATGGAAGCGGAAAAGTAATAATTAATGAAAGCAAAAATGATGATGACGAAGACAAAATGAACTTTGCAGAAATTAATGGTTACACAACTTTCTATAAAGACAATACATTATTACCAAACTACGGAACTGTAGGTTCAAATGATCCAGCAGGACTAGTAGACATAGATTCTAAACCAGGTAACTTAGAAGCAGATGATTTAGAAGAAGAAAGATATGAAAGTAACTTCGAAGATGACACAGACAGAGCAAAAGCTTTACATATTTATGTAGATGATGAAGCGGAAAGAAAATTAAATGGTGTAGTTTGGGAAGACCAAAGAAATGTAACAGTAGATGGAGCAACTATAGGTGATGGTATAAGACAGAAAAATGAAAATACTGTAAATAATATTTGGGTAGAACTTTATGAAATAGAATTAGACAATAAAGGAAACCCAATAAAAGAAGCAGATGGAAGTTATAAACTAAAAGACGGAGTAGTTCAAATTTATGAAGGTGGAAAATGGACATCAGCAAATGAAAATACAACAGGAAAAGGAAATTACGAATTCACAGGATTTATACCAGGTGACTATATAGTAAGATTTAACTACGGTAATGAACATAATGCAACATATAATGGTCAAGATTTTAAATCTACAACATATCAAGTAGGAATTGACCAAAGCGGAAAAACAGATGCATATACGGACACAAATAAAGAAGGAAGATATGACGGCTATAGAGATGTAGAAAAACAAAATGAAACTGGACTATATGGATATGATATAGCTAAAGCAGATCAAGATGAAAACAACTATTCAGATGCAAAAGATATTTGGTCAAGAAGAGAACAAATAAACAATTATAGTAACAACAATGGAAAAGGTGTAACAAATGAATTAGCATATACATTATCTCAACATACAACACCAAATCCAAATACTGAAATGAAAGCCGAGACTGGTGCAATTGTTGCAGAAGTTGAGTATAACAGACAGAATTCTAACTCAAGTTCAAATGTAGAAGGAGAGTCAGATAGAGGAGACAATAATTATAACAGTAATAGTGATGAATTATATGCAGATGGTAATGACATCAACACAGAATATTCATTAAATAACGTAGACTTTGGATTAGTTGAAAGACCAAAAGCACAACTTGAGTTAAACAAAAAAGTTACAAATGTTAGATTAACACTTGCAAATGGACAAATTATAGTAGATAGTACAACACAAGGACCATATCTATCTTGGGTAAATGGAAAGGCTTATAATATAATTAGTAAACGTACAGAACAAAAAGATACAATTTATGAGACAGATTATAGCAAGAAAAAAGACGGAGAAAGATATAAGGACGATAAAGGCGGACATGGTACAGAATACTATGAATACAGAAAAGAACTTATAACAGACAAATTTACATCACAAGCATCAGGAAAAGGTTATAATGGTTTAATCCAAATAAATATGGATGAAGAGTTAATGCATGGTGCTACTATAAGAATTGAATATACTCTTACAGTAACAAACGCAGGCGAAATAGACTTCGATGGTAAAGGTTTCTATTATAGAGCAGATGACCAAAACAATGAGCAAGAAAAGAAGGGTAGATTAGTAACAACTAGTGCAGACCAAGTAATAGACTATGTAAATAACAACCTACAATTTAGAGCAGAAGACAATAAAGAAGATGGTGGTTCACCAGTTTGGTCAATTATTTCTACAGATGAAGTAATAAATGGACAAAACGGCGAAGGTAGTAAATTGGTAAATAGTACAGTAGCAGGAGTAATTAAGAAAAACGTGGGAGGAAGAGATGTAAATCAATACAACAGCATAGTTCAAACAGAAACTTTGAAAAAGGCTTTAGTACCACAAACTAAAAATTCAAATTCAGCAGATACATCTATTAGCACTAAATTAGTATTATCACAATTAATAACAGCACAAAATGATACAGATGACTTAACATATGATAATATTGCAGAAATTGTTAAAACAACAAATAGCGTTGGTAGAAGAATGGCATACTCAGTAGCTGGTAACCAAGACCCAACACAAATTCCATCAGAAGTAGATGCAGCTAAAGCAGAAAGAGTAATGATATTACCACCATTTGGTAGTGCAACATATGTTTATATAATAATTGCTATTGCAGCAGCTACAATCTTAGTAGTCGGAATAGTATTAATTAAGAAGAAAGTTATAGGTAAAAAAGAATAAGACATTATGAAAAATAACTTAACTTAATAAAAAATAGTTCATACAAAAGTATGGACTATTTTTTATGTTATGCTTTGAATTTTTTATAAAAAATATTTATTAGAATTAGAGGAAATTTACTTAAATGGTCTATTTTTTAGCTCTTTTTTCGTTCTCGTATTGTAATTTTAGTCATTTTGTTATAAAATTATGGCAATAAAATGTTAAGTTCTGAACAATAATAACGAAATTGTACACAAAATGTAAATAACTTTTTTAAATTATGTGGCAAAATCGACAGAAATTACACTAAAGATATATTAAAATAAACAAGCGATGAACAATAATTGAAAAAAAGTAGGGGTGACCATTATGTTTCAGAATGTAGAAAAGAACATTAATAATAGACAAGATTTTAATGAAGCTTTTTATGATAAAAAAGACAAAATGAAAATAGCAATAAAAAGCCTTTTATCTATAAATAACATAATAATTTATATTATAGCTTTTATGGTGTCAATGGTAGGATTTTCGTCACATAATATTATGTTAGGGCTTAGTCCATTTGCAATTGCATTTATGGCGGCAATGTTAAGCAATGGGAATCCAGTAGGAATAGTTTATATTTTAACATTAATAGGAACTTTTATAAAATTTGGTCCAAATGTGCTTCTTACTTATGTTTTAACTTCTCTAGTATTTTTTGCAAGTAGTTTGTTTGTAAGACATAACATAATAGAAGACACCAATGAGGAAAAAAGATTAGGAGTACACTTATTTGCAAGTGTTTTAATAGTTCAAATAGTACCAATGTTCTTTAGAAGTTTTCTTTTATATGATTTATTACTTGCTATTATGGTAGCGGTTATTACATTTATATTTTATAAGATATTCGCAAATTCAATAATTATGCTAAAAGAATTTAGAAATAAAAAAGCTTTTACTATAGAAGAGGTTATAGGAACAAGTTTGCTTCTAGCAATTGCAGTATGTGCAGTTGGAGATTTAAGTATATTTGGCTTTAGCATAAAAAATATTTTAAGTATTTTAATAGTATTAATACTTGGCTGGAAAAATGGAATGTTAGTTGGTGCAACAGGTGGTATTACAATAGGTGTTGTACTAGGAATTATTAGTGGAACAGAGCCTATGATGATTGCAGCATATGCAATTTCTGGACTAATTGCAGGAATATTAAATAAATTTGGAAGAATTGGTGTAGTAGTTGGATTTATATTAGGAAATGTCATTCTTACATATGTTGCAAACGGAAATACAGTTCCAATAATTACGATACAAGAAATTTTAATCGCATGCTTGGGACTTTTAGCAATACCTAAAAAATTAAAAATTAATATAGAAGATTTATATGGAAAGACTAAATTATTACCAGAAACTACAGGAAGAAGTATAGGGGAAGCCCAAGACAACACTATTTTAAAATTAAATAGTATGTCAGAAACAATTGCAGATTTAGCAAAAGGATATAAGACAACAGAAAAAGAAGATAAAAAATTAAAGAAACAAGAGCTTTCTAATGAAAATATTTTTATAGAAGAATTGAAAAATAACTTAATAAATTTAGAAGAAAATATTCTTTTTGATGATATATATAACAATAATAACAACATTTTACATGAAATATTTGAAGAACTATTAAAAAATGATGTTATATATGAAAAAAACTTAGTTAGCATTTTTGAAGCTCATAATAATTATATAGTAGGTTTCCATGAAAAAAACAAAGCGGTGGAAGCAGACATTTCTAAAATGATAAATGCAATAAATTCATCTTATAGATTAAGCAGAGTGAATTTTGTATGGAAAAAGAAAATAGAACAAAATAAAGAAAACATTTCAAACCAACTAGAAGGTGTATCACAAGCTATTGCAGATTTAGCAGACGAAATAAAGAAAGACAATGCAGATGAATTTGCAGATAAAAGAGAAGAATTAATGAGAGCATTCCAAGAAAAAAAATTCGACATACGAAATTTAAACATAAAACGCTTAAAAAATGGTAGATATATTATAGATATATATCATAATCTATGTGATGATTTAGAAGGAAAAAAATGCAATATAAAAAGAATTAAGACTATATTAGAAAGAATTTTAAAAGACAAATTTATAATACAGCATCAAGAATGTGGATTACGTGAAAGCAAGGAACAATGCAAATTTACATATATGTCACAAGATAAATTTTCTGTACAAATTGGTATTTCTAAAACTACTAAAGCTAGTTCACCAGTATCTGGAGATACAAATTTAGAAACTAAATTAGAAGATGGAAAATATTTATTAGCAATAAGTGATGGAATGGGCTCAGGCCCAGAAGCAATGAAAAGTAGTAAGGTTGCAATTAAAACTTTGGAAAGATTACTAACAGCAGGATTTGACAAAACAATGTCATTAAAACTTATTAATTCTATTTTAGAGATAACTCAAAAAGACGATATGTATGCAACTTTAGATGTAGAAATATTAGACTTATACAGTGGAATTATGGAATTTGTAAAAAATGGAGCATGTCCTACATATTTAAAAAGAAATAAAGAAGTTCAATTACTAAAAGCAAATACACTTCCAGCAGGAGCTATAGAAAAAATGGACCTAGAAGTATATGACTGCGATTTACAAGATGGGGATATTATAGTAATGTGTAGTGATGGTGTAATAGAGTCTAATGACGAATATATAAACAAAGAAGTATGGGTAAAATATTTATTAGAAGATATGCAAACAGATGATGCTCAGAAGATAGCAGATATATTGTTAAAAGAATCTATAGACAATGACTATGGAACACAAAAAGACGATATGACAGTTATTGTGGCAAAAATAAGCAAGAAATTAGGATAATTAAAAAAAGAATATAGTAAAAATGAGTAAATTAAGTAAAATAAGCGTAAAAGATCAAGTAAAAATTAAGCATAAAGTAAAGCGATAAAGTAAAAAGTAAGAAATATTTAAATATTTGGAATAACCTTAGTTTAAGTATTTCTTACTTTTTTATTATATGTTTTTATGAAGCTTTTTTATTAATTATTACTTTAATATATTCTCCTAATTCTTGATCAGAGAGTTGTAATAAATAAGATATCAGTTCTAGGAAGGCAATTTTCTTGGTCTATTCTTATGTATTGTCTTAAACTTATTTCTAATAAATTTGCCATTTTTTCTTGGGTATAACCCATAATTTTACGTTTTTCTTTAATCACGGTAACATCACCATATAAATTATGTCATAATTTGTCATATAATCATATTGACATTAAATGTCACCATTTATATAATATAGGTACAATTTGTTCTAGTTAAAAATAACTATAGTATAAATTAAGGAGGAAACAGAGGATGAAAAACAAAGGAATAACGCTAATAGCGTTGGTAGTAACAATTGTTGTTCTTTTAATATTAGCAGGAATAACAAT
>ERZ827478.1543-NODE-1543-length-15688-cov-3.000000_pt1 | contig 15688 bp, 9 predicted proteins | sample MGYA00519705_ERZ827478 | MGnify/ENA primary metagenome ERZ827478 (study PRJEB31778, sample SAMEA3449318) | human gut metagenome | biome: human gut; feature: human-associated habitat; material: faeces | place: United Kingdom | collected 2010/2012 ... | reverse complement strand
AAGCCGACGCAGCGCCGCCTCTGGAAGGTCGAGCTTTCCACGGGCCTGTGCGACTATCTCGCCAAGATCTGGCAGCTCGAGCTGGCAAAGGTCACGGAGCTGCCCCTCTGGATCGTCTGCACCGGCACGATCCCGCCGAATCCGTCCGAGCTGCTGTCCTCCGACCGCATGAAGAGCTTTGTAGAGAGCTGCGCGGACTACTACGACTACGTTATCATCGACACGCCCCCGATCAACACGGTCGCCGACGCGCAGATCATCTCGACCTTTGTCGACGGCGTCGTGCTCGTGGCGCGCTCCGGCAATACGACTGCGGACGAGCTGAATGCCGCGACTGCCGCTGTACACCGCGCGGGCGGGAATCTCTGCGGCGTCGTGCTGAACGGTCTGAACATGAAATCCGTGAAATACGCCAGCAAGTACAAATACGGCGATAAGTACGGCTACCGCTATTCCTACAGTGAGTCCTATGGCGCAAAGTGACCCCATGATCGACCTGACGCTCGACTACCACGCGCACATTCTGCCTCGCTGCGACCATGGCAGCGACGGCGTGGAGACGTCCCTGCGGCAGCTCGCCATGGCCACCGAGGCAGGGATCCGGACCGTCTGCGCCACGCCGCACTTCTACCCGCACCGCGAGAACGCCGCCGCCTTTCTGGAGCGCAGAGCGCGCTGCGCTGCGGCGCTGCCGCGCAGGCCGGAGCTTCCGCGCATCCTGCTGGGGGCCGAGGTCCTGATCTGCGACGGCATGGAGCGGCTTGACGACCTTCCCCGCCTGTGTCTGGAGGGGACGAACGAGCTGCTGCTGGAAATGCCGTTTTACGCGTGGCCGTCCTCTCTGTGGGATACGCTGTTCGCCCTGTGTGAGCGGCAGGACGTCCGCATCGTTCTGGCCCATGCGGACCGATACCCGAAGGAAAATATCGAAAGGCTGATCCGGGAGGGCATCCCGCTTCAGCTCAATGCCGTCTGCCTGACGAAGCCAATCAAACGCAGACGATATCTGGAATGGATCCAAAACGGCTATGTCAAATACCTCGGGAGCGATATCCATATGCTTGGAGACGGCTACCGGGATTGGAAGAAATGCAAAACGCTTTTGGAAAAGAAGCTACGCTGAGAGAAGGAACGCCCATTGCATGCCACAGAAACATCGCTGCCGCTCGTTTCAATCATCATGCCTGCCTTTAACGGAGAACCCTATATCGGCGCTGCCATTCGCTCCGTTCTCGCGCAGAGCTATGCGCGCTGGGAGCTGCTGATCCTTGACGACGGCTCTGCCGACCGAACGGCGGAGATCGCAGAGGCCTTTGAAAAATCCGATCCCCGGATTCGTCTATTCCGCAATCCAAAGAACCTGGGCGCGGCGCAGACGCGCAACCGCGGCTTTGCTCTGGCGCAGGGCGAATGGATCGCGCTGTTGGACTGCGACGATGTATGGCATACAGACAAGCTGGAAAAGCAGCTTGCTCTTGCATCGCGCGGTGATATTCTCTACTGCTCCTATGCACTGATAGACGAGAGCGGCAAACACCTGTCCGATTTTCTCGTTCCGGAGTCGACGGACTACGAGGCCATGCTGCGGGAAAGTGTTTTAAGCTGCTCCACGGTACTGCTGCGCCGTTCGATCCTCGCCGGGCAGCGCTTTCCGACGGAATACTACCATGAAGACTATGTATTCTGGCTCGGACTTCTGAAGGCCGGATATCGGGCGGTCGCCTGCACGGAAGTGCTGGCGGATTACCGTCTGGTAAAGGGCTCCCGCTCCAGCGACAAGCGAAATGCGGCAAAAAACCGCTGGCTGATCTATCGCAGGGTGGAAAAGCTGTCAATTTGGAAATCCGCAGCCGTTTTTGCAGTCTATGCCTGCCATGCGCTGCGGAAGCGCAGGAGGGCACGATGAAGGTACTTCTGCTCTCCCACAACCCGGTCACGACCTATAACAACATGGGCAAGACGTTTCTGTCCCTTTTTTCCGCATTCCGCCCGGAGGAGCTTTGTCAGCTCTACCTCTACCCCGCCGTACCGGATACGGCCTGCTGCGGCAGCTATTATCGCTTCACGGATCGCGAAGCGCTGCATTCCATCTGGGACCGGCATGCCGTCGGCGGGGAGATCAGCCCAGATTCGGCGTGCCATGACAAATTCACCAGCGAAAAAGAGGAGCGAACCTATCGTTCGCCCCGCAGCCGCTCCGAGCCCATGCGTCTGGCCCGCGACCTCATCTGGCGGCTCAGCCGCTGGGATCATCCCGGCCTGAAGGCATGGCTCGACCGCGAAAGGCCCGACGTTCTTTTCGTCGCGCCCGGCAAGCAGGAGCTGCTGTACGACATCGCGCTGACCCTTGCGCGCGAGCGGCATATCCCGATCGTGAGCTATATCTGCGACGATTTCTATTTCCTGCAGGGGCAAAATGCCTTTTGGGCAAAGCTCCGGCAGAAGCGCCTGCGCCGCAAAATCGCGGCCCTGTTGCAGGAGACTGCCCTGACCGTGACGATCTGTCCCGAGCTTGCGGCGCGATACCACGAGAGCTTCGGCGCAGAGGTGACGGACGTGATGACCTGCCCGCCGTTTGCCGTTCATCCCTATACGGAGCCGGGCCGCGACGCTTTGCACCGCTGCCTGACCTACATGGGGAACCTCGGCTGCGGCCGCGGCCAGCCCCTGCTGGATCTTGGACAGACGCTGGACGCGCTGAACCGGCAGGAAGGGACCGATTTTACGCTGGAGATCTATACCGATCACAAATACCCGGAGCTGCTGGAGCGTCTGGCGGCCTGCCCGGCGATCCGCATGCACGGCTTTGTCACCGGGAAAGCATATCAGGCAGCCTTTGACGGCGCCGATGCCTTTGTCCATGTGGAGGCCTTTGACAAAGAGAACCGGGACCGCGTCCGCTATTCCGTCTCCACCAAGATCATCGAGAGCCTTGCCAGCGGCAGGCCCCTGCTGGCCTACGGGCCGGAGGATGTCGCCTCCATGGCCTATCTGCGCCGGAACGGCTGCGCTGCGCTGGCCAGTTCCATGCAAGAGCTTCCCGCCGTCACAAAGGCCGTTCTGACGCAGGAGCCATATCGCTGGCAGCTCGTTGAGCGCGCCGCGGCAGTTGCCAGACGCGAGGCCGATAACAGCGCGCGCCTGCATGCGCTGCTGGAGCGCGTGGCTGCGGAGGGAGCAAAATGAAAATTCTGCAGATCAACTGTGTCTATGGAACCGGGAGCACCGGCCGCCTGACGCAGGCGATCCACACCCGTCTGCTGGCAGAGGGGATCAAATCCGTTGTCTGCTGCGGCCGCGGCCCGCGCAGTACAGACCCGCACGTCCATAAGGTCTGCGGGGAGCTGTACGCCAAGGCGCAGCATGCCGAGGCCGATCTGACCGGGCTGGTTTACGGCGGCTGCGTGCTCTCGACCGCACGCTTGCTGCATATTCTCCGGCGGGAGGCGCCGGATATCGTCCACCTTCAGTGCATCAACGGCTATTTCGTCAATATTTTCCGTCTTGTCCGCTGGCTGAAACGGCACAGCGTTCCAACGCTGCTGACGCTCCACGCAGAGTTCCCCTATACCGCCAACTGCGGTATTGCGGCAGACTGCGAAAAGTGGCGCACCGGCTGCGGCAGCTGCCCGCAGCTGCGGGCGCAGACCGGCTCCCTGCTGTTTGACCGAACGGCCGCCGCATGGAAGCGGATGCGGGATGCATTCGCCGGGTTTTCCAACTGCACCGTCGTTTCCGTCTCGCCCTGGCTTCGGGGCCGGGCGGAGCAAGCGCCCGTTCTGGCCGGGCTGCACCATGTGACCATTGGAAACGGCGTAGAGACCGCGATATTCCATCCGGTGGCTGCAGTTGACCTGCGGCGAAGATACACATCCGCCAGACGCAGGCTCGTGCTCCATGTGACGGCGTCCTTCTCCCCCGAGCAGGGCAGCCTGAAGGGCGGCTGGTACGTTCTTGCACTTGCAAAGCGCATGCCGGACGTCACATTCGCCGTCGTAGGGAACCGCGATCCGCTGCAGAACGTGCCGGACAATGTGCTGGATATCGGCCGGTTGGAAGATCAGGCACTGCTCGCAGCGTGGTACAGCGCCGCGGACGCCGCACTGCTGACGAGCCGACGCGAGACCTTCTCGCTGGTAACTGCCGAAAGCCTCTGCTGCGGCACGCCGGTCGTCGGCTTCCGCGCAGGCGGGCCTGAGAGCATCGCGCCGCCATCCTGCTGCGAATTTGTGGAATATGGCGATCTGGACGCGCTGGAACATGCCCTGCGCAGCCGGTTGGAAGCCACACCGGACCGGGCGGCGATTGCCGCAGATGCCGCAGCACGGTTCAGTATGGAGAATATGTATCGTGCCTATAAGGCTGAGTATACGGCGCTTTCGTTAATGGTGGATAAATTGGAAAGCAAAGAGGTCAAACTGTGGAAAAGCAGAAAACACATCTGACAGAACACCAAACACTCCTGTTGGAGATGCTGCATGATTTTGACCAAGTCTGTCGAAATCATAACATACATTATCAGTTATTTGCCGGAACTGCACTTGGCGCTGTAAGACACGGGGGATTCATTCCGTGGGATGATGACATTGATGTTATTCTCATGCGCGATGAGTATGAACGCTTCTTCCGAGAAGCCGCAGGCGACTTTGACCCATCGGTCTATTATGTTCAAAGAGATAACAGCCCACATTGGCCGATGCAGTTTTCGAAGCTCCGGCGAAACGGAACTGCCTGCATAGAAAAATATCATCCGAAGGACAAATTAGTACACCAAGGCGTTTATATTGATATTTTCCCATGTGATAATCTGGCAAATAATGGCTTGATCCGAAGGCTTCAGTTTGCTGCATCTAAAGTTGTCATCGCCAAAGCGCTGTATGTCCGCGGCTATGAAACAAACAGCATTGCAAAGAAACTGTTTATGCAGTTTTGCCGCATAGTGCCGCGCCGTCCTCTTGAGGAATTCTGCATACGCAGGAAGGACGCAGGCACAGAAATGGTACATTCCTTTCTGGCAGCTTCCAAAAGCTATAAAAAGAACCTTTTGCCCCGGGAATGGCTCAACAACACAATGGAAATCCAATTTGAGGATTTCACGTTCCCGATCTCACGGCATTATGACGCTCTTTTGCGAAATTTATATGGAGATTACCATCGGATTCCCTCTCCAGAGGAGCGTAAATGTAAGGAACATGCCGCAATTCTGGACCTAGAGCATTCCTATACTGAATATCTGGACAAGCAAGCTACTATGTCAATCAAAATACATACAAAATGTATTCGATAAAGAAGCAGGAGGGTGATCGATGTAACATTTCGCTAAGTTTCGAAGGTACATGTATTCAAATTATTTCAGAGGGGGGTAAAACAACATGAGGAAAGCCATTTCTATACTGCTCGTATTCGTGATGTGTCTATCGCTTCTCCCGGCGAATGCCATCGCAAAAGATAGCAGTAGAACCGAGCAGCCCTTGAGTACCGAATTGAATAAGGGCAGCGAAATTCCCGGTACCGCTTACCACGTTATTTCCAAGAAAAACTACTCCATCGCGCCGGATATTTCCGAGTCCGTGATTATCACGAACAACGACGCGGGCAACTCCCAGACCGTTGCCAACGTCATGCAGGTCAACCCGAATGAGGGACGGGCGAAAATTGTAGCCGGTTACGGCAACCGCAACCCGAAGGAGCTTGGCTGGACGCTGAAGACCACGACCGAGCAGGCGCACGTCTACGAAAGGGAGACGGGCCTGAACGTCGTCGGCGGCGTCAACGCCTCGTGGTTCAACATCAACACCGGCGAGCCCTCCGGCTATCTCGTGATGAACGGTGTCGTGCATCACGATAACTCCAGCCGCGCCTTCCTCGCCGCGTTTGACGACGGCTCCGTCAACGTCTTCCGCGAGGGCACGACCCTTGCGCAGGCCGAGGCCAGCCAGAGTGAAAAGCAGGGCAAGGCCGTTCAGATCGTCGAGGCGGTCGACGCGCTCGTCGCCATGGTCTGGGATGGCAAGGTCGTTGCCTCCCAGTCCGGCAACGGCGGCTATTACCCGCGCACCAGCGTCGGCGTCAAGGCCGACGGCACGGTCGTCCTGTTCCAGGCAGACGGCACCATGGCCCCCCGCTCCGTCGGCTACACCGCCGAGGAAGAGGCCCGCATGATGGTCGCGCTCGGCTGCGTGGCGGCCATCCAGCTCGACGAGGGCGGCTCCTCCACCTACCTCTCCCAGCGCGAGGGCGAGAGCGACCTGACCATGCGCAACACGCCCGCAGGCGGCAGCGAGCGCGTGGTCTCCGGCACGATTCTCGTCGTCTCCACCGTGGCTGCCTCCGGCGAGTTCGACCACGCCGCCGTCACGCCTGACGGCGAATACTACACGCCCGCTTCCACGGTCGAGCTATCAGCCAGCGCCATGGACTTTTCCGGCGCTCCTGCCAAGTCCCTCCCCGCGGACGCCGTCTTCACGGTCAGCGATGCGGCCATGGGCACCGTGAGCGAGACCGCCGTCAGCGGCAGCAGCGCTTCCGCCGTGTTCACCTCGTCCGGCAAGACCGGCGACGTGACGATCGACCTAGTCAGCGGCGGCAAGACGGTCGGTTCGACCATCTTGCATGTGCAGGAGCCGGACGCCCTCTCGTTTGCGTCGAGCGAAGTCAACCTCAACTATAACGACGTCAGCGACCTTGGCTTCCGGGCGACCTATCAATCCGAGCAGGTCCATCTCAAGGACGGCGACATCAACTGGGCCATCTCCGACCCGGATGCAGGTTCGTTTGCGAACAACCGGTTCGCCGTCACGAGCAACGTGAAATACTCCGGCAGCCCAACCGTCACCGCCACGCGCGGTGAGCTGAGCGCTTCCGTTACCGTGAATATCGGCATGGAGCCGACCATGATCCTCGACGGCGGCGATGAGGACCCGTGGGATTATTCCACCATCGGCACGACCGTCGAAAGCTTTGACGGCATGGCCTCCAATGCAGTCGCGACCTATCACTATGCCGGCCGCGGCGGTGTGGTCAAAGGCTCCATCGTCTCCGATACCGCCGAGGAATATGCCGACATCGTCCGCTTCGGTCATAAGGCCATCAAGCTGGAATATGACTGGACCGGTCTCACCGGTACCGATGGCGCCTGTCTCGGCCTTGGCGACAATCTCGCCATTGACGGCACACCGACAGCGCTTGGTGTCTGGGTCTATATCCCCGAGGGAGTCCCTGTCCCGTGGCTGCGTGCCCAGATCGCCACCAGTACAAATAATGGCCAAAGCTGGACGAACGCCTATGTCAATTTCAGCAATGGCAGCGCGGGCAGCGGCGAGGGGCTGAAGGCTGGCTGGCAGTATCTGGAGGCTGACCTGACCCAGTATGCAGGTGCCCTGATCCGCGCCAACAGCGGCATGCTGTTCCGTGCCATGGTCACAACCAGCGGCATCGGCTGGTACACCACCGACGGCGTCAAGCTCGACAAGGGCGACCTGAAGGGCTACATTCTTCTCGATAATTTCTGCGTCGTCTACGGTGCAAACAATCAGGACGTCACGGCTCCGGTCGTGACCTCCATCCAGCTCGTCAACGACGACGGCACCAAGACAGAGCTCGAGGACGGCATGACCCTCCACTCCGACAAGCTCCGCTTTTTCGTCACCTACCACGACAGCGAGGAGACCGATCCCTACGCCACCGGCGTGGAATCCGCCTACTTCTACTTCGACGGCACCTATCGCGCCAAGTACGATTGTGACATTCTCGGCAGCACCTCCGGCCTGATGCACTTCGGCAACGGCCTGCACTCCATCACGTTCTACCTGAAGGACGGCTACGGCAACGTCACCCGCGAGACCCGCTACTTCACCGTCGAGGCCGAGACGCCGGACGTGCCGAACATCGCGCTGAACACGCTGGGTGTTCCCACCGTCGGCAAGACGTGGCAGCTGGCGCTCGAGAGCGACGACCCCGCTTCCATCACATCCCTGACAGCAGCCATCTCCGTCACGCGCAGCTATCCCGTTGCGAACGTCACCTTCCCCGAGGGCGTGACGGGTACCTGGAGCTACGATCCCTCCAAGGGTGTCGTCTCCGTGGAGATCACCACCATTGACCACGCGAAGTATACGGCCGGTGCGCTGGCCACGGTCGACATTCCCATCCCCACCTCCGTCACAGAGGGCAGCAGCATCAACGTGCAGGTCACGAAGGGCTCCTACGGCTGCAAGCAGACGGAGAACCTCGATATCAGCGACCTGAACCAATATGCGACCGGCTTCACCACGCCCGTTGCAAATTACCCGGTCGAGGCCATGTACCGCATTACGGCCGAGACCGCCGTGGCAGGCAGCAAGGCCACCGCGACCGTGACAGTCGTTCGCGACGGCGCTGCGGCAGCCGGCGTCAACGTCTATGCCAATGACGTCCTGCAGGGTCAGACCGACGAGAACGGCCGGATCGACATCTCCGGCCTGACGGCAAGCGAGGGCAGCGTGAACCTGCGCGCCGAGGACGCCGAGGGCAACTGCTCCTATCAGATCACCCTGTTCAGCTACAACGCCGTGGGCGACGAGACCGGCGCGCCCTACAACATCATCTACGCCCTCTCCCCTGCCGCAGACGGCAAGACCATCACCTGGATGAGCGACCCGCGCCACAGCGCCGCTGCCGCCGTCGCGGAGCTTTCCACCAATGCTGACCTGAGCGGAGCGGAGCAGATCGACGGCACGAGCCGCCTGATCTCCTACTCCGGCAGCAAGCAGATCAACCGCGTGAACGGCGTGACGCTGAGCGGCCTGACTGCGGGCGCGACGTATTACTACCGCGTCGGCGACGGCACGGTCTGGTCCGCCATCCGCAGCTTTACCGTCCCGGCAGCCGGGAAGCAGACCCGCTTCTTCCTGCTGGCAGACATTCAGGAGGAGGCCGCGCTTGAGGGCATGGGCCGCATCGCCGATCATCTGGCCGGGCAGTATCCCTTCGGCGTTCAGCTCGGCGACGCCGTGGACAATGTCCGCTACTACAACCAGTGGGACGACGCACTGAAGCTCTTCACGCTCGACGGCATCCGTGACACCGACGTGATCCACGTCATCGGCAACCACGAGGCAGACGACAGCGGCAACGGCGCTATCGCCGTGAAATCCGTGTTCGGCGTGCCCGCCGACTGGTATTCCGTGGAGCGCGGCGACGTCTACATCGCCGTCCTGAACCACACCTCCGACAAGGACACCCTGCAGCAGTTCGCACAGTGGCTGATCGAGGACGCTGCGAAGACGAACTGCACCTGGAAGGTGCTGGTCACGCACGTCCCCGCCTACTATACCAACCCCACCGGCGGCGGCGAGATCTATCAGCAGTATCTGCCCGCAGCCTGCGACGCAGCCGGGATCGACTTCTACTTCTCCGGCAATGACCACAGCTACGCCCGCACCGCTCCCTTGACGGCCGGTCAGGTGGAGGAAAAGGGCACCGTGTACTACATCTGCGGCTCCACCGGCGGCAAGTCCTACTCCATCGTGGATAATAAGGACTTCCACTTCGAAAAGGCCACGCTCGACTTCGAGAGCATCTATGTCGACGTCACCGCCGACCGCTTCCAGGCTACCGTTACAGCGTATAATGTGGCAGAGGACGGAAGTAAGACCGTGCTCGACCAGTATAGCAAGAGGAAGACCCCGCTGTGCGAAAATGATGAGCATACCTATGACTACGACAGCGAGACGGACATGCTCTCCTGTGAGGTCTGCGGATACGAGACCGGCGCGAAGGAAAGCGCATATCCCGGCTGGGCAAAGGATACGAAGACGGGAAAGAATCGCTATTTCATCGGCGGCAGCCCGGTCACGGGTGCTTTGGTCCTCCCGGATGGCACCTACTCGTTCGATCAGGACGCTCTTGCCTATCAGGGCACTTATGAGCTCAATGGTGAGCAGTGCGAATTTGACAGCGGCCGCTTTGTCCGCTGCACAACGGCAGATGTTGTCGACGCTGGTCTTTGCGGTCAGACAGTCTACTATGTCTTCTACCGCGACGGTAGGTTTGCAGTTGGTGGTTCCGGTGCCATGAATGATTATGAGTTCCGCGGTGTGACCCCGATCCGCAAGCATAACGGTCAGATCAAGCAGATCATCATTGGCAAGGATATCACCTATATCGGTAAGTTCAATTTCAATTGGTGCAGCAAGTTGCAGAGCGTGACCTTCGAAGAGGAAACCAAGCTGGAGCGCATCGGCTGGGGTGCCTTTGGCTACAGTAGCCTGCCCTCCATCACCATTCCCGATTCTGTTACGCAGATCGACGGCTATGCGTTCTACTATTGCTCCAAGCTGACCGATGTTACAATCAACGAGGCCAGCAAACTGGCAGTGCTCGGGGAGTATGTCTTCAAAGCCGATACCCGGATCACAAGTCTTTACATCCCCGATGGGGTTGTGAAGATCGGCACTGATATCTTCCGTGATGCGCACGACACCGTAACGCTTTCCGTTGCCGCAAACTCTTACGCACAGAGCTACGCCGAGAAATACGGTCTGGCTTATGTTGCCAGACCTGTTCCCGCAGTGATCATCGCCAGCGGCAGCTGCGGCGACAACGCAGCCTGGGAGCTGGACAACGAGGGGACACTCAAGATCACCGGCAGCGGCCCCATGGCGGACAACAGCACAAACCACACGCCGTGGGAAGCCTATAAGCACCAGATCCGTCATGTCGTCATCGGCAGGGATATCACAGCCATCGGCAAGTTCAACTTCTTCTGGTGCAGCAAGTTGGAGACCGTGACCTTCGAAGAGGGCTCGCAGCTTGACCGCATCGGCTGGGGCGCCTTCGGCTACAGCAGCCTGCCTCAGATTGCCATTCCCGACAGTGTGACCCGTTTGGAAGGGTATGCCTTCTACTATTGTTCCAACCTGTCCAACGTTGAGATCAGTGAGAGCAGTTGTCTGACCAGCTTGGGTGAATGCGTATTCAAGGCAGATACAAAGCTGACGAGCCTGTACATTCCTGACGGCATGAATAATATTGGATGGGGTATCTTTGAAAATGCCATCGCGAATGTTACGCTGTCAGTAGCAGAAAGCTCCTATGCTCAGACCTATGCCGAAAAGTATGGCATCGCCTATGTAACAAGAACCGCTAGGCCAGCAGTCGTTGCCTCCGGCTTCTGCGGTGAGGACGCTGCATGGGTTCTGACTTCTGACGGTGTGCTGAAGATCACTGGCAGTGGCCCTATGGCGGACAATGAGACAAACCATGCCCCTTGGGAAGCATGCAAGTATCTAATCAAGCAAGTCATGATTGGTAAAGACATCACCTATATTGGTAAGTTCAACTTCTTCTGGTGCAATAGACTCGAAACTGTAACCTTTGAAGATGGCTCGCAGCTCGAGCGCATCGGCTGGGGTGCCTTTGGCTACAGCAGCCTGAAAACAATTGCCATTCCTGACAGTGTTACCAGATTGGATGGGTATGCCTTCTACTACTGCACAAAGCTGAATGAAGTAGCGATCTCTGAAGGCAGCAATCTTGAAAGCATTGGAGAATACGCATTCAAAGGCGATACTGCGCTCCTCAGCCTGTATATTCCCAACACTGTAACAGAAATTGAAGACCGCATTCTGCAAGATGCGCTTAATATCGTGTTGTCTGTAGCAGCAAACTCCTACGCGCAGGCTTATGCTGAAAAGCTGGGCTATACCTACACCGTTCGTGGTACAACTGATGCAGCACAGCTGGAAACAATGGTAACCGAATTGAGCATTATTCCTGTTGACGATGAACTGGAAGAATTTCAAGTTCTGTTTCTGTCCGAATTGGACGACAGTAACTCGTAATCCGAGTTTACTCTCACAATTTAGAGGTCAATCCTGTCAGCAAACACCATCCGGAGGGCTGCACAATTGTGCAGCCCTCCCACACGGCATTTTACAAGAACTCCAAAGGAATGAGATTTCATGCAAGCTATTCAGCAACAGGAACGCGGTTCTCTATACCGTAGGGATATCCTATGCCTTTTAACCATCTTTATTTCCAGTATGGATTTTTTAGGCATTGGCGGCGATTTCCTTGCAATATTCCTGCTCGCCTATTTGATCTTGCATATTCGTCATATTGTAATAACGCAGCAAGCCATACTTCTTGCTCTGTTCTCAATTTTCTATTTCATATTCTACAGCTATCATAACAGCTTCGTATTTGCCGACCTACTTAAATACCTCGTCATGCCTTGGGCTTGCTACCTGGTCGGCAGCCACTTCATCAGGAATTCCCCTAACAGAAACTTACTACTGTTGATGATCATAAGCATCTCAGCTGGTTTCTTTCTGCATGGTACCCTTAATGTTGTGTCTTATCAGTTCTTTCATCGCGTTGATGAGCGATATGCTCGACTAGCTTACGACTTTTGGCATAAGAACTATCTGTCCGTCACAGCGCAGGGGCTTCTGTTTCTTTTCCCTGCTGCCATTTCAATCGGCCTGCTCTTTTTCGGTGATCGAAAGTGGACTATTCCGTCCCTACTTGTCCTGTCTATCTCACTCTATAACGCTATACAGCAGGCATATCGCGCTTTTTTCTTTGTCTCCGGATTGCTTATAGTCGGGATTCTGATATATATTTTGTTCACAGCTAAAATATCGCTCAGGCGTCGACTCCATATCATTCTTGGCGCTGTTATCCTATTTTTGATCGTTCTCATAGTTTGGCAAGCAGATATTGCTCATTTGAAAAGCATGTTTGCTTCGACACGACTTTATCGGCGCATCACACAGGGTGATCTGCTAAATGCCGGTGGGCGCATCAATATCTGGAAAAGCTTTTTTGATAATTGGTTGCGCTATCCATTTGGTTCCAATAATCAATTTGTTCTGTATGGCGGGCAAACATATGCGCACAATTTCTGGCTGGACATTTACCGTGTTGCTGGAATACTCCCTTTCATTTTCTCGATATCAGCAACAATTGACGAAATAATCATACTGTTTCGCTTTGGCAGATTGCATACAGATCGTAGCATCAGCCCTATCGCTTTCTGCTTTACGTCAGCAGCAATCATAAATTTTATGGTCGAACCGATCTATATTGCAAACCCGTACATCTATTATTTCTTTCTTATGATCCAGGGTGGAATTAACGGTGCAATGCACCAGAGCAAATCGGAGGTCACCCCATGAACCTCATTTTTCTCTCCAATTTCCATCATCAGGGGCCGCTCTGCCGCGCACTGGCTGCGCAAAGCGGCGTCTCGTTCCGCTTTCTGGCCTGCGGAACGATCTCACTGGAGCGGCGCGCGATGTGGGGCGAGATCAGGGATCTTCCGGATTTTGTTGTCACGCCGCGCACTCCGGCAGAGTTGGTCGAAGCATCCCATGAAATTCTTGCAGCAGATGCCGTGATCGTCGGCTCTGCGCCGCAGACCCTGCTGCGGGAACGCCTGCGGGAGGGAAAGCTGATCCTGCGCTATCAAGAGCGCCCTCTGAAAAACGGCTTGGAGCCGCTGAAATTTCTGCCGCGGATGGTGAAATGGCAACGTTGGAATCCCTCTGATAAGCCGGTGTATCTTCTGTGCGCCAGTGCCTATGCCGCCGGGGATTACGCAAAAATGGGATTATTCCGCGGGAAGTCCTACAAATGGGGATACTTTCCTGCTGCACTTCCCTATGATACGGAAACACTGCTCCCCCAAAAAGAGCCGGGCAGTATATTCTGGGCGGGCCGCTTGCTGGATTTGAAGCACCCGGATGATGCAATCCGGCTTGCGGCTCGGCTGCGGGATGCAGGCTATTCGTTTTCTCTGCGTATAGCGGGAAGCGGGACATTGGAACCGAAGCTGCGTGGAATGATCACACAATATGCTTTGGAATCTCAGGTCTGCCTTCTGGGCAGCCTGTCACCGGAGCAGGTGCGCCGGGAAATGGAACGCAGCGCAATATTTCTGTTTACTTCGGATCGGCACGAAGGCTGGGGTGCTGTGTTGAACGAGGCCATGAACAGCGGCTGCGCAGTCGTTGCCAGTGACGCAGCCGGCTCGACGCCCTATTTGGTCGAGAATAGCGTAAATGGCTGTGTCTATCGCGCTGGGAATAGGAATGAACTATACGAAAATGTCGTACGGTTGTTGGAGCAGCCATCTACACGGGAAGCAATGGGCAAACATGCCTATGAGACCATCACAAACACCTGGAATGCTCAAGAAGCCGCCCGTCGGCTGGTCGATTTGATCCGGGCCATTTCAGAGGGGGTTCCGTCCCCCGAACTCTATTCGGAAGGGCCGTGCAGCCGCGCTTAGCCACTGCTGGCATATATCGCAAATATGAAAGTATCTTTTTTCAGCCGACGTGCCGCCAAAAACGCGGGCTGGCTGGTCGCAGGTAGAGTCCTGCACATGGCACTGGCCTTTCTGGTCAATCTGCTCACTGCACGCTATCTGGGGCCGAGTAACTATGGTCTGGTCAACTATGCCGCCCTGTATACCGCCTTTTTCACATCCTTTGCCACTCTGGGGTTGAGTTCACTCCTTTTGAAGGACTTTATGGATGACCCGGAGGGTGCCGGAACTACAGTTGGAACGGCGATCGCAATGCGGCTGCTGTCCAGTACGCTGTCTGCGGTCAGCATTCTGGCCATAGTGGCCGCTGTGGACCGTGGAGAGCGCTTGACCATGACCGTGGTAGCGCTTTACAGCATGTCCCTGATCTTTCAGGCGTTTGATACCATTCAGTACTGGTTTCAAAGTCGGCTGGAGTCCAAATACGCAACGATTGCCACATCGGTTGGGTATATCATCGTCTCTTTCTACAAAGTACTCCTTCTGGTTTTGGGCAAGGACGTTCGCTGGTTTGCCATCTCCAACACAATCGATTATGCCGTAGCAGCCATTGTATTTCTGGGGCTGTACAAGTGGCGGGGCGGTCCCCGTCTGCATATTTCGCCTGCAAAGGGGCGCGCCCTTCTGCGCCAGAGCGGGAGCTTTATTCTCTGCGGCCTTATGGTGTCCGTCTATAACTGTACAGACCGCTTTATGCTCAAGCATCTGCTGGATGAGGCCTCCGTTGGCTACTACGCCACGGCTACCAGTCTGGCTACCGTGTGGACCTTCGTCCTGTCGGCTATCATTGATTCGATTACGCCCGGTATCATGCAGGCCCATCGGACGGATCGAGCGCAGTTCGTCCGGCATAACCGGCAGCTGTATGCCCTTGTTTTCTATCTTTCTGTTGCCGTCTCCGCCGTGATCACGCTGCTTGCACGACCGGCTGTCAGCCTGCTCTATGGGGAAGCGTACCTTCCGGCTGTCATGCCGATGCAGGTCATTACATGGTACACCGCATTCTCTTATCTGGGCGTGGCCCGTGGCGCGTGGGTGGTATGCGAAGGAAAGCAAAAGTATCTGACACCGCTTTATATCGGCTCCGCGTTGGTGAATGTGGCTCTGAATTTTCTACTGATCCCCTGCTGGGGCGCAACAGGCGCTGCCGTTGCCTCCCTGCTGACGCAAATATCTACAACGTTCGTATTTCCGCTTCTCCTACGTCCGCTGCGTCCCAATGGGCTGCTGATGTGTCAGGCAATCCTGCTGCGTGATGTGTTTCCAAAGCGAAAGAAAACCGATAATTCGCAGAGAAAGGCATGCTGATTATGTCAAGATTTGAAAACAAAGTCCTCCTCATCACGGGCGGCACCGGCTCCTTCGGCCATGCGG
>ERZ827478.1542-NODE-1542-length-15692-cov-11.572169_pt1 | contig 15692 bp, 12 predicted proteins | sample MGYA00519705_ERZ827478 | MGnify/ENA primary metagenome ERZ827478 (study PRJEB31778, sample SAMEA3449318) | human gut metagenome | biome: human gut; feature: human-associated habitat; material: faeces | place: United Kingdom | collected 2010/2012 ... | reverse complement strand
GCAGCGGCGGGGGAGGGGTCATTGTTCGGCGCTGGCCTTCACGAACCCGTAGAACAGCGGGTGCGGACGGTCCGGGCGGCTTTTGAATTCGGGGTGGAACTGGCAGGCCACGAACCACGGATGCTCCGGCAGCTCGACGATCTCCACGAGCCGCCCATCCGGAGACAAACCCGTCGGCACGAGTCCGGCCGCGACGAACGCGTCGCGGAAGTCGTTGCAGAATTCATAGCGGTGGCGGTGGCGCTCGGAGATCTCGGTCTTTGCATAGAGCGCCGCTGCGCGGCTGCCCTCGGACAAAACGCACGGATACGCGCCGAGGCGCATTGTGCCGCCCTTCTGGGTGATGGTCTTCTGCTCGGGCATGATGTCGATGACAGGGTGCTTGGTAAACTCATCGAATTCCGCCGAGTGGGCGTCTTCCCAGCCCAGCACGTGGCGGGCAAACTCGATCACGGCGATCTGCATGCCGAGGCAGATGCCGAAGTAGGGGAGCTTGTGCGTGCGCGCGTACTGTGCGGCGGTGATCATGCCCTCGATGCCGCGGTCGCCGAAGCCGCCGGGCACCAGAATGCCCGCGCAGCCGTCCAGCACGGACGCCGCGTTCTCCGGCGCGAGCTTGGACGAGTCGACCCACCGGATATCCACGATCACGTCGTTGGCCGTGCCCGCGTGGAACAGCGATTCCTCCACGGACAGATACGCGTCATGCAGCTCGGTGTATTTGCCGACCAGCGCGATGGTCACATGGCGGCTGGCGGTCTTGATGCGGGTGACCATCTGCGTCCAGGCGGTCAGCTCCGGCTCGCCGCACGAAAGCTCCAGCTTCCGGCACACGACGCGGGCCAGCCCCTCCTTCTCCAGCAGCAGCGGCACCTCATAGAGGGTGGAGGCCGTGGTGTTCGGAATGACGCAGTCTGGCTCCATGTTGCAGAACAGGGCGATCTTGCGGCAGATTTCCTCGGTCATGGGCTGGTTTGTGCGGCAGACGAGGATATCCGGCTGGATGCCGATGGACAGCAGCTCCTTGACCGAGTGCTGCGTGGGCTTGCTCTTGAGCTCGCCCGAGCCGGGGATCTCCACGATCATGGGCACATGGATGAACAGCACATTCTTCTTTCCCTGCTCAGCGGCTACCTGCCGGATGGCCTCGAGGAACGGCTGCGACTCGATATCGCCGACGGTGCCGCCGATCTCGGTGATAAGCACGTCGGACTTCCCGTTGTCCATCTGGTAGATGCGGGATTTGATCTCGTCGGTGATGTGAGGGATGATCTGCACGGTGCGGCCGAGATATCCGCCCTCGCGCTCACGGCACAGGACGCTCCAGTAGACCTTGCCCGCCGACACGGAGCAGCCCGCGGTCAGGCTCTCGTCCGTGAAGCGCTCATAGTGGCCGAGGTCAAGGTCGGTCTCCGCGCCGTCATCGGTGACGAAGACCTCGCCGTGCTGATACGGGCTCATGGTGCCGGGGTCGACGTTCAGGTACGGGTCGAATTTCTGGTTCTGCACGCGCAGCCCGCGCTGCTTGAGGAGTCTTCCGAGCGATGCGGCGCAGATGCCCTTGCCAAGACCCGAGACAACGCCGCCGGTAATGAAGATATATTTCATAGATGTGCCTCCATCTGAAAATTACACTGAGAACAGCAGATCGGTATAGCGCGGATACGGCCAGTAGTCGCCGGCGACGAGCGTTTCGAGCTTGTCGATCGAGGCACGGACCTTGTTCATCTGGGCAAAGATCGTGTCGTGGTAGTAGCGGAGCATGTGCTCGCCGTCGGTCTCCGGCGCGGTCTCCAGCGCGGTCTTGAGCGCGACGGTATCGTCGAGCAGCTCGCCGTTGAGCGTCAGGATGCTCTCGGCCAGCGCGGTCTCCACGCGGCAGTCCGCGTGCGGCAGCGCCTGCTTTTTCTGCAGGATCGTCTGGCACAGAACGCCCTCGTAGCGCGACGCCGCGTGCAGGATGCTGTGCTGGACCATATCGACAAGCGTCGCCGCCTCGATGGAGATCAGCTTGCAGTATTTTTCCATATGGATCTCATGCCGGGCCATCATCTCACTGGTGGTGTAGACGCCGTGCTTCGTCATGAGCGCAACATTCTTGGGCAGGATATAGGCGGGCAGGGCCGCGGCCGTATTGGGCAGGTTCACCAGCCCGCGGCGCTCGGCTTCCGCCATCCAGGCGCTGTCATAGCCGTTGCCGCCGAAGATGATGCGGCGGTGGCGCTGGAAGACCTCGCGCAGAAGGATATTGAGCGCCTGCTGGAAATCCGCCGCGCCCGTCAGGCGGTCGGCGAAGCGGCCGAGCTCCTCGGCCATGATCGTGTTGAGGATCGTATTGGGGCCCGCGATCGACTGGCTCGAGCCGGGCATGCGGAACTCGAATTTATTGCCGGTGAAGGCCAGCGGCGAGGTGCGGTTGCGGTCGGTCGTATCCTGCGGGATGGTGGGCAGCACGTCGACGCCAATGCGCAGCTGACGGCCGGTCTTTTCGGTGTAGTCCTGCTCGGAGACGATGGAGTCGATGATATCCTCCAGCTCGGTGCCGAGGAAGATGGAGATCACGGCCGGGGGCGCCTCCTGCGCGCCGAGACGGTGGTCGTTGCCCGCGAAGGCGACGGTGCTGCGCAGCAGCTCCTGATATTCATCCACGCCCGCGACGAAGGCCGCCAGGAACAGCAAAAACTGCGCGTTCTGGCTGGGCGTCTTGCCGGGGGAGAAGAGGTTTTTGCCCGTGTCGGTGCACAGCGACCAGTTATTGTGCTTGCCGGAGCCGTTGACGCCCGCAAAGGGCTTTTCATGCAGCAGGCAGACCAGCCCGTGCCGGTCGGCGACCTTCTTCATGACCTCCATGGTCAGCTGGTTCTGGTCGTTGGCGGCGTTGCAGTCGCAGTAGATGGGGGCCATCTCGTGCTGGGAAGGCGCGACCTCGTTGTGTTTGGTCTTGCTCAACACGCCGAGCTTCCATAGCTCCCGGTCGAGGTCCTGCATATAGGCAGCGACGCGCGGGCGGATGGCGCCGAAGTAATGATCGTCGAGCTCCTGGCCCTTGGGCGGCTTCGCGCCGAAGAGCGTGCGGCCGCAGAACTTCAGATCCTCGCGCTTTTCATAGAGCGCCTTGTCGATCAGGAAATACTCCTGCTCCGCGCCGACCTGCGGCGTCACGCGGTGGGTCTGCTCGTCGCCGAACAGGCGCAGGATGCGTACGGCCTCGCGGCTGACTGCCTCCATGGAGCGCAGCAGCGGCGTTTTCTTGTCCAGCGCGTCGCCGCCGTAGGAGCAGAAGACCGTCGGGATGCAGAGACTGCCGTCCTTGATGAACGCGAAGGACGTCGGGTCCCAGGCGCTGTAGCCTCTGGCCTCAAAGGTGGCGCGCAGGCCGCCGGAGGGGAAGCTGGACGCGTCCGGCTCGCCGCGGACGAGCTCCTTGCCGGAAAACTCCATCGTGATCTTGCCGCCGGGAACGGGGCTGATGAAGCTGTCGTGCTTCTCGGCCGTCACGCCGTTGAGTGGCTGGAACCAGTGCGTGAAATGCGTCGCACCATGCTCGAGCGCCCACTGCTTCATGCCGGCGGCGATCTCATTGGCGACCTCCAGCGTCAGCGGCTGGTCCTGCTCGAGGCACTGCCTCCACGCGGCGACAGCCTCGGCTGCGACATACTGCTCCATCGCAGCCTCATTGAAGACCATACTGCCGAAAACCTCCGGAATATTGTTGGATTCACGCATCACGGCATCCCTCTACTTTCATAAAAAATCCAAAAAACAAAATACGCATCGTATTGTACCCCCGCGGCCCTGAAACGTCAAGAATGAAACTTTTACGAAGATAAAAACAGGCAAAACCCGGTTCCTTGTGGAAGCATCCGAAATTTTTCCGGGGCCTGAATTTTTCCTTGCAACGCGCGGGGCGCTATGCTATACTGGGTCTGTACCCACCGCAGGGGGCGTCTTTCTGCGGCGGGCTGTTTTTCTTTTCCTGTCCTCAGGACATGGACATCTTGCTTTAAACAAAAACCTCCGCAGGGGCATGCTCTGCGGAGGTTTTTTCGTTTCTCGTTCAGGACACCGGCTTGGGGTTGGCAGCGGTGTTCTCCGCGTCGTCGGCATTGGCGTCCTTCGGCATTTCGAAGGGGACGACATCGTCCGGCTGCAGCTCGATGCGGCTGTTGTCCTCCGACAGCACGCGCGTGCCGGGCTCGACCTTCGTCTCGCTCGTCGTGCCGCGGACGGGATCCTTGGTCTCGCGCGGGTTGCCGTTGGCGGGCTCATACCATTCATTGACGCCGTGCATGATGACGGGCGTGCCGTCCTCGATCAGGTTCCAGATCCAGGCCATGGCCTCCTCCGGCGTGTTGACGCAGCCGTGGGAGCCGCCGTAGACATAGAAGCTCGCGCCGAAGTTCGACCGCCACGACGCGTCGTGCAGGCCGATGAGATCACCGACCACGCTGACCCAGTACTTGACGAAGACCAGATAGTCATCGCCCTTGAGCCAGACGTCGTGCTCCTTGCCGTGGGCCTCGTACAGGCCGGTCGGCGTCTGGTGGCCGTTGAGCGCGCCGGTCACGATGTTGGTGTTGACGACCAGACGGCCGTCCTTGATGTACGTCATCTGCTGGTTGTCAAAATCGACCTCGACATAGCTGTCGCCCAGCGAGAAGGGCTTGCCGTCCGTGTCGTAGCAGACGGCGTCCGCGTCGATCTCGCCGGATTCCATCGTCAGCAGCTGCGCGCGGATCTGCTCCATGACGCTCTGCGCGTCGATGAGATAATTGCAGGTGACAAAGTCGATCTGGATCACGCCCTTGACCCAGGAATCGAAGATGAACGGCGCGTCATACTGATTATATTTCGTTGCCCACTTCGAGATCGTCTCCGCGAGGACCTTTTCATCGATGGTGATCGTGCCGTCCGCCTCCAGATCGAGGATGGAGGCCAGATCGTGGCTCGTAAGCGTCTCCTCGCCGTGCGGCAGGAATTCGGAATCCTTGTTGAAATCGACCTTGACCTCCAGCTCCGCCAGCGCGGTGCGGAAGAGGCTGTCGGGCGTATCACGGAGCGTATCCGTTGTCACGGAAGGCTTCTGGTAGCAGTCGACCGACGTCAGCTCGAACGACGCATCCGCCGGACCGTCTGCGGTCACGGCCAGACCCGACGCCGCCTGCTGCAGGCCGGCCTGCACCGCGGACTCGTTGAGCTCGTCGCCAGCGACCGCGTCATGCACGGTATAGACGCCGTCCACCAAGTCGATATAGGCGTCCTCCGGCGCTGTGCGCTTCACGCTCTGCAGATCGGCGAGCACGGCGGACAGCTCCAGTTGCCCGAGATCCGGCGTGACACGATCCGTGGCGCCCAGGTCCCGCTTGGCCCAGTCCAGCCGGTCCTGCAGCGGCAGAGCGGCAAACTGCGCGTCCGGCATGCGGTCGATCTCAGAGAACTGCGCATTCACCTTCTGCAGCAGATCGTCGCGCAGACCGAGCGCCTGCATGTCATAGCTCCCGATGGCCGAGCCGTCCTCGGTCACGGTCAGTGTGACCTGATCCGCGGCCGCCGTCATGGCCTGATATTCGGCATAGACGGTCTGATGCGCCTGCTGCGTCTCGTCCAGCCGCGACTGCAGCCAAAACCACACGCCCGCGGCAGCCGCCGCGAGCACCACAATTACAATGATGATCACCCAAAGGGCGCGATGCTTCTTCATGTTTCTCCTCCGCTTACTTCTGCGCGGATGCGCGCAGTCTCTCTTGCGAAAATTATAGCAGATTCCGCCGCAAATTCAACACGTTTCGCACCCCGCGCCATTATTTTCTTTTTTGCAGGAAAAACCGGGCCCCGCAGGTCTGCGGGGCCCAGCCACGGCTTTTCGTTTTGCTCAGCGGATGAGCGTGATGTGCTGGAACACGGTGGCGAGGGTGTTGGCGACGGTGGACATGGTCTTGATGAAGATATCCAGCGCGACGCCGACGACGTCCTTTCTCGTATCGCCGACGGTATCGCCGACGACGGAGGCCTTATGCGCGTCGGAGCCCTTGCCGTGGCCCTCGAGAGAGCCGGACTCGATGTACTTCTTGGCGTTGTCGAACGCGCCGCCGGAGTTGCCCATGAAGATCGCGCGCGGGATGGCCACGATGGTCGCGCCGATGAGCAGACCGCCGACGAACTCCACGCCGAACACGAAGCCGCCCACGATCGGGATCAGCAGCGCCAGCACGGACGGCAGCAGCATCTTCTTGAGCGCCTGCCGGGCGGCCATTTCGATGCAGCGGTTGTAATCCGGGCGGACCGTGCCCTCAAGCACGCCGGGGCGGGACAGCTGCCGGTCGCCCTCGTCGGCCATGAGGCGGGCGGATTCGATGGTGTTGTCGGTCAGGAGCGCGGAGAAGTATTCGATGAGCGCGCCGCCGATGATGCCGCCGGCGACAACGATGTAGGAGGCCATGTTGAGGACCGGCTCTGCGTTGATAGCCGTGTAGTTGCCGACGTAGGCGACGATCAGCGAGACCGTGGCGAACGCGGCGGAGCCGATGGCGAAGCCCTTGCCGATGGCGGCGGTGGTGTTGCCGACGGCGTCGAGCTTGTCGGTGATGGCGCGGACGGATTCATCCAGATGGCAGGATTCCGCCAGACCGCCGGCATTGTCGGCGATGGGGCCAAAGGCGTCGATGGAGACCGTCGCGCCGACGAAGGCCAGCATGCCGAGGCTGGAGAGGGCAATGCCGTAGGTGCCGCAGACCTTGCCGGAGATGAACAGGGACACGCCGATCAGCAAAACCGGCAGCAAGCACGAACGCGAGCCGATGGCGTCGCCCTTGGTGATGACGAACGCGTCGCCCTCGGTGGCGATCTCCGCCAGACGGCGGGTGGGCTTATAGTCGGTGGAGGTGTAGTATTCGGTGATGGAGCCGATGGCGACGCCGCTGGCGATGCCGAGCACGCTCGAGATCCACGGCGACAGCCAGCCGCAGCGGAAGCTCGCGTACAGGGGCACATCCGCGAAGATCAGCTTCGCCGCGACGAAGCCGCCCACGACCGTCAGACCCGCAGAGATCCAGGTGGAGAGGTTCAGCTCGTGCGAGGGATTGTCGCCCATCTTCTTGATGGTGGCATAGCCAAGACCAAGCAGGCAGCCGAACAGGCCGCAGCCCGCCAGCACGATGGGGAAGACGGTGGTCGCGGTGAAGGTCGCCTCGGTCACAGCCTCCGTACCGCCGGAGAGCGCGCTTTTGTAGATCGTGACCGCGATCATCAGGGCCGCGGCCATGGTGGCGACGAAGCTTTCGAGCAGGTCGGAGCAGTTGCCGGCAATGTCGTTGACGTTGTCGCCGATGAAGTCGGCGATGACGTTCGGCACGCGGCTGTCATCCTCGGGCATGTCGTGGCGGAGCTTGGCCAGGATGTCGGAGGAGATATCGGCCGCCTTGGTATAGTTGCCGCCGGCCACGCGGTTGAACATGGCGACGATGGAGCAGCCGAGGGAATACGTGGTGATACGCATGATGGTGGGATTGCACTCAAGGTTGGCCAAGAAGCCCGTGCCGACTGCGGTCGGGTCCACGCCGTTCCAGATGATCAGGACCAGGACCATGCCCAGCATGCCGAACGCCTGCACCGCCAGGCCCGAGACGCTGCCGCCGCCGAGCGCGACCTTGACGGTCTCGCCGATGGAGAGCGTTTCGCGCGCGCGGTTGGAGGTGCGGACGTTTGCATACGTCGCGCTGCGCATGCCGAGGATGCACACGACGCTGGACATGCACGCGCCCATGATAAAGGTGATGCCGCTCGTCTTTTCCACGAACAGGCTGAATACTGCCGCGACCACGATCACGACGATCGCAATGACGCGGAATTCCGTCTTGAGGAAGGTGCTTGCGCCGTCACGGATGATGCCGGCCATCTCCTGCATCTCGTCCGTCCCCTCCGGCAGCTTCCGGATGCGGGCGTACTGGAAGAAGATATAGGCCAGCGCAAGAATGACTACGCACAAAACCAGATGCCATACATTCATACTTCAGGTCTCTCGCTTTCTTTTTCGTTTTTGTCGTCATCAACGTCTTTGCGTCAGCTGACAAGAGCACACACGGTTTTTCACGGGGCAAAACGACGGCTGGCGTCGTTATCCTCGTCGATGGGCGTCAGCCCATCTTCCTCGTCTGCCTTGCCAGCTGCCGTTTATCCTCCGTGAAAAACTCCGAAGGACTTGCCGGCCGGGCTGGAGCGTTGTCTGCAAGGCAGAGGACGCAGGCTTGCTGACGCAAGTCAAGGACGATAACGCAGCAGACGGCGGTCCAGTCCGGCCTGCAAGCGTGTGTGCTCTTGTCAACTGACGCATTCTGGTGCACTGCAGAAGCTGGCGTCCTTGACAGGTCTTTATCTACAGTTTATAATGCTGTCAGTCTAAAGTAAAACGACACTTTCTTCACTTTCTTATGAGCATCTGTCATAACAGGAGGCGTCATGGATCTCAACCGCTATAAAATTTTCCTCTCCGTCGCTGACAGCGGCAGCTTTACGGCCGCTGCCGCCGCATGGAACTATACGCCCTCCGGCGTGGTCCACCTGGTCAACGCGCTGGAGCAGGAGTTCGGCTTCCCCCTGTTCGTCCGCACGCGGCGCGGCGTCCACCTGACGACGGACGGCGAGCAGCTCGTCGCGCCGCTGCGCGATCTGGTGCAGTGCGACGACCGGCTGCGGCAGGTCTGCTCCAAGATCCAGGGCGTCCTGACCGGCAAGGTGCGCATCGGCTCGTATTACAGCATCTCCGCGCACTGGCTGCCGCCGGTCATCGGCCGGTTCCACCGGGATTTCCCTGGCGTGCAGATCGAGCTCATGGAGGGCCACCACCAGCTGCTCGACGAGCTGATGAACCAGAACCGGGTAGATCTGTGCTTCTACAGCCGCGTGCTCGGCGGCGGGCGGGAGTGGATCCCGCTGCGCGCGGACCCGATGGTCGCCATCGTCCCGCCGGAGCACCGACTGGCCAGCGCCGGCGCATTCCCCATCGGCGCCTACCGCAATGAGGAGCTCGTCATCTCCGCCCGCGGCAACGACTCCGACGTCATGCACGTCTTCAACAAATACCGCCTCAACCCCTGCATCAGCTACACGACGGAGGAGGACCACGCCGCCATCGCCATGGTCGAAAGCGGGCTCGGCGTGAGCATGCTGAACCGGCTGTCCACCGGCGGCATCCAGACCCGCGCCGTCATCCTGCCTCTGGCCCCGGAGGAGTCGATCGAGCTCGGCATCGCCCTGCCCTCCCGGCTGCAGGCCCCGCCGGCCGTCCGCCGGTTCGTGGAATACGCGGTCTCGTACATCCGGGACGGAACATTTCCGGCATAAAGACGCCGAAACGGCTTGCAGCCCGGACTTCCGTACACTATAATAGAAGCAAAAGTCCGAAACTTGACAGAAAAGGTGAGCGTATGGAGATCAAGCGTGCTGCGGAGCTGCTCCGCGGGCTCGCCGACGGCCGCGACCCGATCACAGGCGCGCGTCTGCCGGACGAGAGCGTCTATAACCACCCCGAAATTATCCGGGCGCTGCACTGCGTCCTGCAGGAGCTGCAGACCCGCCAGACCGGCGCGCAGGCCGTCAACGCCGGCCGCAGCTGGCGGCCGGACGAGGAGCAGCAGCTGCTGGAGGAATACGACGCGGGTCTGCCGGTCGAGCAGATCGCCCGCCGCCACGGCCGGACCGCCGGGGCCATCGAGGCCCGCCTGTCCGAGCTCGGCCGCCGCGACCAGATCCAGTTCAACATGCGCTGAGGATCCGCCGATGGAAGCAAGACAGACCAAACTCGAGCTTGCCCTGCAGCAGGAGCTGCTGCAGAACGCTCAGCAGGCCGCCGCGCGGTACCACAGCCCCGTGACGCGCTTCGTCCGGGATCTGCAGTCCCGCGGCAGCGTCGCCGCCGTGCGGGACTTTGTCCGCTGCCGTGCCCCCTCCGACGCCTTCGCCTCGCTGGAGCAGGCCGGGCATCTGGAGCTTTCGCCGGAAGCCACCATCATCCAGGCCCACTACGGCCCCCTCTTCACCGACGAAGAGATCAACACCTGCCTCACGCTTCTGCTCGAGGCGGGATATTTCTGATCGGCCGGAACCGAGAGGAAAACGATGATCTACGAAAAAATGACCGCGGCCGATGTGGACAGGATCGCGCGGCTGTACACGGACTATTATAACCAGCACGAAGACGGCTGCTGGACACACGAAAAAGCCTGCAGACGGATCCGCCAGATCGTCACGGTCGAAGATTCCCTCTGCCTGATCCAGCAGGACGACACGGAGAACACGACCGGCTTCGCGATCGGGTATCTCAAGCCCTACGACGACCTTACGAGCTATTGGCTGGAGGAGATCGTCATCCTCGCCGGGTATCAGAACAAGGGATTCGCCGGCAGTTCCTCCGCGAGATCGAGCAGCATGCCCGCGCCCACGGCGCAAAGCTCATCGAACTCGCCAGCGTAAACGACGAACCCCACATGCACTTCTACACCACCTCCGGCATGTACCCCGCCTCAAACCTGAAGATCATGGGGAAGCAGCTGTGAATGTAAAACTTATATATAGCAAAAAGCCTTGAATCCTCACGGATTCAAGGCTTTTCAGTATGTATTTTCACTATACTATAGATGATCACGTTACAACGGCTGATTTCTGTAATTTATTCTTTCGGCTTGTCTTTACGCGCAATCTCACTGGTCACTTCAATCAGATTCGTCACGACCTGATTGAGCTGCGCGGCGTTTTGGGACGTAATGACCGGTACGCCGGTCTGCTGCTCGATGGCTTTCCGTGCATCTCCCGCGATCTTGCCGCCGGAGCGTGCAACTTCGACGTTTTCCCGCAAACCTTCCGGTGCTTTCTGCTTGGAAATCTCCGTAGTTGTGGCTTCGGCCAGCATATTGAGAACCAATTCCAGCGTCGTCATGTTGTCGCGCAGGTTTTCTTTCTTCAAGCCCTTGAGATTTTTATACTGCCGCGTGTTCATGCCGGACCACGCTTTTGTAATCTCGTCGGTCAGAATCGCGTATTCCACGCCTTTCTGTACCCCGCGCGCGTCCCATTCGTCGGTCAGCTCTTTGCGTACCTGAATGGCTTGCAGGCGCTGGTTGATCCATTCGCGGCTGTAGCCTTTCTTGAGATAGGTTTCCAGCGCACGGTCAATCGTCAGCTCTGGATCGATGGTTTCCTCGATGCGTTCCCGGCCGACCTGCGCCAGCCAGAGTTTGAACGGTTCGGCTTTCGGTGAGGGAATGGACTGGATGATGCGCAGGAGTTGTTCGGTGTCGGCTACATCGGTATTATAGCGTTTTCCGTCTGCCGAACGCATTTTCAGTTGACTACATTTTGTAGTCAACTCACTGCCTTCTTTTTTCAGGCGGGTTTTCAGCACGCTCCAATACTTTGCCGCGTGCCGCTGATCTGGCTGATCAGTCAGTACAGCCACCACATCGACGATAGAAAAGAACCATTCTTCTTTTTCTGCATCCCATGCAGTGCGGATGCGCTTGTTTTCAAAAAGCTGGATTCGATCATCCCGTGCCATATCCTCATCTCCGTTCCTTTTTTCTATATTATAGCATATTCTTTTGCTTTAGTCGATCCGTTACCTCAACATGCATTTCATATTCAACTGGTCTTATGGAAAAGCTGCCGCTCAGGTATGTGGGTACCATCTTATAGCACGGGATATCTTTTTCACAGCATATTTGATAAAGTGTATTCGCTGCCTCCTCGTCTGTTCGCACCCCTATATAAACAGCTGTCGGTTTCAGGCTATAGATTCGGCAGAAAAGCGTATTATCCGGTAACATAGAAATCATTCGCCACTCGTTTTCGTAGCTCCAAACCGACGATTTTGTAAGCAGGCTCTTTACAATTACCAAAAGATCTTCATAAAATGGTTTGATTGCAGTATGCGCCAAATCCGCCATACGAGAAAGCAGCAGCGGCAGGATAATCTGGGATGCATCATACCGTACATCCGTATATATCATGGGCGCAATTGCAGGGGACATCATCAGACTGGTACAGTGCTGAACGTCCGCACACTTTTCAGAACAGGCTGTTAAAATTTTTTGAAAATCATACTCTATGCAAAAGCCCCGATGGCCGTCCGCGTAATGTCCCCACATTGCCGAATTGTCGTTTGACTCTGTAAAGCAGGCAATGCTTCTCCGCTTCTGCTCATCAATCAACGTCCGATAGAACACCTTTTCAAATTCATCCTGACAACATTCTAATAAACGCAGTGCATTTTCACGGAATAGCAAAAAAGGTTTCTCGAGTGCCTCGGGTTGAATGTATTCCGGGAGAACCGAAAAAAGCCATTGAAGCTGTTCTTTCGTAAATACACTTTGAAAGGTTGGCACGCTTTCCCCATTTTTATATGCACGGTATTTTTCTGCGATCCTCCCTATATTCACTTCCCTTTTTAATAGCTTCTTCGCACGTTCCGGATCATAATGGGGCATACATTCAAACGGATCATTAAATGAAAAAATGGAACTGCCCCATATTTCATCCTTTCGGAGCGCGTCAAAAGTATGGTCGTTTACAGCCCGATAACGATACAATCTTGATGGTATATTACTTTGAACCCATGTGCGGATTTTTTCGTGCTGCTGTCTGATGATTGCGGAATCTGAAATCGATTCATAAAATGTACCGTAAAGCAAAGCGCGGAATTCTTCTCGATCAGTCATATGTTTTCCTCCAGTGCAGCTTTATATGTTGATATTATAACATATTTCGTTTTCTTGATTTTGCCTGCAAATAAAACGTTCAGAATTATATCACCATCTGCTATACTTATCCTCCGAAAGGAGCTGATCGTATAAACAGCAAATACACATCAGAAGAAAAACAAAATATCATCACTGCCTACAAAGCAGGGAAACGCGTTTCTCTGCTCGTCACCGAAACAGGAATCCCGCGCAGCACGATTTATGCGTGGCTTACCGATGAACGAGCCGAAAATTCTGAGAAGGGAACAAGTTTCACACTGCGTGAATATCGCAGCTTGGAAAACAAGGTGAACCGGTTGAAGGGCATCATTGACATCCTGCAAAAAGCACCCTGCACCGCGACCGCACCGCTGGAAGACCGGCTGTATGCGCTCGATGATCTGCATGACCAATACAGCGTTCATATGCTCTGTGATGCGCTCTGCGTACCGCGGGGCACTTTTTATAACTATCTGCTGCGCAGCAAACGCGGTTGTGCATGGTACGACAAGCGCCGGGAGGAGCTTCGCCAGAAAATTCAAACAGTCTACGATGACGGCCGCCAGATCTACGGTGCTGGAAAAATTGCTGCCATCCTGAAGGAACAAGGCTGCCGCGTCAGCGAACAAATGGTGCGTGAACTAATGCAGGATATGGGGCTGTGCAGTATCCGTCAGGGCGCGAAAAAGCAATATGATAGTGAAGCAAAGCGGTGTAAGAATTATCTTAACCAGCAATTCACAGCAACGCGACCGAATGAGATCTGGGTCAGCGATGTAACGTACTTCTGCTACAAGGAAAAAGAGCTTTACATATGCGTGATTATCGACTTGTATGCACGCATGGTGGTTGGTTTCCGGATCGGTCTGAAAAACAGCACACAGCTTGTAAAAAGCACGTTTAAGCTTGCGTATGAGCAGCGTCAGCCGCAGTTTCCTTTACTGTTTCACACGGACCGCGGCAGCAACTACCGCTCAAACGCCTTTTGTGCCTATCTGCAATCCCTCGGTGTGACACAGTCGTTTTCCCGCGCACACATCCCATATGATAATTCTGTCATGGAGTCGTTCTTTGCTTCGATGAAGCGGGAAGAACTTTACCGAACAAAATACCGCTCCGAGCAGGAACTCAGAGCGGCGGTCGCAGATTATATCAAGTTTTACAATGAGACCCGTCCGCACGCGAAGAACGGATACAAGACACCGTTCAAGAAAGAGCAGGAATACTACGTAAATTCCAAGCAAAACGAGAAAAAATAAACCAGACTGGATAGTTCGTTTTCCGCGCTTTTTACATTTTGCTGTCTGATTTTATGCACTTCCAATTTTCGTGTCCAAGATGCTTTGCGCTAAGCAAGGCGTGAAAACATTGAAATTACAGAGAAAATAAGAAAAACACCACTGTGTCCAACTCCAAGGAGTTCGGATTGCAGTGGCGTTTTCATTGCGGAAACTATTGACCGTGATCTCTGTGCAGTCACTGCGCTCCGGCAGGCGCGGCGCATCCCAAAACATCGACTTGCCGGAATCGAAGATCGGAGCCATCCGAATAAATTTCAGCGTCCGGCTGTCGCGCAGGACACCAAAGTTATTGAGATGCCGGTCTGTATTCGTCAGCACGAAATCTGTGAGGATCTGATATTCAAGGAATCCGCGCACGCCCTGCTCGGACAGGCCGTGTTCCGTGCAGACATGGATAAAATGCTCGTAGGTCGAGACGGTATTGTCTTTCTTCTCAGAATCCACAACGTCAATTGCCGGAATGAATTCCAGAGTCTCTGATGCGAAGTCCTCGCAGATGCAGCCGTACTGCTCGCTTGCGCTGCCGGTGAACTTGACCGGGCGGTACTGCACATGGTTCGCAAAGCCCTGCTTTTCATGCAGCATGGATGCCAGCACTTCATTGAGACTTTGCTGGGAATTTGCGCCGCGGTTGCCTTTGAGCAGGCAGCGCGTATCGTCGACGATCAACCACTTTTTGATCAGGTCACCTTGCAGCGATGCGCTGGGCGAATACGCTGGTGTCTGGGTGCTTGTCGAAGCTGCACCGTGAGGATGTTGGATCTGCATGGATTCCAGTGGATCGCGGAAGCTGTTGGAGAACAGGCTAACGTCTTTCCACGTCAGTTCGCTGCCGTTCGGCTTGATCCAATAATGGTCGGACAGACTGAGACCGAGGTTCCGCACGAGCAGGCTCTGTGTGGATGGAATGCCCTCCTGCTGCAAAAGCGCGGCAATGTTGCCCTGACTGATAGGGACGGCACGGCGCAGCCACCATTTGCGCAGACTGTCTGCGCCCTGACTGCCTCCGAGCGGCAGCAGTTCCGGATTTGTGCCGGGCGTGACTTTGAGGATAGCGCCGGACAGATCGTCGAGCTGCAAAGACGCAACAACATCGTCTTTGTGCATCAGATCATATCCTTGCTCTGCCATACGCGCCACCTCCCAGCTTTTGTTGGTTTGAGTATATCACAGTTCGGCGCGTAAATCCATTCAAACTGTGCTTATTTTGTGATCTCACTGTGCATTTTTCTCTGGTCGGAATTCGCAGTTCAACACTAGGCAACCTTTCGCGGAAGGGCTGAACCTCATAAAGATAGTCTCTCGCGCAGTTGGGGATGTCGCAAAACCGCAGCACTTCCCAGAGCTTGCATTTCAGCCCGTCCCAGTCATCTGATGATGCGTTTAATAAATGCGTATATTATTTTTCGCGGTGGTCACTCTGCGCATTTGGCTCGACCTTTTTAATTTGGAATCTGCGCGTCTGTCAAGCAGGTCTTGGCTCTCTCCTCCGGGAGCTGTTATTTTGGTCAGCTTATCTTAACGAAATCACGGCAAAACCAGCGGCTTTCTTTATCCAAAGCCCCGTCTGTTCTTTTTTGCAGCAGACGGGGCTTCTCTATTCCTTATACCTCGCGTCCGGCGAGGAAGACTTTTTTCACGTGGACGAGATCGTCGATGAGGA
>ERZ827478.1540-NODE-1540-length-15724-cov-20.279788_pt1 | contig 15724 bp, 11 predicted proteins | sample MGYA00519705_ERZ827478 | MGnify/ENA primary metagenome ERZ827478 (study PRJEB31778, sample SAMEA3449318) | human gut metagenome | biome: human gut; feature: human-associated habitat; material: faeces | place: United Kingdom | collected 2010/2012 ... | reverse complement strand
CGACACCGTTTCTTTGGGCAAGCACCAAAGAAATGGGGTCGAATGGCAGGGCAGGCCAACGAAAACCACCCAGCGTATCGGCGCACACGTACAACGCAAAAAACAAAAAGGGAACCCCCCGGCGAGGGGTTCCCCCTTGGACTCCGCCGCCTTTGAAAAGGCGGGCGAAACTTTCAGACTTATTCCAGCTCGAACGCGCCGGTATAGAGCTGGTAATACTGGCCCTTCTGCTCGAGCAGCTGCTCGTGGGTGCCGCGCTCGATTATGCGGCCGTGTTCGAGGACGATGATGACGTCCGAATTCTTGACCGTCGAGAGCCGGTGCGCGATGACGAACACCGTGCGGCCCTGCATCAGCGCGTCCATGCCGCGCTGCACGATGGCCTCCGTGCGCGTGTCGATGGAGCTTGTCGCCTCGTCCAGGATCATCACCGGCGGGTCCGCGACGGCGGCGCGCGCTATCGAGATCAGCTGCCGCTGGCCCTGCGAGAGGTTCGCGCCGTCGCCGGTCAGGAGCGTCTGATAGCCCTCCGGCAGGCGGGTTATGAAGTCGTCCGCGCCCGCGAGCTTCGCCGCGGCGACGCATTCCTCGTCCGTCGCGTCCAGGCGCCCGTAGCGGATGTTCTCCATGACCGTGCCCGTGAATAGGTTCGTGTCCTGCAAGACGATGCCCAGCGCGCGGCGGAGGTCGCTCTTGCGGATCTTCGTGATGTTGATGCCGTCATAGCGGATCTTGCCGTCCGCGATGTCGTAAAAGCGGTTGAGCAGGTTCGTTATCGTGGTCTTGCCCGCGCCCGTCGCGCCGACAAAGGCCACCTTCTGGCCCGGCTTGGCGTAGAGCGAGATGTCGTGCAGCACGGGCTTGCCCGGCTCGTACTCGAAGTCCACATCAAAGAGCCGCACGTCGCCGCGCAGGGGGACGTAGGTGACGGTGCCGTCCGCGCGGTGCGGGTGCTTCCAGGCCCAGAGGCCCGTGCGCTCGGCGCACTCGACGTACTCGCCGTTCACCTCCTTGGCGTTCACCAGCGTGACATAGCCCTCGTCGCCCTCCGGCGCCTCGTCGAGCAGGGCGAAGATGCGCTTGGTGCCCGCGATGCCCATGACGACGGCGTTGACCTGGTGCGACACCTGGCCGATGTTGCCGGCGAAGGACTTGGTCATGTTCAGGAAGGGCACGACGATGCTGATGCTGAAGGCGAGGCCCGAGACGCTCACGTTCGGCACGCCGCCGATGAGGAACAGCCCGCCCGCGACGGCCACGATGACGTAGAGCACGTTGCCGATGTTGTTGAGGATGGGCCCGAGGGTGTTGGCGTATTTGTTGGCCTTCTCGCTCTCGCGGAAGAGCTCCTCGTTGATGCGGTCGAAGTCGGCCTCGCTCTCTTCCTCGTGGCAGAAGACCTTGACGACCTTCATGCCGCTCATCATCTCCTCGGCGAAGCCCTCGACCTTGCCGAGCGCTATCTGCTGCCGGAAGAAGAAGCTCGCGGACTTGCCGCCGATGCGGCCGGTGAGGTAGAGCATGAGCAGCACGCCCGCCAGCACGACCAGGGTCAGCCAGAGGCTGTAATAGAGCATGATGCAGAACACCGTGGTGACCATGATGGCCGAGGAGAGCAGCTGCGGGAAGCTCTGGGACACCATCTGGCGCAGGGTGTCGATGTCGTTGGTGTAGTGGCTCATGATGTCGCCGTGGCTGTTCGTGTCGAAGTACTTGATGGGCAGGCACTGCATCTTGTCGAACATCTTGCAGCGGAGCTTTTTGAGCGTGCCCTGGGTGATGATGGCCATGAGCTGGTTGAAGATGAGGCCCGCGACGAGGGACACGGCGTAAAAGCCCGCCAGCGTGGCGACGAGGCGGATGACCGTGCCGCGCGCCGCCGCCCAGTCGCCGGACTGCCAGCTGACCTCGATGACCTCGATGATGTTCTGCATGAAGATGGAGGGGATGGAGCTGACCACGGCGTTGATGACGATGCAGACAATGGTTATGGGCAGCATGACGGGATAAAACTCCCGGATGGTGCGCAGCAGGCGCCTCACAACGGCGCCGGAGCCCTTTGCATTCTTCATTCGTCTGCACCTGCCTTGTTCTGCGAGGTGTAAATCTCGCGGTAGACCTCGTTGGAGGCCATGAGCTCGGCGTGGGAGCCGACGGCCATGATGGAGCCGCCGTCCATTACCACGATGCGGTCCGCGTCCTCGACGGAGGCGGTGCGCTGGGCTATGATTATCTTCGTCGTCTCGGGCATGAACTCGCGCAGCGCGCGGCGGATGCCGGCGTCGGTCTTGGTGTCCACCGCCGAGGTGGAGTCGTCGAGTATGAGTATCTTCGGCTTTTTGAGCAGCGCGCGGGCGATGCACAGGCGCTGCTTCTGGCCGCCGGAGACGTTGGTGCCGCCCTGCTCTATGTAGGTGTCGTAGCCGTCGGGGAAGCTGCGGATGAAGTCGTCGGCCTGGGCCAGCTTGCAGACGTGCACCAGCTCCTCGTCGGTGGCGTCCTTGTCGCCCCAGCGGAGGTTCTCCTTGATGGTGCCGGAGAAGAGCTGGTTCTTCTGCAGCACGACGGCGACGTTGGAGCGCAGGGCCTCGATGTCGTACTCGCGCACGTCGCGCCCGCCGACCCTGACGGACCCCTCGGTCACGTCGTAGAGCCGGGAGATGAGGTTCACCAGCGTGCTCTTGGCCGAGCCCGTGCCGCCGATGATGCCTATCGTCTCGCCGGACTTTATGTGCAGGTCGATGTTCGAGAGGGCCATGCGCTCGGCCTTGGCGGAGTAGCGGAAGCTCACGCCGTCAAAGTCCACGGAGCCGTCGGGCACCTCGTAGACGGGGTTTTCGGGGTCGGTGAGCGTGCTCTTCTCGCTGAGCACCTCGAGGATGCGCTTGGTGCTCTCGCCGGCCATGGTTATCATGACAAAGACCATGGAGAGCATCATCAGGCTCATGAGCATCATGAAGCTGTAAGTCAGCAGCGCCGAAAGCTGGCCGACGTCGAGGTCTATGCCCATGGACGAGATTATCGTGTAGGAGCCGAAGGAGAGGACAAAGACCATGACCGAGTAGATGCAAAACTGCATCAGCGGCCCGTTGAGGGCGAGGATGCGCTCGGCGCGGGTGAAGTCGGCGCAGACGTCCTCGGCCGCGCGGCCGAACTTCTTCGACTCGTAGTCCTCGCGCACGAAGGCCTTGACCACGCGCATGGCCTTGACGTTCTCCTGGATGGACTCGTTGAGCTTGTCGTACTTCCTGAAGACGCGCCGGAAGAGCGGCACGGTCTTGAGCGCCACCAGCGTCAGGCCCACGCCCAGCACGGGCAGCACGAAGAGGAAGATCCAGGCCATCTTGCCGCCCATGATGAAGGCCATGACAAAGGCAAAGACGAGCATGAGCGGTGAGCGTATCGCCGTGCGGATGACCATCATGTACGCAAACTGGACGTTGGTGACGTCCGTGGTCATGCGCGTGACGAGCGAGGAGGTGAGGAAGTGGTCGATGTTCTCGAAGGAGAAGCCCTGCACGGCGCAGAAGATGTCGTGCCGGAGGTTCTTGCCCAGGCCGCAGGAGGCGGTGGAGCAGGTCAGGCCCGCGAGCGAGCCGAAGAGCAGCGAGAGCGCCGCCATGAGTACGAGCAGAGTGCCGAGGCGCAGTATCTCGTCCATACCGCAGCCGGCCTTTATCTCGTTGACCAGACGTGCCGTGATGAACGGTATGATGCACTCCATGACCACCTCCAGGGCGACGAGGATCGGCGTGATCATCGAGGCCCGGCGGTACTCGCGGAGGCTGTGGGACAGTAGTTTCAGCATTCGTATTCCTCTCTTTACACAAAAGCGAGCATGCCTGCCGCGAATCCCTCAGCGCGGCAAGCTATGCTCACTTTCAACCATGTTAAGTTGTCAGAAGGGAAGGCCCTTCATGCCGGTGAGCTTGGCCATGCCGCCGGAGGACGCGGTGTCCACCTTGCGCAGCGCCTCGTTCACGGCCGCGATTATCAGGTCCTGGAGCATCTCGACGTCCTCGGGGTCGACCGCCTCGGGGTCGATGGTGAGGCTCGTGAGCTCGTGCTTGCCGCTGACGACGGCCTTGACAACGCCGCCGCCGGAGGTGGCCTCAAAGCTGGACGCCTCAAGCTCCTCCTGCATCTTGCGCAGCTCCTCCTGCATCTTCTGGGCCTGCTTCATCATGTTGGCCTGATTCATGCCGCCCATGCCGCCGTAGCCGCCGCGGAAACCGCCTTTTGCCATATTTGTCATCCAACCTTTCAGATGAATTTTACCTGCTTGAATCTCTGTAACTCCTCCAGATCGCGCGAGGCGAGCTTCGCCCCGCCGTCCTCGGAGCGCACCTCCAGCTCGACAGGGCCGCCGCAAAGGGCCTCGGCCGCGCTGCGGAAAAGCGCAAGGGTCTCCGTGGTGTTGAGCTGCTTTTCGGCAAAGCCGTTCATGAAGGTGATGCTGAGCCGGCCTCCGGCGAGCTTGCCGTTCACCTGCAGCGGGTCGGTCAGCAGCCGGTGCGCGCCCACGCGCAGCCGCCCTTTGAGCGCCGCCACAAGCGCGCTCCAGTCCGCCCCGCCGTCCGCCGCGGGCGGCTCCGGGAGGTTGTCCGGGCGGTCCGGCAGCGTCTCCGGCGGCTCCGGCTCGAAATAGCGCCCCACCGGCTCCGGCGTCGGCTCCGCCTCGTCGCGGATGTAGCCGCCGTCCTCCGGCCCGGGGGCAGATACCGGCTCCGGAGCAGGCTCCGGCTCAGGTGTGGTCTCAGGCTCCTGAACGGGTCCCGGCTCGGGCTCCGGCTCCGGCGCGGGAGCGGGTTCGCGTACCGGCTCCGGTTCGCGGGCCGCCTTGGCCTCGGGCGCAGGCCTTGCCTCGGCGCGGGCCTTCGGCGCGGGGGGAGCGGGGAGGTCGAGGTCCTCCGGCTCCGGCGCGGCCGGCGCGCGCGGGGGAGGAGCCCCGGCCTCGAGGCGGGATATCCGCGCGATGAGCTCCGGCAGCCCGGCGCCCATGCCGGGGTCGCAGAGCGATACGAGACATATTTCCACCGCCGTGCGCGGCGAGGGGTTGTCCTTGAGCGAGACTATGGCCTCCTGGGCGCGCTGCATGTTCCTGAGCAGCTCCTCGCGCGTGAAGGCGCGGGAGAAGGCCGCGAGGGTCTTGGTGTCGTAAGCCCCGGAGAGCAGCGAGCGGCCGCCCTTCGGCGCGAGGCCGAGCAGCAGCACGTCGCGCATGAGCGCGCAGAGGTCGGAGAGGAGGGAGGCCGGGTCCTTGCCGTCGCGCCAGAGCTCGGCAAAGGTGTCCAGCGCCGCGGCGGAGTCGTGCTTCGCGACGGCGGAGAGAATGGAGGCGACCCGCCTGTTACCGGCGAGGCCCGTGGCCTCCAGCACCGTGGCCTCGTCTATGACGGGCGCGCTGGAGCACTGGTCGAGCAGGGAGATGGCGTCGCGCATGCCGCCGTCCGCGAGCCGCGCCAGCAGCTCGGAGGCCTCGTGCGTGAGCTTGAAGCCCTCCTGGGAGGCGATGTAGTCGAGGTGCCTGGAGATGACCTCCACGTCCAGGCGGCGGAAGCTGTACCTCTGGCAGCGCGAGAGGATGGTCGCGGGCACCTTGCGCAGCTCGGTCGTGGCGAGAATGAACATCAGGTGCTCGGGCGGCTCCTCGAGAATTTTCAGCAGGGCGTTGAAGGCCGCGATGCTGAGCATGTGGACCTCGTCGACGATGTAGACCCGCTTTTTGACGCTGGCGGGGGAGAAGATGGCCTCGTCGCGCAGGGCGCGGATGTTGTCCACGCCGTTGTTGGAGGCGGCGTCTATCTCCACGACGTCGAGCACCGTGCCGTCGTCGATGCCGCGGCAGGCGGCGCACTGACAGCAGGGGTTGCCGTTTACGGGGTGCTCGCAGTTCACGGCCTTGGCGAGTATCTTGGCGCAGCTGGTCTTGCCCGTGCCGCGCGTGCCTATAAAGAGGTAGGCATGCGAAAGGCGGCCGGAGGCGACCTGGGCCTTCAGCGTCTCTGTGACCTGCTCCTGACCGCAGACCTCGTCAAAGGTGCGGGAGCGGTATTTGCGATATAAAGCCTGATAGATAAAGCCCCACACCCTTCAAATAATCAATGTGCGGCGCTTTGCAAGACTGCACACCCTTGATCGAACACACGACACGCCCGTTACCCGAGCAGCCAGCTCGGCCCCGGCGGGCCCACGGCACACGGACTGACCCGCTTAATGCTGCTCGGTTCCCCGCCTGACATGGTTCACGGGGGTCCGTTGCGCGGGACCGGGGCTTCAACGCCGCTTACCTGGGGCAGACGGCACATCGTATATCCTCTCGTGGGAATCCATCCCTGCTATAGCGGATTGCAGGTTACAGGGCACCGCTGGCTCCCCGACTGGTGCAGCCTTGCAAAGGGCCGCGGGAGTATTCTACTACAAAAACTTATTTTAATCAATATTGATTTTAACTCTTTACAAATTCGCAAAATGTGCTATAATGTTCAAGCGCTTGGGCCTGTAGCTCAGCTGGGAGAGCGTTCGGTTCGCATCCGAGAGGTCGAGAGTTCGAGTCTCTTCAGGTCCACCAGAAAGTAATCGGCACTGGCTCTTGGAGCAGTGCCGATTATTATAATAAGCGTGGGAGGGGCCAGTATGGCGGATTATAAGGCAATGTATTATCACCTGGCTGGGCGCATGGCGACTGCCATAGACGCGCTGGAAGCCACCACTAATGCGCTGGTCGAAATCACTGAGAAGCTGAAACTGGCGCAGCAGACCACGGAGGAAATGTTCATTTCCGCCGCCGACGACGATGAGGATTCCCCGGAGAACTGATTAGCGCAGGAGAAGAAGCTGCAAATCGCATAAATACTTACCAACGAGCGCCTCGCACGCAAAATGAGCGAGGTGCTCGTTTTTTTGCTTGCGTGCTTATAAGGCCGTCGAGCGACGCCTGCGCTTCCTCCTTACGGGCCTGCGCAGCTCTGAGCTTGTCGGCGGCGTCGGACATGAGCGAGTTGAGCAGCTGGGCGTTGAGCGGGCTTTCACCGCGGATGACCTTGATGGTCTCGGCGCGGTAATCGTCCAACTCCTTGACAATGCCGTCTATCTCGTCCTCTGCCTGCTCCAACCGTATACGGGCCAGCTCGATCTCACGTTCACGCTGTCTGCCTATGACCTCAGCCTCCGGAGCGGCGGCAATCTCCGCGAGCTTCATGCGCACGACCTGTTCGACCATGGAATCCACTTTGGGTACAGAGTAGCCGGACTGACCGTCGCATTCACCGGGGTGCCGGACGTTGTAGTGGCACTGGTATCGGATGTACTTGGCCTTGGGGATATTCTTGTTCAGCTTGCGCCCGCTGGTCGTGAGCGTCAGTCTGTTGCCGCAGTGCGCACAGAAGATGTTGCCGACGAGCAGGGAACTGCCCTTGCAGTTGCGCGGCACGGAACTGCGAGGCATGGTGCGCTCGCGCATTATCTGCTGGGCGCGGTCAAAAGTGGCGTCGTCGATGATGCGCAGCTCTTCTAGATACGCTGACCGGCTGTCGCCGTTCTTGATGATACCGGTATACATCACATTCTTGATGATGCGGTTGAGCGTGGTGTTAGGGAAGCCCTTACCGTCGCGGCTGTGTATGCCGGACTCATGGAGGTATTTGCAGAGCCTCTGCGCTCCGTAGCCCTCGTCGACGTACTTGCGGAATATGAGCCGCACTATCTCGGCCTCATCCTCGTCGATGGCCAGGTCGCAGACCTCGCGGTTCCGCTTGTTCACGCGCCCGCGCTTTTCAAGGTGATAGCCGAAAGGCACGGTGCCGCCGGTGTAGAGACCCGCTTCCGTCATCTGACCGAGGCGGGTCTTGACACGGATGGAGGTCTTGATGCTCTCGCCGGAGGCCTGCCAGTAGCGTCAGTAAGCTCCGACTCTATTAAAGACAAGAGCCTTTCCCTATCTTCTTGGGCTGCTTTAAAATCGAGCAGCTCGAAAATTGAGTCGTTCTCCACGGACTTTTGATGGCAATTGGCTGCGAGTGATCCGGACGAGTTCTCCTGTAACGCTTGGGCAAACAATGGCTTCTGGGTCAGTCTTGCTGAGGTTGTAGTCGCTTTTGCTGAGCATAAAATTACGATTTCGTCACAGCAAAGGAGGCGCTCAGTAAGATATAAAGGAGCAGGCAACACTTCCCTGTGTAATTTAGGGGTGAAAGCGTTCGAGAGTGTCTAAATTTGTAATGTAGTGAGATTGTTGCACAGCGTATGCGCATTATATGTCACTTATAGCGCACGCCATATTTTGGCCATATTGATGGCAATTGAGCTTGCCGAGAACAAAATTCAACAAAAGAAAAAAGCGCCATAAAGTTTACTTTCAGGCGCAAATGCTGCATATTGCTGCATTAGCAAAATGATAATATTTAATTCTTTAAATTATTAGACGGGACTACCCGCGCAAATCAACGACACATAAATGGTGTAATGACGCGCAATATCCAGACGTTAGACGAATAGGCAATAAAAGGTTGACAGAGTCACTGTGAGAAATTGTGATTTTGGTATAAATGGCCATCATCAGCGGGCACCCGCTGATGATGAGTGAAAATCATTTAAAGGAGGGATCCCGAGCATGAGCAAACGCATTTTGCCAGTGGTATTGGTGCTGTGCATAATAATGGCAATGGCTCCGGCTGCTTTCGCGACCGGCGAGGTTGAACCCGCATGGGACGGTGTAACTAGAGAAGATATACCATTTGTTAACGGACGGTATGAGATTTCAACAGGCGCTCAGCTTGCAAGGTTGTCTGATAATGTAAACTCCGGCACCTCTTACAACGGGCAAACAATTGTAATTGTTAATGACATTGATCTTGGAGGACACAGTTTAATCCCTATTGGAACACGTGATGAAGGTTTTGGAGGCATTCTGACAGGTCAGCAGAAGGAGGATGGTACTTATACCTCCATCAAGAATGCTGAGATCAACTACGGCAATTCTATTGAGAATGTTGGCGTGATTGGCTTTGTAGATGGCGGTACTGTGCAAAACCTGTATTTCGATAATACACAATCAATATAATTATTATATTTTTAAGCTGCACACACTGAATGGATCGACAATAGAGGAATGTACAAATAGCGGTACCATTACGGCTCCGAGGGCTGGCGGAATTCTTGGAAGCTATGTTGTGGCTCCTGGAGATGAGTGCCCCACTTCGGATGCAACGTCAACTATAACCGCCTGCACTAATTCGGGGAATATAGTTGGACCCGAAGCCAAATGCGGCGTGATTGCCGGTATGCAAATCAGTTATGCTCAGGGAGACAGTCCGTCTCTATTTGAATACATGAAAATGATTATTAGTAATTGCACAAATACCGGCACACTCAATGGTGAGAGCGTAGAGATCCTTTCGCCGGGAGTAATAGGATAAAGAGGTTGATATGATGAAGCACTTATTCAAACGCGTTGCCGCTTTGCTCTTATCAGTGATCCTAGTGGCATCATTGATTACGGCAGCATCAGCAGACGACGTCATATTTTCTATTTATGATGCAGATGGAGAATTAATCAAAACTTTAAATACCATAAACATAGTACTAGACGCCGAAGTAGGAAAGTATGTTGACGAAGACTCCCCAATTACCATAGTACAAGAAAAGGATATAGTCTTGCCATCTACGATTACAAACCAAGATGATTTGCTTGGTGTATGGATAGGACCAAATATGACCCTTGATATGAATGGACATTCCATCACACTTAATGAAAACAACGTAGGTGCCGGTTTTGCCGTTACCGTGGGAGTAAAAAATCAGTACGGCAAACAAATAGTTATAAAAAATGGGTCGATAATTATTAACGCAAAAAGTGAAGCTGCTGAGGCATTGTTCTACCTTGGCGTCAGTTCACAATACTATCTATTACTATAAAATGTATCGATTTCAGGAGGAAACTATGGCGTTGTAGTTTCTGGGGATGCGCCAATACAATCAATACCTGAAACAATAGTAACCGTTTCTAATTGCATAATTAAAGATACAGATATTCCGCTTACTCTTAATCCTCTTCCGTCTCAGCCGAGCATTGAGAGTACTGCCATAGTCGTAGAATCAGGCAACATCGAAAACCTGTATTCTGGCAATGCTTATTCCGGGCGAAATGTCGCTGTTAACTCAACGTCAAAAACAATAGAAGTTGATGGTGTGACCGGCACCGTCATCGTCTCACCCGACACCACCTCCATCATTGTTGACGACGGCAACACCTACCTGTACGACACGCTCCAGGACGCGGTCGACGCTGTGGACGCTCACGGAACGATCTATCTTCTCAAGCAGCCCTCGGACAGAAAGGTCACTGTGCCGGAAAAAGCCGGTTTCAGGATTGTTCCATTTGATGAGGACAGCGAGGTTGATACAGGCAAGCTTCAGCTTGTGACCGCGAGCGGCAACAAGGCATCTGTTGATGAGGACGGATACATAGTGATCGAGCAGCCTTGGATCGTGACGCTGGACAACGGCAACGGCGCTGCTGAAACTTACGAAGTCATCAAGGGCCAGCCCTTTACTTTCCCCGCCGCTCCCTCGAATTCCGGGTACATATTCCTCGGCTGGCGCGGGGCTGACGGCAGGACCTATAATACGGGCGACGTGGTAGAGATAAGCGGTGACACCACGTTCAAGGCGGTCTGGGGCAATCTGTCCGACGTCACCGAGCCCAGCGAGCCTAATGAACCTGTCGTGCCGGTGTTCCCTTTCAATGACGTGACTGCCCGCGACTGGTATTACAGCGCGGTCAAGTACGTCTACGAGAAGGGCCTGATGGACGGCGTTGACGTGGGCGTGTTCGAGCCGAACGCGAACATGACCCGCGCGATGGTCTGGGCGATCCTCGCCCGTATCGACGGCGAGACCGTCACCGGCGCGAACTGGATTGACACCGCCCGCGCCTGGGCGATGGCCGAGGGTGTCAGCGACGGCACCGACACGAACGGCCTCGTGACCCGCGAGCAGTTCGCCACCATGCTCTGGCGCTACGCCGGCGAGCCCGCGAGCAGCTACAGCCTCGCGAAGTTCACCGACAATGCCAGCGTCAGCGACTGGGCGTCGACCGCGATGTCCTGGGCTGTCGAGAAGGGCATCATCACCGGCGTGACCGAATCCACCCTCGTGCCTAAGGGCACCGCCACCCGCGCACAGTGCGCCGCGATGCTCATGCGGTTTGCGGAACTGTAAACCTGCCTCATAACAGCAAATCCCGCAGCGACAATCGCTGCGGGATTTTTGCTCGTTATGCCATGGCTAATTCGGGGTTTTCGTAGATGAGCCTATAGTCGCCCTCACTGACGTCAAGATCCTCGTCGGCCAATTCGCTTTGGAATGTAGCCGTGAATCTGACACAGGTGCCGCAGGAGGCGGAGCGCTTCCGCAGCACCGGCGACATTGCCGCGCTCTCGCCGAGCTTTTTGAGCCGGCGCTCGAAGCGCAGCGCCCCGAGGTGGGTATAGAAATTCACGATGTTTCCCGTCATTCGACGGTGATCTCAAACTCGCTGTCGACTTCCTTGCAGCTGATCTTGCAACCGGCGTTGGAGGCGCAGCGGCAGATGTTCTGCAAGGGTATCTCGCTCTCGGCGAGGACGGAGACGAATATGGACACGAAGCCGATGAACTTCGCTATCTTCTTGTCCCAATTACGTCACTGCCGTATAATAGAGCCGGGAACATATAATCTGTCGCGCAAAGGCCGCTGCAGTCACATGACCGCAGCGGCCTTTTTGCATGAGCACGGCGCAATATTTCTTGCACTGCTGCCGGGGATAGTGTAAAATAAAGTAACTAAACGGCGTACGCCGTTTTCGCATTGTGGAACAATGCGAATGACCCTTTGCAGTCCCGGTGACCGTCACCTGGGCAGGGCAGCTGTGAAAAGGAGGTACTGAGAATCATGAGAAAGTATGTGTTTTCAATCGTCTTGGCACTGTGTTTGGTAGCGGCGCTGCTTCCTGGCATCCCTGCAGCGGCGGATGGTCATAATCACACTTGCCTGTGCGGGGCGGAGAATTGTACTCAGACCGGCACCGGGCATGAGAAAATACCGGATGACGCCGTATGGGAAGGCATTGGGGAAGACAAATTTAAAACGTTTGAAATAGGCGCAGCGGGTGAGACCCACTACTATTATCTCACTGAGGATATTAATTGCAACGCCGGGAGTTCTGGAATATATTTCAAGGGGAATGTTGTCCTGTGCCTCAATGGACATGATATAGATTTTTCTGGCGGCCAGAACCGCCTGGCCATTAAAGCGGCTGCAGATCGTGATACCAAACTCACTATCTGCGATTGCGACAGGACAAAACATAACTGTATTGTAGAATACAATGATACGTATAATAATAAAAAATACGATTACACCTATTATGGCGGCGCTATAAAAGGCTATCGATTAGACATATCTAGAGGCACTCTTAATCTATACAGATGCACCATAACCGGATCAAATAATGCAGCTGCTATCATTATGGCTAGTGGTACCACCTTAAATATGTATGACGGTGCCAATGTTTTGGGAAACAGCGTCAGAGATGATAGCGCCGTTTTAGTGAGGGGCGAATTCAATATGTATGGAGGCCTGATTGCCGGCAACTATGCGAACTCTGCCAATTCCTACGGCGGCGGCGTGAGAGTTGGCGGTTCCAATACTGAGGCAACTTTCCATATGTATGACGGGACAATACAAGATAACATGGCTGATAATGGCGGCGGCGTGTCTGTAACTGGCGGCAGCACTTTCTATATGCATGGCGGCACGATAGAAAACAACGCCACGCGCGGGGGCGGATGGCAGAATTATGGCGGCGGCGTGCTTGTCCATAGCGGTACCTTCAATATGTACGGCGGCACAATAACAGGCAACCAGACCGGCACCGGCAACGGCGGCGGCCTTGCGTTGAGAGAGGGGACTCAAAGTACTGCCAATATCTATGGCGGTACCATCTCTGACAACATATCGCACGGTTATGGCGGCGGCATATATGTAAGCGGCAATACGCTAAATATCGAACCTGACGAAGGCAAGGTTATTAGCATCACTGGAAATAAGGCGTTTGACTGCCCAACTGAAGGGCATCAAACAGGTCGCGGCGGAGGCATGTATTTAGGGAATTTAGCTAACGGCACTTTGACCCTCGACCAAGTCAATATAAGCAACAATACAGCGGAAGACTGCGGCGGCGGCCTGTTCGTGAGCTGCAACGTGGATTTGGAGGATGGCGCTTCCATAACAGGCAATGGCGAAGGCTTGGTAAATACAACTTCCTCCGCACACATGAATGGCGGCGGCGTTTATTTGGCCGGCGGCACGTTTAATCTTAACGGCGGAGAAATAAGCGGCAACAATGACGTATATAATGGCGCCGGCGTGTATGTAGCCGGCGGCACGTTCAACCTCAACAGCGGCAAAATAAATGGAAATAAAGCGCAGGCCTACGGCGGAGGAGTGTACGTGGCAGGCGGCACGTTCAACCTCAACGGCGGCGAAATAAACAACAACGAAGCCTCCTTCGCCGGCGGCATGAATTACGAAGGCGGCAAAGTTACAATCAACGAGGGCTCCACCATAAGCGGCAACACGGCCACTCGGGGCGCCGGAATTATGGTGAGTGGAGATAATATCACCATGAGTGGCGGCAGTATCACCGGCAACAGAACGAAAGGCGATAAATATAAGGAGGGCGGCGGCGTATATATTGTACAGTATACAAAGCAGGGGACGGGTGTGATTACCGGCGTCTTCACCATGACTGGCGGCAAAATCACCGGCAACACTGCTGACAAATATGGGGGCGGCGTGTATATCCAGGATAATGGCATATTCAACGTCTCTGGCGACGCAAATGTGAGCGGCAATACCGTTGGGAACAGCGCTAACAACGTCTACCTGAGCGACACCAATGGTGTGCTGACTATCACCGGTACGCTGAGTGGGGCCAAATTCGGCATCACGGCTAACGCCAACACGCCATTCACCAGCGGTTGGAACACCAATATGTCCGGCAGCGATCCTACGCAGTTCTTTACGTCGGATCTTGATGACTGCTATGTCACCTTGTCAGGAGACGAGGTGGAGCTGCGCAATGGCTATCAGATCAATTATGAGCTCAACGGCGGTCAGTTTGTGTCCAGCTATACGCCGGTATCTTCGTATGATGGTAATCAGGACGTACAGTTGCCGGGCGAGGATGACATCACAAGGAATGGCTATACATTCGGCGGATGGTATGATAACGAAGGACTAACTGGCGAACCATATACGGTGATCCCCAGCGGCTCAACTGGGCCAAAGACCTTCTATGCCAAGTGGATGGCAAATACGTACACCGTGGAATTTGAACCCAACGGCGGCACGATAAATGGCAGCTACGTTACTAATTACACCTATGGCCAGGGCGCTGAGCTGCCGACGGATGTCGAGAAGTCCGGCTACACATTTGCCGGGTGGTACGAGAACGACCGGTTCGAAGGGAGCGCGGTCACAGCTATCAGCGATACGGAGTACGGCGACAAGACCTACTATGCCAAGTGGACGGCGAACACGTACAGCGTCAAGCTCCACCTGAACGGCGGCAATCTGGCTGACGGCGTGAGCGATATAACCGCGTACACCTACGGGAACAGCATTGAGCTGCCTGACCGCAGCGAAATCGTGCGCAGCGGGTATATGTTCAGCGGTTGGTATGCCGATGAGGGCTTCAAGGACGGGCCGTACACGGAGATATCCAGCACCGACTCGGGCAACAAGGAATTTTATGCGCGGTGGACGATGTACAACATCCCCAACACGCACGCGATCACCGTTATGGACCCGGCGAACGGCTCTCTAAAGGTCAACCCGTCGAACGGCAGCGCGGGGACGCTCATCACCGTAACTGCGACGCCGGATGAGGGCTACGAGCTGGCGTACATCACCGTTGACGGCGAGCGCATCACCGGCAGCACCTTCCGCATGCCCGACCACGACGTCACCGTCTCCGCCTTGTTCGTCCCCGTGAGCTTCCCGTTCACGGACGTCAAGAGCGGCGACTGGTTCTACGACGCTGTCGCCTACGTCTACGCAAACGGCCTCATGGACGGCACCTCGGAGACGACCTTCGAGCCGAACGCGAACATGACCCGCGCGATGGTCTGGGCCATCCTCGCCCGCATCGACGGCGAGACCGTCACCGGCGCTGACTGGGCTTCCGCCGCCCGCACCTGGGCGATGGCCAGCGGCGTCTCCGACGGCACCGACCCGAACGGCCTCGTGACCCGCGAGCAGTTTGCCACGATGCTCTACCGCTACGCGGCCGCGAAGGGCTATGACGTCTCCATCGGCGAGAGCACGAACATTCTCAGCTACGCCGACTTTGCGTCCATCAGCGAGTACGCCGTCCCGGCGATGCAGTGGGCCTGCGGCTCCGGCATCGTCACCGGCGTCACCGACTCCACCCTCGTCCCTCAGGGCACCGCCACCCGCGCCCAGTGTGCCGCGATGCTCATGAGGTTTGTGGAACTGTAAAATCTGTATTCTAACAGCAAAGCCCGCAGCGGTCATACCGCTGCGGGCTTTTTATACTTTACTTGATCATTGCAATCAGCAATTTGTCCACTATATCCTTGAACATAAAAAACTGCTTATCTGGGACGAGATAAAGCCAGAGCTGTGGTAGAAGAACTACGCTCCATGAAGCTGAAAGAAG
>ERZ827478.1535-NODE-1535-length-15774-cov-3.847573_pt1 | contig 15774 bp, 18 predicted proteins | sample MGYA00519705_ERZ827478 | MGnify/ENA primary metagenome ERZ827478 (study PRJEB31778, sample SAMEA3449318) | human gut metagenome | biome: human gut; feature: human-associated habitat; material: faeces | place: United Kingdom | collected 2010/2012 ... | reverse complement strand
GAGCCGCAACAGGCATGTTGGATGTATTCGCAATCAACACAGTACGGTCAGTTAGCAATCTATTTGTTCTTGGGTCAATCAACTCAGCAAACTCTTCCAATACCTGAGTCATCTCGTTACCACGCTCACCGCAGCCAACATAAATAATAATGTCAGCATCACACCATTTTGCAAGTTGGTGCTGTGTCATTGTTTTACCGGAACCGAAAGCGCCCGGAATACAAGCAGTACCACCTTTGGTGATTGGGAATAAAGCGTCTTGAATTCTTTGTCCTGTAATTAGCGGTACAGTTGAAGTTGTACGTTTGGAAACAGGACGTGCATTTCTGATAGGCCATCTTTGGCAAAGAGTAAGCTCGTGCTTTTTGCCGTTTGCATCTTCTACCTCAACAACCGTATCATGTACTTTGTACTGTCCGTTAGGCATAACCTTAGTAACAGTAGCTGTTGGAATTAAAGGTGTTAACATACATTTATGCAAAACTGAAAGTGTTTCAGGCACTTCAGCATAAACGTCACCGCTTTTTAGAGTGTCGCCTACTTGCACTTTTAATGTAACATCCCATAGTTTTTCTTCATCCAAAGCAGAAGCGGTACTACCACGATTGATAAAAGTTCCGCTTTCTTTCGCAATCTCTTTCAATGGTCTTTCGATACCATCGAAGATGTTGCTCATAATGCCAGGACCTAATGTAACATTCATTGGACTGCCAGTACCGTAGATTGGCTCTCCGAGTGTTAGCCCGGTAGTCTCTTCATAAACCTGGATTGTAGTAAATTTGTCATTAATACCGATAATCTCACCAACGAGACGCTCGTGTCCAACAAATACCATTTCCATCATAGAGAAGCTGCGAGCATTTTTTACGGTAACAACCGGTCCATTAATGCCGTATATAACATTCTGATTTTCCATCAAACTCATCTCCATTATAAATGGGTATTTCCGGCTCAGACCACAGCCATTCCCGAATTTTCTTCAAACCATCCACGTTTACTTGCAAGAATGGAATCAAGTGTTTCATCCGCGGCTAAACGCATTGCTACGTTTTCAGCGCGAAGTCCACCAATTTTAATCTTATCATCTACTGCAATTGTTACAGTATCGCCAAAAGCTTTCTCAATTTGTGCTTTGTATTTTTCATCGCCAGATTTTACGTATACTACGGTACCTGGTTCAGTTAATACTTTTGCAATGTTAGCAGCATAACGCTCCATTAAAGATGCATATTCTGCTTTTTGTGTATACTCAATCAAAGCTTTTTCAGCTCTCTCGAATACTTTTTCAGAAATTTCTTGGCGTTTAGTAAGCAATTCTCTGCGAGAATCCATCTCACGATGGGACATTTCACGCATAATGCGATCACGCATTTCCGCCAACTCTTTAACCAAAAGACGATCTGCCTCAATTTTAGCATTGTTAGCTGTTTCTTCCAGCTCTCTTGCTTGATAGTCAGCGATATCTTTCAAGATTTTCTCACGTTGTGATTCAGCATAGTGATTAATGGCGGAGTTGAATTTGCTCAATTTATCGACATTTGAAGCCATATTAACCCCCGTTCCGCCGCAATAGCGGCCAAGCTGCAAAATAGAAACTAAATCTTAATCCCGATAGCCTCGCGGACATAACGGGTAATAGAATCTTTGGCGCGACCGTTGCCGCCCCTTTCAGGAATTTCCACAATAAGCGGACGCTTGCGGTTTAGTTTAAGGTCATAAACAAATTCTGAACACATAGCCACAACGCCTTCTGTTAATAATACAACAGCAATCTCGCCTGGATTGTTCATTGCCTCGTTTATAGCCTTTTGTGCGAGTTCAGGTTCTTTGACTAAAACACCGTCAACACCTGCTAAACGCATACCAACCAGGGTGTCCTCATTATCGCTTACAAGGTGAAAGCGCATGTGATGCCACCTGCTTTCTTAAAATTAAGCAACTTTGTTCAAGATCAAGATGGAGATAAGCAAACCGTAAAGAGCGATACCTTCACCAAGAGCAACGAAAATCAAAGCTTTACCGAATACTTTTGGATCTTCAGAAGTTGCACCGATAGCAGCTGGAGCAGCAGCAGCAACAGCGATACCACCACCGATACCGGAGATAGCTGTTACGAAGCCAGCAGCTAGTAGACCCATACCATTTTGGAAGTTTTTGTCTTGTGTGTCAGCAGCAGTTGCTTCTTCGGAAGCTGCAGCTGTTGTTGCTGGAGTTGCATCTTCAGCAGCTGTTGTAGCGGAAGCTACCATTGGGATTGCGAATGTCAATACTGCAACTGCAGCAAATGCGATAACTTGAGATTTAAATGCTGTTTTAGCTTTCTTTCCTTTTTTAACAGCTCTGATTGCGAAAAATACGGAAGCAATAATAGCGATAAGTGGCAAAGCAATTAATACGTAAGTCATAATATTTCCTCCAAAACTTAACAATTAAAATTTTTAAAGTTTTTTAGTATTTTTTGTTTTTTATTAGTATCACTGCAATAATTATTCCGCAGCTTTTACTGTAACTGGTTCGAACTTGCGGCCGCTGCCTTCATAGTAACGGCTAAACAGTTCGTAGTATTGAAGTCTAAGAACCTGAATACATACAAGTAGACATTCTAGGCAAGTTACAATAATATTACCGATAATTACGATAATAATGTAAACTGGCATCATGCCTGCTGCCATGTCTGCAAGTGTAAATACAACCAGCATCATACCGGCGTGAACAAGAACGAATGCACCTACACGAAGGAAAGACATGGTGTGTGCCAAGTATTCGATGAACATAACAATGATTTCAAAGAAACTTTGCATAAAGTAGTCGCCCCAGCTTGCAGGCTTCCAAGGTTTACCTTCACATAGAGGGCCAAGAATACCTTTCAGTAAAATTGCAATTAATGGTAGGAATACTAATATTACCAACCAAACCCAAATGTTAACGCTTCCACCGAAGGTAGCAATTGGCCAACCTAAGAATGCAGTTAAACCAAAACCAATAATACCAATGTAAAGCATTAGGCTGGCAAGACCGCTTTCACCGAACAGTGCATGCTCTAAGTGACCTTGTTTGATATTAGAAACAATACCAATACCCATAGCGATCATAATCAACAAAGCACCAAAGCCAATGGTTGCATAAATAACCAATTGAGAAGTTGCACCGTCCATTACATGGATTGGTTTTCCATGAGAACCCGCAATTCCCATTGCTTCGTACATCGGGTTGAGCCATTCTTCAAAACCAAAGACCGAACCGTAGACCAGTCCGAAAAATGCGGATGAAATACCGCAAGGAATCAAGATTTTACCAATGGCCATTTTCTTCAGTTTCCACATTAGGAAACCAACAATTGCGATACAAGGTCCTTGTCCAAGGTCACCAAACATAATACCAAACAAAATGGTGTATGTAATTGCAACGAATGGAGTTGGATCGAATTCATTGTAGTTAGGCATACCATACATATCAACAAAGAATTCGAATGGTCTGAAAATACCAGCATTTTTAATTTTTGTTGGTGGATTGTGCTTTTTCGCTTCCTGACCGCCTTTGAAGGAAACTTCCATCAAATTCAGTTTGCTTAGTTCAGCTTTTAATGCACTTTCCGCTTTTGCAGGAATCCAACCTACAACAACAAAGTTGTCATCGTATCTTGCTGCATTGCGGCAGATAGATGTAAAGTAAACATTTTTCTCAGTCAGAAGAGAAAATACTTGTTGTAGTTTTGTACCTTCCTGTCTCCAAAGAGATTCAATTTTAGATTCAATCTCTTTTACAAGGGCAACTTCGGCGTCACGCTTTGCACGAACATCTGCCACAATTGCTTCAGGGGAACCCTTTAGCTCGTTTAGCTCTACTCTCTCAAACTTTAAGCTTGAGAAAATGCGGTCAACAGATTATGCTGCAGTGATTGGTGTAAAATATACACCCCACTGATTCTTATCGTCAGTTGTACATGGAGTAAAGATAACGTCCGGATTGTCTTTGTAGACAGCCAGTTTCTCTACATTTTCTTTTGGCAATGCACCAAAACGAACCTGAACAAACTCACAAGAATTTACTTCATCCAAATTGAGATTCAGTCCTACAAAGTGACCCATATCATCAATTACGGATGTGTACTCTTTAATTTTGTCTTCGGCTTCTTTCTTTTCTTTTTCCCATTCATTGATTTGAGCAGCAATTTCTTTTGCATAAGAAATCATTGCGTCATTATCCATATGAATGTTCTTTGTCTCTTTGGTGTCTAAAAGAGTCAAAGTTTTGTTTGCCTTGACAATAGCATCGTTGAGTTGTTGCAATGGCTCTGCATATGGATTGTCTTCATTGTAAGCAGTGAAATCCGGAGTGTCTGCATAGAAATTCATAGCATTATCTGAATGGAATACATTTGATTGACCACAGATTGTTGCTACTTTATCCAGCTCAGACAGCTTGCCGATAATGCTTACTTCTTTCAGCTTTACAACAGCCAATTACTCGACACTTCCTTTCATTGAAAATTGACGATGGTAAGTAATTTTGCTATTTTGCTTGGTGCAAGATGGTATCTGATGCCTTCCAAAATGGTGATGATATCATATACTTCAGCTTGCTTTACAAAGATATAGGATAACAAAACTACGGAAGGGTGTGTGGAAAAATGAATGTGGTGGTTTGCGGTATCATATTGAACACGCAAAGGAATATCATCTTCAAACCCTTCTGTACCCTTTAGATAGCGTTTACCAACGGAAGTTTGTGCCATGATAGCGTGAACTTCTTCTTCATCTTTGGCCTCAATCATCGCATCAATAAAGTGCTTTCTAATGGTAGTAAACGGCAACAGCGCATCGCGAATTGCCTCCGGCGGCGCTTTGTAGAATGTTTTCATTCTGACAATGCGCACATAGTTATCCAAATCCAGGTAGGAATTGAAAATATCTCGGAGTTGTTTTGCAGCTCCACCCTTGTAATTCTTCTTAATCATTGTGAAAACAGTGTTATAGAGGAATGTGTAAAGGGCATTTTCAATCTTGGTGTAGTCGAGCAGTTTACCTGGCTCCGGTTTAAAAGGAGCGATTACTTTTGCGTATGGGGTGTTACCCAACGCTCTGAGCAAGTCGTCATATGTTTTGATTTGGCTAAGAGCATCCAAATCGATTCCTGTTTTCTTCTGCAAAAATTCAGGCATGTAGTTTACATAACCGTCATCTTTACCGGAGTTTAACAGAATTAAACTATGCATGACTTGTTCAATCTCACTACGCATGATTAAATAGTCTGAAAAACGTTCTCCAACCGACGCTCCATACCTACCAAGATCGGAGCAGTCGTCAAAGATTTTTTGCTTTAACAAAACCTCAAGTTCACTACGGGAAACTTCGTTCTCGTTGATTCCTGCAAGGAGTTTGTTATAGCTTGTGCGGTTTTTGAGGTAGTAGGCAACATCATGAACAGTTTTACAATTTAGGAGATCCATAAAATTGTTGTTTGTCAGACGTTTACCGTGCATACCTCTCGCTTTTGCTGAAACAGCATTGGAAGAAAGACTGGCAAGCATGCAATCACTCCCCTATCACTTGTGCAACGATGTTATTAACCCATTCGTCACCCTTTTTGCTGTAAAGCTCGTCCAGTTCTCGTGATAGATCTGCATGTTTTTTCGCAACAATCTCCCACTCTTTTTCAGCGGCAGCGCGTTCCTGGGATTCACTAGAAGGAATAGCCTCTCTAGCTTTTGCAAGGTACTCAGCGCGTAGTTCAACGCGTTTTTGAGCAATTTCCTTTTCAGAGTTTAGTCTGTCCTGTTCAACAGCGGCAGTAATCTCTCTGGCTTTACGGTCCATATCAACTATTTGTTTGACTATGTCCTGCACTTTGACCGCACCTCCTTTTAAATGCAACAAATTTGAGCTTTGCTTGAGCTTGATACAAATATATTATAACGAGCCAAATGCCAATTCACAACACATTAAATCAACAAAAATTCCATACGGAATTATAACATTGTTTCTAAAAAGCATTGCTTTACACCGCACCTTATTTTGTTCACTTAACTAGCAATACTTATTTGATATAAATATATACTATCTCTTATGTTAAAATGACAAAATCACATATGTAATAAAAGACAATTACAAGCGGTACAGAAAAAGCAAGTTTTTATCCGCAAAGATATAAAACCAATATAAAACATTCATTCATTTGATGTCCTGCAAACCAACACCTCTCGTATAATATGTAATGTATGTCGCATGCAAAACTATTAATACCAATTAAACTGATTATTAACAGACTTTGCATAAATGTGAGGCGTATATTGTTTAAGTTGCTATGTAGAGCTCTAAAATGAAACCTCTGAATTTGTGAATAGCAACAAATAACACCATTTTGCCGCACTCTTGACAATACTCATTAAATATAACAAATAACAACCGCAAAATCAAGCCTATTTTTAACCATAATCGCATATTAAACCTAAATAATTCATACTTTATTGCATTGACAAATTGTAAATACTATGTTGTATGAAAAAACATGTGAAAAATTTTAGTTAAAATGTACAGAACTTAACTTTGCGGTCGAAATTTAGCAAAAAAGAAATTAGTTTTTTAAACTTTGCAGCGGAGCAGGAATTCTGCCGCCGCGATTAATAAAGGTACTTGGAGAATTTCGGTTTACTTCCATAATTGGTCCTTTGCCCAGTAAGCCGCCAAAATCCAATTCTTCTCCTGCTTTTTTACCAATTGCAGGAATCAAACGAACAGCAGTTGTTTTACTGTTCACCATACCAATAGCAGCCTCATCTGCAATAATACCGGAAATAATATCAGCGGTTGTGTCTCCTGGAATTACAATCATGTCCAGTCCAACGGAACATACAGCTGTCATTGCTTCCAGCTTATTTAATGTAAGAGCGCCTGCTCTTGCAGCATGAATCATGCCCGCATCTTCAGATACTGGAATAAATGCGCCAGACAAACCTCCAACATGGGAGGAAGCCATGACACCGCCTTTTTTTACGGCATCATTTAACAACGCAAGCGCTGCTGTGGTGCCATGTGCGCCACAATTTTCAAGACCCATCTCTTCCAGAATGTAAGCAACGGAATCGCCCACAGCAGGAGTAGGAGCCAAAGATAAATCTATAATACCAAACGGTACGCACAATCTGCGGGAAGCTTCTTGTGCTACCAATTGTCCGGTACGTGTAATTTTAAATGCAGTTTTCTTTACGATATTTGCAATCTCGGTAATATCACAATCACCTGCCTGTGCAACAGCTGCGCGCACTACCCCCGGACCGGAAACGCCGACATTAATAACGCAGTCCGGTTCTCCAGGACCATGAAATGCGCCTGCCATAAATGGGTTATCTTCCGGAGCATTACAGAACACTACCAATTTTGCAGCACCAATACAGTCTCTGTCGGCCGTCAGTTCTGCTGCCTTACGTACCACTTTACCCATTTTGGCAACAGCATCCATGTTAATACCTGCTTTTGTAGAACCGATATTAACAGAGGAACAAACAAAATCCGTTTCAGCCAAAGCCTGCGGAATACTGGAAATCAATGCATAATCGCCTGCACTGAAGCCTTTATGTACCAAAGCGGAATATCCGCCGATAAAGTTAACGCCGACTTCTTTTGCGGCTTTATCCAAAGCATGTGCAAAATAAATTGGGCTTTTTCCATTGCACGCGCCTGCCAACATAGCAATCGGAGAAACCGCGATTCTTTTATTAATAATCGGAATCCCATATTCTTTGGAGATATCTTCACCCGTTTTCACCAAGTCTTTGGCATAGCGGCAAATTTTATCATAAACTTTTGTACAAGCTGTTTGGATATTAGAATCAATACAATCCAACAAAGAGATACCCATTGTAATGGTGCGTACATCCAAATGTTCGTTGTCTATCATATTGATGGTTTCTAATATGTCACGTGAATTAACCATACTTCAAATCCTTTCCTATTGCGATAAAAGAAGCTTACCTATGATAACAAATTAAATACGGTGCATAGAATTGAAAATATCTTCGTGCATTACGTGTACTTTCAATCCCATATCATCTCCGATTTTCTTTAAGCTGTCTAGCAATTCATCAAACGGAATTTTTGATTTTGAAATATCCACCATCATAATCATTGCGAACAAATCCTGTAAAATAGATTGTGTTACTTCAATGACATTCACATCCACTTCTGCACATTTTGCAGAAACTTTTGCCAAAATACCAACCATATCTTTGCCTAATACTGTAATAACAGCACGCATAAACAATACCTCCAAAAATATTTCATAAGTTATTCATAATTATGAAGGAGAATCCCTATTCTGTCAAGATAAAAACCCGAAATCTCTTTCTATTTCGACGGAATAATTCGACAAAACCGTAAAAATATTGTTAGGAAAATAACGATTGCTTTTTTTCATTTTTATCTACAAAAAAAGTATGGTATGTGGTATGATAGAAAATAACCATATATTCTAATAAAAAAATGATAAGATTCTCCAATGAAAGGAATGATATATGATGAAATATACTACCATTTCTGATTCACACGTACATAGCTGCTTTTCCCATGACGGAAATGACCCTGTCATGATGCTATGCGATTATGCCGTGAAAATGGGATTATATGCACTGACTATCACAGACCATTGTGAATGTAATATGTATGAAGAAAGAAATTATGCAAAAGCTATCAAAGATTCTTTCGTGGAGACCAAGCGAGCGGCGGCCGCGTTAAACGGCAAGCTGCATTTATATAAAGGAATTGAACTTGGACAGGCAATGCAAAATTTACAGGCTGCCGAATCGATTTTGTCAGAATGTGATTTTGATTTTGTACTTGGCTCTCTCCACAATATTCGTGGTCTGGAAGATTTTTACCTGCTGGATTACAATAAACTGGATATACACGATTTGCTCTGTACGTATTTCGATGAAATTATGGAATTGATTGCATGGGGCAAATTCGATTCTTTGACACATTTAACGTATCCGTTACGTTATATTGTCGGCGAACAACACAGAGAAGTCAGCTATGAAGTTTACAAAGACCGTGTAGATGACATTTTAAAAGCCTTAATTGAACAAAACAAAGCGCTGGAATTAAATACATCCGGCCTGAGACAGGCAATTGACAAAACAATGCCTTGCCCAACCGTAATTAAGCGGTTCAAAGAACTAGGCGGTAAATATCTTACCATTGGTTCGGACGCCCATAGATGGGCAGATGTCGGCTCCGGCGTAGAAGACGGGTATCAAATCGCTCAAAATGCCGGTTTTGACCACATTACTATCTTTGTAAATCGCGAACCTGTATTATTACCATTGGAATAACAGATATTATGTTTTACATAAATAAAGGAGTGTCATTATGGATTTATTAAGCCTATTAAACGAAAACGCACGTCTTACCAATGCTCAACTGGCAGTGATGCTGGGAAAAACAGAAGAAGAAGTGGAAAAAGAAATTGCAGATTACCAACAAAAGGGTATTATCAAAGGATATAAAGCGCTGATTAACTGGGAAAAAGTAGACCACCATAAAACAACCGCTTTAATTGAATTAAAAGTACAGCCCAAAAAAGAAAGCGGCTTTGACGAAATTGCAAAAAAAATTATGCAGTTCAGTAAAGTGGAAAGCGTGTACCTTATGTCAGGCGGCTTTGATTTGGCTGTTATGGTGCATGGAGACAGCATTCAGGATATTGCCATGTTTGTTGCAAAAAGACTTTCCCCATTGGATTCGGTTCTTTCCACAGCAACTCATTTTATCCTGACACGTTATAAAGAAGGAGACGTTATTTTAACATCTCCAAAAGAAGAAGATCGGAGGAATCTACTGTAATGATTGACTATGAATCTTTACTGAATCATGAAATAAAAGCAGTAAAACCTTCCGGCATTCGTAAATTTTTTGATATTGCAAATGAAATGGATGATGTCATTTCTCTCAGTATCGGAGAACCTGACTTTTCTACTCCCTGGCATGTTCGTCAAGAAGCAATTGATACTTTGCAGCAAGGCAAAACATGGTATTCTCCAAACCGCGGTTTTTTTGAACTGCGCCAGGAAATTTGTAAATGGGTCGAGAGAAAATATCATGTAACTTATCACCCTGAAAGCGAAGTGCTTGTTACCGTGGGCGGCTCAGAAGCCATTGACCTCTGTATTCGCACTTTAATTAATCCCGGAGATGAAGTATTAATCCCTGAACCAAGCTTTGTATGTTACGTTCCTATGACAGAAATGGCAAAAGGCGTTCCTGTTACCATAGAAACAAAAATGGAAGATAACTTCCGCTTAACAGCAAAAGCATTGCGGGAAAAAATTACGCCGAAAACCAAACTGTTGATTTTGCCCTTCCCGAACAACCCAACAGGTGCTGTTATGCGCCGCGAACATTTGGAAGAAATTGCAGAAGTGGTACGTGAGCACAACTTGTTGGTACTTTCAGACGAAATCTACGGCGAGTTAACCTACGGCAAAGAAAGCCATGTTTGCTTTGCCGAAATTGAAGGTATGAGAGAACGCACCGTTGTTGTAAACGGATTCTCCAAAACGTACGCTATGACCGGCTGGAGACTTGGATATGCGGTTGGCCCTCATGAAATTATTGACCCTATGACAAAACTGCACCAATATGCAATTATGAGTTCTCCAACCATGGCACAATACGCTGCAACAGAAGCTTTGAAAAACGGCGATGATGATATTGCATATATGCGCAATCAATATGATGCACGCCGCAGATTAATTGTGGACTCTTTTAACGCAATGGGTCTTACTTGCTTTGAACCGGAAGGCGCTTTCTATGTGTTCCCATGTATCAAAAGCACAGGTCTTACATCGGAACAATTTGCAGAAGAACTGCTTAGAAAAGAACACGTTGCGGTTGTTCCCGGAAATGCATTTGGGGACTGTGGAGAAGGTTTCCTTCGTGTTTCTTATTCTTATTCGTTAAATCATATTACTGAGGCGCTCAGCCGCATTCAACGTTTCTTGAAGGAACGCGGCAGCAATTAGCCTTGCCAGCTTCACCGCAAGGTGAAGCTTTTTTATTTTTCTTACTGACAGGAGCTATCAAATGGAACAAGTATATTTAGCACCATGCACGGAGTATCAATATGAACCGCTAAAACAAGCTGTGGATGATATATTCGACCATCTTGCACTAAATCGTTTTCTGTTTCAAGGTGCAAATGTTGTCATAAAACCGAATTTATTAATGAAATGCAATCCCGATACCGCTATTATTACACATCCATTATTGGTGGCTGCAGTAGGTACGAAAGTAAAAGAACTTGGCGGTAAAGTTACCATTGCCGAAAGTTCCGGAGGCCGATATACTCCATCAACGGTAAAAAATATTTATCAGGCTTGCGGATATACAAATATGGCGCAGCAATATGGTTTCCTGCTCAATACGGATTGTTCTTATCGTTCGTTGAAAGCACCGAACGCAATTCGTTGCAAAGAATTTCAGGTCATCTCCCCTATTTTGGATGCGGACATCATCATTGACATCGGAAAATTAAAAACCCACTGTATGACTGGAATGTCAGGTGCCGTTAAAAATATGTTTGGCGTTGTTCCCGGACTGATGAAACCGGAACTGCACTGCCGATTTCCTGACAAAAAAGAATTCAGCGAAATGCTGGTAGATTTATGCGAGGCCGTACGTCCGCATATTGCGATTATGGACGCTGTTATGGGTATGGAAGGCAACGGCCCTTCCGGCGGAAAACCAAGGTTTATCGGAACCTTAACCGGCGGAATCAATCCTTATGCGGTAGATATGGTCTGCGCCTCTATGATTTCGTTAAAACCTTCAGACATTTTTATGCTTGCTTCTGCTATGGAACGCGGCCTTTGTCCAAAAACTGTAGAAGAAATAGAAATTCTGGGTTTACCATTAAGCGATACTGTTATCTCTGATTTCCTGCCGCCCCAATCGAAATCAAGCGATTTTATTCAATATTTGCCTTCTTTTTTGAGACCACTGGCGGCAAAAATCGCCACACCTGTACCTAAAATTCGCACCGGCAAATGCATCGGATGCGGTAAATGTGCTGAAAGTTGTCCTCAACATACCATTGAAATCAAGCATAAAAAAGCTTATATTATATATGACAATTGTATTCGCTGCTATTGCTGTCACGAAATGTGTCCGGAACACATTATAGATATTAAACGGCTTGCATTATTTAATTTATAACAGGAGGTGGATTATGTCATTTCCCCAAACCCTTACGTTGAAAGCATTTGCCAAAATTAATTTATCATTGGATATTACGGGAATACTGGAAAACGGATATCATCAATTGGAAATGATTATGCAATCCGTATCGTTGCACGATAAAGTAACCATTACAACTTCAGATGCATCACAAGGAATTTCTCTTTCTTGTTCTGTACCTTCTCTTTGTCCAAATGAACAAAATACCGCTTATAAAGCTGCAAATTTATTTTTTAAACATTGCGAAATCCGTCCTGCTGTTTCCATTCATATTGAAAAACAGATTCCCAGTCAGGCAGGTTTGGCCGGAGGAAGCGCGGATGCAGCCGCTGTACTGCATGGATTAAATCAGCTGTTTCAAACCAATTTGACACAGAAGCAACTGTGTGAAATCGGCGTACAAATCGGTGCGGATGTTCCATTTTGTATTTGCGGCGGTACTATGCTTGCCACCGGAATTGGCGAGAATCTCTCACCGCTTCCTGCCCTTCCGCCCTGTTATATTGTCATTTGCAAGCCTTCCGTTTCGGTCAGCACACAAGAAGCATACCAAAAAGCAGATAACTGCATTATCTTGCACCGTCCCGATACGCAAATCTTATGTAATGCATTGAAAGAACAGAATTTGTCCGCTGTCTCTCAAAACATGAAAAACGTATTCCAAGAAGCTATGGCCCTTGAAGATGTTCATATAATTACAGAGCTTATGATACAAAACAATGCGCTTGGCGCTTGTATGAGTGGCAGCGGTTCCGCAGTATTCGGAATTTTTGAAACAGAACAGAAGGCGCTTTTTTGTTCTAATATCCTAAAACAAACATTCCATCATGTATTTATTTGCAAACCTACTAAACATGGCGTTAAAAGTCAATCATAGAAGGAGAACATATAAAAATATGAAAATGAAAACCAAACGTATAATTTCTATCTTTGTTGTGATGATATGTATGGTTATCTTTACTGTACCGACAATGGCAATGCAAATTTTTGTAAAAACTTTGACAGGCAAACATATTACATTGGAGGTAGAACCAACGGACAGAATTGAAGATGTAAAAGCAAAAATTCAAGAGAAAGAAGGCATTCCTCCTGACCAGCAAAAATTGATTTTTGCCGGAAAACAATTGGAAGACGGAAATACACTTCAAGATTACAGCATCCAAAAAGACAGTACACTGCATCTTGTATTGAAAATAACACATCACTTTTCAGATGAGTGGTCCTATGACGAAACTTATCATTTTCATATCTGTTTGGACGAAAACTGTACCGAGGTCAGTGATTCCGCTTCTCATGTTATGACTGATTCCATCATTTCGCCAACACACTTTGAACAAGGATTTACAGAACATACCTGTACTATATGTGATTACAGCTACACAGACAGTATCACGGAAGTTGTCCCTCATGCGTTTGGAACATGGCAGATACACGATTCTCAAACACATTACAAGACCTGTGATTGTGGAGAAACCATTACAGAAAATCATAGTTGGGATGAAGGCAGTATTACAACGGAACCAACGATTGATTCTGAAGGCATCAAAACCTTTACCTGCACACAGTGCGGGGCAATTGATACACAAACACTCGAATCTCTTTCCATTCCAGAAAACAAAAGTGAGGAAAAAACTCCTTCTTTGGAAAGTCCCAAAACAGGTGAAACCCGCAATGCCAATATTATCATTGTTATGTGCACCGCTTCCGTTGTGCTTTGTTTCCTTGTTGTGATAAAAAAATCTATCAAAAAAATAAAATAAAAAACAAAAAGCCATTCCTTTCAATAGGAGCGGCTTTTTTTATTTTATGTAAACTTGTCTTATAGGATTCATTGAAAAAATTTAAAATTTCGTATATTTTTGTTAAAAAAGAGCACTCTATATTAAGATTTCATTTTTGTCACCCAAGTTTAAAGAAAGGTGTGAGCAAATGTTTATTATAGACTGTATTATGTTAGTTCTGCTAATTATTGGCGGAATTAACTGGGGTTCCATTGGCATCTTCCAATTTGATATTGTTGGATTCCTATTTGGAGGACAAGGTGCCATTGTAAGCCGAATTGTATTCTGCTTGGTAGCTATTGCAGCCATCTGGTGTATTTCTTTCTTGTTCAGAGAACATTCTCCTTTGGACAGACCAAAACACCGCGATCATGATACAAAGCATACAGATGTAGGCGTTCCCCACCATCGCTAAAAAAAGCTCCCTACACCAATAATGGTGTAGGGAGCTTTTTCATTAAAGATTTGCATATTGCATTGCTTCTAAAATACTTCTTGTATCGCGCGCAATCACCAATTCTTCATTGGTTGGAATGACATATACATCTACTGTGGAATTCTCTGTTGTAATTTTGCCTTCATTACCGCGGGTCATTTTTTCATTTAAATTAATATCAGGAGTAACACCTAAATATTTTAAGGATTCACACACTCTTTGGCGTACAATGACGTGGTTTTCACCCAAACCTGCTGTAAATACAATGGCATCAACACCATTCATGGCAGCCGCAAATGCACCGATATACTTTACAATTTGGTATACCAGCATTTCCTGCGCCAAAACAGCTCTTGGATTGCCCTCTACTACTGCCTGTGCAACGTCACGAGCATCGCTGGACACACCTGAAACACCCAGCAAACCGGATTTTTTATTTAAAATATTGTCCATTTCTTTTGGCGTTAAATTCTCTTTTTCCATGATGAAGGTTACAACGGAAGGGTCCAGCGTGCCGGAGCGGGTACCCATCATAAAACCATCCAATGGAGTTAAACCCATAGTGGTATCCAAAACATGTCCGTCCTGTACAGCTGTAATGGAAGAGCCGTTACCTAAATGACAGGTAATCAGTTTTAATTTATCAATCGGTTTCCCCATAATTTCCGCACAGCGATGGCTGACATATTTATGGGAAGTTCCATGGAAACCATAGCGGCGTACAGCATATTTCTCATAATATTCATAAGGAATTGCAAATGTATAAGATTTTGGTGGCATTGTAGAATGGAAGGCTGTATCAAATACGGCAACCTGAGGAACCTCTGTACCAAAAACGTCTTGGCATGCACGAATTCCTTGCACATGAGCAGGATTATGTAGCGGTGCCAAAGGATTTAGTGATTCAATGCCTTTTAGTACATCATCTGTAATTAAAACAGATTTACTGAAAATAGAACCACCTTGCACAACACGATGTCCAATGGCAGCAACTTCATTTAAACTTTGAATAACGCCTACTTCGTCGTCAATCAAAGCGTCTTTTACCAATTGGAATGCCTGTGTATGATCTTCCATATCTGTGGTTAGATTTTTCTCTCTTCCGTCAAATGTTTTATGTGAAAAAATACCGTCATTCATTCCGATACGTTCACAAATACCTTTTGCAGCAACGGATTCATTTTCCATATCAATCAATTGATATTTCAGAGAAGAACTACCTGCATTAATGACCAAAATTTTCATTGTTTTTCCCCCTATAGGTTAATTAACTATTGAATCTAAGTCAGGAATCATATACACTATACTATATTATAAACAATAATAAAAT
>ERZ827478.1534-NODE-1534-length-15781-cov-5.116495_pt1 | contig 15781 bp, 15 predicted proteins | sample MGYA00519705_ERZ827478 | MGnify/ENA primary metagenome ERZ827478 (study PRJEB31778, sample SAMEA3449318) | human gut metagenome | biome: human gut; feature: human-associated habitat; material: faeces | place: United Kingdom | collected 2010/2012 ... | reverse complement strand
AGAGTAAATAAAACAATAAAACCAGTAAACAAAGTAACAAAAAAATAATAAAATAAAACAATGTAATAAAAACATGATTAATAAATAAATTTTGTGGAATAATAACAAAAGAAATAATAGGAGGAAGAACATGAAAACAGAAATAAAAAAGAAAGAACAAGCAATGATGTGTGCAGAAGATTTAAAAATTAATAATACAAATATTAAACTTAACAATGTAAAAAACAAAAAGTTAAATAGCAAAGAAACAAGAAAAACAAGCGGAATAACGCTAATAGCGTTGGTAGTAACAATTGTAGTATTGTTAATATTAGCAGGAATAACAATAAGTTTAGTATTTAGTGAAAATGGAATAATAGCAAAAGCAAAAGAGGCTGCAGAAAAAACAAACCAAGCAGCAATAAATGAACAAAAGCAAATGAATGAAGTAGCAGGATATTTAGATAATATGCTAAATGAAATAGGAGGAAGTGGAGAAGAACAAAACCCACCAGAGCCAACATTACCAAGTGATGGAAGTTATAGTGAGAAAAAAGGAGTAAATACACCAAACTTGGGAGAAGGGATGACTCCAATAAAGTGGGACGAAACAAAAAATGATTGGGTAGAAACAAATGGAAGTGACCCAGAGTGGTATAACTATGGAGAAACAGAAAGTACAAGAAAGTGGGCAAATGCAAAAACAAGTGATGGAAGCATGTGGGTATGGATACCAAGGTATGCATATAGTATAACAAGTGGATATCATAGCAGTAGTACAGGAAATATAGAAGTAGAATTTATGAAAGGGTTAACAAATGAAACAAGTACGGGAAGAAAGAGCTTTGATAACGTAAGTGGACAAGGGAAATGGAATATCCATCCAGCATTTAACTATGGGCAAACAGTAAGTGGAATATGGGTAGCAAAATTTGAAACAAGTAGAAGTAATGCAACAAATAGTAATGCAGGAAGTAATAATACAATAAAGATACAACCAGGAGTAAGTAGTTGGAGAAATATAAGTGTAAATGATATATATACAAACTGCTTAAATTACAATAAAACATTAAATAGCCATATGATGAAAAACGATGAGTGGGGAGCAGTAGCATATTTAAGTAAGAGTAAATATGGAAAGCAAAACAAAGAAGTATGGATAAATAATAGTAGTAATTTCATAACAGGTTCAGCAGGAAATAGCACAAATGCTAATGCAGATACAGGAACAACAAATGATTATACAAGTGCGCAAGGAGTAAAGGCAAGTACAACAGGAACGGTGCATGGAGTATATGATATGAGCGGAGGAGCATGGGAATATATAGCGGCATATGTAAACAATGGACATGATAACTTAACAAAACATGGAGCAAGTTTAGCAAATAGTAATGATGCAAAAACGAAGAACGTGTATAGTACAGGAAGTTCAGATAGCTATGAAAATAACTACAATGCAAACTCAGGAAAATACGGAGATGTAGTATATGAGACGAGTGAGAACGGTAACGCAAGCAATAGTTCATGGTACGACGATTACTCTTACTTTCCTAACAGGAGCTCTCCTTTCTTCTCACGCGGAGGCTGTTACAATAGTGATGCAAGTGCAGGCGTGTTCTGTTTCTACCGCAACTATGGTGATAGCGACAGCCTTTTTTCGTTCCGTCCGGTCTTGGTCGCACTTTAGGATGTGGGGAATGTCCAAAATTTTGTGTAATTTGAAAAAGGGACTGTAAATAGTTTTGTACATGCTATCCATAAATATCTTCAAAACACTTGACAAATGAGTGAAAATGTTGTAAAGTATATTAGCATTACAAAAGTAGTGCTAATATTTTTTGTACTTAGGAAGTGATAATGTGGAAGAAAAAGTTAAGCTAAGTATGTTATGCCAAATATATGGCAAAATGCTAACTAAAAAGCAATATGAAATAATAAATGACTATTGCAATAACGATTTATCACTATCTGAAATAGCAGAAAATAATAGTATTACTAGGCAAGCAGTAAGAGATATAATTATGAAAGGGGAAAAGAAACTTTTCGAATTAGAAGAAAAGCTGGCATTTATGGAAAAGACAATGATACAGGAAAAACAGATTCAAGAAATATTAACAGAACTAAGCAAAATAGAAAATACATCATCAGACAAAAAAATAGCAAAAATTTTAAACCATATTAGCAAAGAATTAAGTTGTTTAGTTTAAAAAACATATTAGGAGGAAAAAGTTATGGCTTTTGAAGGATTATCTGCTAAGCTTCAAGAAGTTACAAGAAAATTAAGAGGCAAGGCAAGAATTACAGAATCAGATTTAAAAGAAATTTTAAGAGAAGTAAAACTTGCATTATTAGAGGCAGACGTAAACTATAAAATAGTAAAAGACTTTATAGCTACAATTCAAGAAAAAGCTTTAGGACAGGATGTGTTAAAATCTTTAACTCCAGGCCAACAAGTTGTTAAAATAGTAAAAGACGAGTTGGTAAATTTATTAGGTGGAGTTGAAAGCAAGGTAAACTTTACACCAAATCCTCCAACAATAATTATGTTAGTAGGTCTTCAAGGGTCTGGTAAAACAACGACAGCAGGAAAACTTGCTAATTTATTTAGAAAAGAGGGTAAAAAACCATTACTTGTTGCGTGCGATGTTTATAGACCAGCAGCTATTAAGCAATTACAAGTAGTAGGAAGTCAACTAAACATACCAGTATTTGCAAATGAAAACTCAAAAGATGTTGTGCATATTGCAAAACAAGCAATAAATACAGCTATAAGCAAATTAAATGACGTAGTAATACTAGATACAGCAGGTAGACTTCATATAGATGAAGAACTTATGGATGAACTTAAAAATGTAAAAATTTCTGTGAAACCACACGAAATTTTGTTAGTTGTAGATAGTATGACAGGTCAAGATGCTGTAAATGTAGCAACAGCATTTAACGAAAATTTGGGGATAGATGGAGTTGTACTTACAAAATTAGATGGTGACACTCGTGGTGGTGCAGCGCTTTCTGTCAAAAAGGTTACAGGAAAACCAATAAAATTTGCAGCAACTGGTGAAAAATTAAGTGATATAGAAGTATTCCATCCAGAAAGAATGGCAAGTAGAATTCTTGGAATGGGTGATGTACTTTCAATAATAGAAAAAGCAGAAGAAGCATTTGACTTGGAAGAAGCTGAAAAAATAGAAAAGCAGCTTAAGAAAAGAGAGTTTGACTTAGATGACTATTTAGTACAATTAAGGCAAGTAAAGAAAATGGGGTCTTTCTCATCTATTTTAAAGATGATACCAGGAATGGGCCAAATTAAGAACTTAAAAGTAGATGACAATGAGTTTAATAGAATAGAAGCAATTATATGTTCTATGACTGCAAAAGAAAGAAGAAACCCAAAACTTTTAAATGGTAGCAGAAGGTTAAGAATTGCAAAAGGTAGTGGAACAACAGTACAAGAAATAAATAAATTCATGCAAACCTTTGAAACAACGCAAAAAATGATGAAGAAGTTACAAACAGATAAAGGCAGTATGAAAAAGTTAATGAAGGGTATTAACCCAGAAGATTTAAAAAACTTAAAATTTTAGATTTTAATTTTTTATTTTTATATAGATAGTATTTTTAGGGAGGTGAACTTAAATGGTAAAAATAAGATTACAAAGACAAGGTGCAAAAAAAGCTCCATTTTATCATATAGTTGTTGCAGATTCTAGAACATCAAGAGATGGAAAGATTATTGAAAAAATAGGAACATATGACCCAATGACAGATCCTTCTACAATAGTTCTTGACAAAGAAAAAGTAGAAAAATGGATTAAAAATGGTGCAAAACCAACAGACTCAGTAAAATCTTTAATAGAAAGAGCAAAATAATAGTGTTTGAAAGAAAGGCAAAAAAATGAAAGAAATATTAAATGTTATTTTAAATAACCTTGTAGACAATAAAGAAGATATAGAAATAGTAGTAACAGAAAAAGAAAATCATATAAATTTTAGTGTAAAAGTTGCTTCTACAGATATGGGGAAAATTATTGGAAGACAAGGAAAAACAGCAAAATCAATTAGAACACTTATGAAATCGCTAGCATCAAAGGAAAAGAAAACTGTAAGTATAGAATTTTCTGAAAAATAAAGGAGTATTATGAAGCAAGAGTATTTTGAAATTGGACAAATTGTAAATACCTTTGGAATTAAAGGAATAGTTAAAGTAAATGCTTATACAGATGATCCTTTAGAATTTGCGAACCTAAAAACAATTTTAATAGAGAAAAATAAGAAACTATTAGAATTTGAAATAGAAGAAGCAAAGCTTCATAAAAATCAAGTATTGCTTAAAATAAAAGGAATAGATGATATAAATGAAGCAGAAAAGTACAGAGGGTGTTTTATAAAAATTCCAAGAGAGAAAGCAAAAAAGCTTCCAAAAGATACTTATTTTATAGCAGATTTAATAGGATTACAAGTTTATACTGACAGTGGAGAATTACTTGGAAAAGTAGATGATATTTATAATTCTGGTTCAGCAGATATTTATGTTGTAAAAGACGAACTAGGAAAACAAATACTTTTACCAGGAATTAAAGACGTTATAAAACAAATTGATGTAGATAATGAAAAAATAATAGTTCACTTAATAGATGGTTTAATATAGGGAGGCAAGATGAAGTTTAGTGTTCTTACTCTTTTCCCAGATATGTTTTCACCTTTAAAAGAAAGCATTATAGGAAAAGCAATAGAAGATAAAAAAATAGAACTGAACTTAATAAATATAAGAGACTTTTCAAAAGATAAGCACAAGAAAGTAGATGATACACCATATGGTGGAGGAGCTGGAATGGTAATGAAAGCAGATGTTGTCTATGATGCTTATGAACATATAAAGGATGAAAGTGCTAAAGTTATATTTTTATCTCCTCAAGGAAAAACATTAAACCAAAATAAAGTAAAAGAACTAGCAACAGAAGAACATATTATACTATTATGTGGACATTATGAGGGAATTGACCAAAGGGTTATTGATGAAATAGTTGATGAAGAAATATCAATTGGAGATTATGTTCTAACAGGTGGAGAGTTACCTGCAATGGTATTGATAGATAGTGTAAGCAGATATGTAGAAGGAGTATTAAGTAAAGATTCCATAAAAGAAGAGTCATTTACTAATAACTTATTAGAATATCCACAATACACTAGACCAGAAATATTTCACGGAATTAAAGTGCCAGAAGTCTTACTATCGGGGCACCATGAGAACATAAAAAAGTGGAGAGAAGAGCAATCACTTAAAAATACTCTTCAAAAAAGACCAAATTTATTAAAAAGAAAGGAGGATATTCAATAATGGATATCATAAAATCAATAGAACATGAACAACTAAAAGATAAGATACCAGATTTGAAAGTTGGTGATACAGTAAGAGTACACCAAAAAATTAAAGAAGGTAACAGAGAAAGAATTCAAGTTTTTGAAGGAATTATTATAAAAAAACAAGGTGGAGGATTAAACGCTACATTTACAGTAAGAAAAATAGCTTATGGTGTTGGAGTTGAAAAAACATTTTTAATTCACTCACCATTAGTAGAAAAAGTAGAAGTAGTAAGAGTTGGTAAAGCAAGAAGAGCAAAACTATATTACTTAAGAGACAGAATTGGTAAAGCAGCTAAGACAAAAGAAGATATAGGTGCTAGAATTGAAACTAACGAAATTAGTGTAAAAGAAACTGTAGAAGCACCTGTTTCTGAAGAAGTTGCAACACCAGTAGAAGATAGCAAAGAAGAAGCACCAGCTGTAAAAGAGGAAACTCCAGTTGTTGAAGAAGTTGTAGATACAGTTAAAGAAGAAAAAGTTGAAACTGTAAAAGAAACTTCAGAAGAAAAAGAAAGTAAATAATATTTAAAGAAATAATTAAAATAAGAAATACGAAAATAAACTTTGTTATATCAAATAGCAAGGTTTATTTTTTTGTTGGGGTATTTTCTTATTCTATTACTTAAGACATTATCACATTTTTTCATATACATAAAATAATTAAGAATTTTTATCTATTTTTTTTATTTTTAATGTGATATAATGAGGTCGAAAAAAGTAGAATAATAAAGGGAGCAGAAAATGTCAAATTTTGTACACTTACATATACATAGTGAATATAGTTTACTTGATGGAGCAAATAGAATAAAAGATTTACCAATTAGAGCAAAAGAGTTAGGAATGGATGCCATAGCTCTTACTGACCATGGTTCAATGTTTGGAACAATAGATTTTTACAAAGCATGTAAAGCAAATGGAATAAAACCAATAATTGGATGTGAAGTGTACGTGGCACCAAGAAGTAGGAAAGATAAAGATCCTAATTTAGATGCTAGATACAATCATTTAATTTTACTTGCTAAAAATAATGATGGATATAAAAACTTAGCTAAGCTTGTATCACTAGGGTATACAGAGGGATTTTATTATAAGCCACGAATAGATAAGGAAGCATTAGAACAATATCACGAAAATTTAATATGCTGTAGTGCGTGCCTAGCGGGTGAAGTAAATCAAGCAATATTAAAGAATAATATGGAAGAAGCAAAAAAAGTTGCTTTATGGTTTAAAAAATTATTTGGAGAAGATTATTACTTAGAAATACAAAATAATGGAATAAAAGAACAGGTATTAGTAAATCAAAAGCTAATAGAATTATCTAGAGAGCTAGATATACCACTTGTTGCAACAAATGATGCTCATTACTTGAAAAGAGAAGATGCATACAATCATGAAGTACTATTATGCATACAAACAGGAAAGAAAATGTCTGATGAAGACAGAATGAAATTTGAAACAGACGAATTATATGTAAAATCTCCAGAAGAAATGAGTGATTATTTTAAAAATGTCCCAGAAGCAATAGAAAATACTGTTAAAATTGCAGAAAAGTGTAATGTAGAGTTTGAATTTGGACATACAATTTTACCTAACTACGATGTTCCAGAAGAATTTGAGACACACTATGATTATTTAAAAAAGTTATGTGATGATGGAATAAAAAATAGGTATGGCGAAAATCCAACTAAAGAAATATTAGAAAGAGCAGAATTTGAAATGAATGTTATAAACCAAATGGGATATGTAGATTACTTTTTAATTGTTTGGGATTATATACATTATGCAAAAACTCATAATATTCCAGTTGGACCTGGACGTGGTTCTGGAGCAGGTTCCATTGTAGCATATGCAATAGAAATAACAGACATTGACCCAATAAAGTATGGATTGATTTTTGAAAGATTTTTAAATCCAGAAAGAATAAGTATGCCCGATTTTGATGTTGACTTTTGCTATGAAAAAAGAGACCAAGTTATAGACTATGTTTGTAGAAAATATGGTCATGACCATGTGTCTCAAATTATTACATTTGGAACTATGTCTGCAAGGATGGTAATACGCGATGTGGGAAGAGTTTTAGATGTACCATATGCAGAAACAGATAAAATAGCAAAAATGGTTCCAAACGAATTGCATATAACAATAAAAAAAGCAATGGAACAAAATAGAGAATTAAGAGATTTATACGAACAAAACTCAGACATGAAAAAAATGCTAGATATTGCTATGGCTTTAGAAGGAATGCCAAGACAGGCGTCAACACATGCATGTGGAATTGTTATTACAAAAGACCCGGTTGTAGATTATGTTCCACTTTACAGAAGAGATGATATAATTTCAACACAATATATAATGACAACATTGGAAGAGCTAGGGCTTTTGAAAATGGACTTTTTAGGACTTAGAACTCTTACTGTTATTCAAGACACAATAGAGCTAGTTAAAGCAAATAGAGGCATAGATGTAGAATTTGACAAAGATATGAATGATTCTAAAGTATATAAATTATGGCAAGATGGAAACAGTGTTGGAATATTCCAATTTGAAAGTCAAGGTATGACTAACTTTATGAAGGAATTAAAACCAGACTGCTTAGAAGATATTATAGCTGGGGTTTCATTATATAGACCTGGACCAATGGATCAAATACCAAGGTATATCGCAAATAAAAAAGATCCAGAACATGCTGTATATACACATCCTGCATTAAAACCAATATTAGAGGTTACATATGGTTGTATGGTATATCAAGAACAAGTTATGCAAATAGTTAGAGACTTGGCAGGGTATTCTTTAGGTAGAGCAGACCTAGTAAGACGTGCCATGGGAAAGAAAAAACTAGACGTAATGGCAAAAGAAAGAGAAAATTTTATACATGGGCAAGTAGATGAAAACGGAAATATAATTATAAAAGGTTGTGTAAGAAACGGTATAGATGAGAAATCTGCAAATAAAATATTTGATGAGATGGCAGAATTTGCAAAATATGCATTTAATAAGTCACATGCAGCATGTTATGCAGTAGTTGCTTATAGAACAGCTTATTTAAAGGCATATTATCCTGTAGAATTTATGGCTGCAATGCTTAATAGTTTTTTAGGAAATTTAGATAAAATACCAGCATACACAGAAGAATGTAAAAGACTAAATATACAAATTTTAAAACCAGATATAAATAAAAGTTATACTAAATTTACTGTAGATGGAGACAAAATAAGATTTGGACTGGGAAGCGTTAAAAATGTTGGTACATCAGCTGTTGATGAAATAGTAGCAGAAAGAGATAGAAATGGACAATTTAAAGATTTTACAGATTTTTGTGAAAGAATACAAGAAACAAATGTAAATAAAAAATGTATAGAAAGTTTAATAAAAGCAGGTGCATTTGATGAATTTAATGAAACTAGAAGAACATTAATGGAGTCATTTGAAAGCATTTTGGACACCATAACAAGCAGTAACAAAAAAGAACTTGAAGGTCAAGTTAATATGTTTGATTTAGGTGGTAGTGATTCAAAAGAAATGAAATATACATTTAAAGAATTTCCGGAATATAGTAGAAAAGAGCTTTTATTTATGGAAAAAGAAATGCTTGGACTATATATTTCAGGTCATCCATTAGATAATATAAGACATCAAATAGAAATGCAAACAAATATAAATTCTTTTCAAATGAGACAAATGGAAAATACAGATGAGATTGGAGATGAAATTAGACAAGAAATAAAAGATGGGCAGATGGTAAAATATGCAGGAATAATTACAAAAATAAAGAAAAAGTATACAAAAAATAATAAACTTATGGCATTTCTAACAGTGGAAGACTTATATGGACCAACAGAAATAATATTGTTTGAAAGTGCATATCAAAATTGTGCTAATGTACTAATGGAAGATAATATTGTTTTGGTAAATGGGAGATTGAGTGTAAGAGAAGACGAGGAAACAAAAATAGTTGCAAATCAGATAACAGAATTTGCAACAAAAAAGAAAAGTATATTTATATTAGATGTTACCTCATTAGATGAAAAAACAAAAGTAAAACTAAAGGGAGCAATAAAATTTTTTACTGGAGATAGAAATAATATGCCTTTGGAAATTATAAATAATACTGTAAAAAGTATGGCAGGAGGAATATATATAACACCAGAAATTCTTAAGGAATTTCAAGAATTAATAGGTACAGAAAATGCCAAAGTAGAGGAGGTGGAATAAAGGTGAATTTAAATTACAACGATGCAGAACAAAAAAATGAATATGTTACTAAAAAGACATTTGTTATTACAACTGTAATATTATCTATAGCATTAATAATTGTAACAATCTTTTTACTATTTTACTTTAACAGTAAACTACAAAAAACAGTAGAAAGTTTAGAAATAAAAGATGATTTAACATTAATACAAAAGGAAGATAATAGCTGGATAAATAATGTAAATGTTGAGTAAATTATAGTAAGCATAGAATAAATTTGAAAAATATTGACAGTATACATAATATATGATAAAATGTTGTCGGATTAAAAAGGAGGGATTTTATGATGAAACATAAAAATATTTCGATTGTTTTTATTTCATTATTAATCATAGCAATTCTACTAATGATGAGTCCAAGAATGCTAGCATACACAATCCCAGCAGTAGAAAATTTAAAAGTTGAATATACTGATGGAACAGCAAACTTAAGCTGGTCAAGTGTAACAAATGCTGATGGATATGAAGTTTTTGTTAATATTCCAGGTTATGGTTATGCTAATATTGGTTCAGTATCTGAAAATAAAGTTTCTGTAATAGGAATTTCAGAAGACACAGCATATTCTGTAAAAGTAAGAGCTTATGAATATGTAAATAACATAAAAGAAGTTGGAAACTTTTCTAATGAAGTAGACTTTGATACAAACAAAGAAGCGGATTTAGATAGAGTAACAGGTGTAAAAGTAGAAACAACAGGAAATATTGCAAAAGTAGAATGGAATGCTGTTTCAGAAGCAACTGGTTATGAGGTATATGTAGACATACCAAATTATGGATTTTTAAAAATTGGTAATGCAACAACAAATTCAGCAGTATTAATGGGATTCCAAACAAATGGAAAATATGCTGTAAAAATAAGAGCTTTTAAAGGAACAAATGGAAAAGATGGTTATGGAGAATTTTCGTCATCAAAAACATTTTATATAAATAGTGAAGACCTAGATGATGACAAAAAAGAAGAATTAGACCAAGTTAAAGATTTAGAATATAACTTAGAAAAAGATAAAGTATATTTAAATTGGTCTAAAGTAAAAGATGCAGACGAATATATTGTTTATATATCAATAAATGGTGGTAACTACAGTGAAATAGGAAGAGTTACAGGAAGAGAAGCAACAATAAATGATTTAAGAGAAAATACTACATATAAAGTAAAAATCGCAGCATATAATAAACATGATGATGTTTATGGAAAAGAGTCTAATGTTATAACTTTTAAAACAGACAAAAGTTTTGAAGAAGAAATAGAATTAGACAAGGTAAGAAATTTATCTGTAGATATAGATGGAAATAGAGCTTATTTAGATTGGTCTAAAGTAAAAGATGCAGACAAATATGAAATTTATTTATCTAAAAATGGAAAAGCATATAGTTTAGCAGGAACAGTAACAAAAAATAGTGCAACAATTTCAGATTTAGACTATAACACATCATATAAAGTAAAAGTAAGAGCATATAATGAAAAATATGATGAATATGGTGCATATTCAGATATAGAAAGCTTTAAAACAGAAAAATATAATAGTAGTATAAACAACGAAGAAGTTGGAAAAGTAAAAAATGTAAATGCAAGTGTAACAGGAAGTACAGTATATTTATCTTGGAAATCTGTGCCAGGTGCAGTAAAATATGAAATACAATTTACAGTACCAGGATACGGAGGAGCTACATCAATATGGTCAGAAGGACCAGGCAGAACAATTTCTGGATTAACAAATAAAACATCAAATTATACAGCAAGAGTAAGAGCATATAAATATGTAGATGGACGTTTAGTGCCAGGAGAATATTCAGATGTAGTTAGATTTAAAGGAAAATAAAATATTTTTATTAAAAAGCTTGATATTTATATAAATATAGGATATAATAGTTAAAGCATAAGAGTTTAAGAAGAGTGGGAACAAATCCCACTCTTTAGTCTTAATAGGAGGAATTTGTAAATGCCTAAAATAGAGGAAAATGTAGAAACCCTAATTATGCCAATTATAGAAGATTTGGGATATATTTTATATGATGTACAATATGTAAAAGAAGCAAAAGATTATTATCTTAGAGTTTTTATTGATAAAAAAGAAGGAATATCTTTAGAAGATTGTGAAAAAGTAAACAATGCAATAACAGATATTTTGGACGAAAAAAATTATATAAAAGATCAATATTTTTTAGAAATATCTTCACCAGGAATTGAAAGAATATTGAGAAAAGAAAAACATTTAGAAGATAATATTGGACAAAAAGTTTGTGTAAATTTATTCAAACCAATTGAGAAAGAAAAACAATTAATAGGTACTTTACAAAAATTTGATAAAGATAGTCTTTATATTAGCTGTAAAGATAGTGAAGGAACAATTAAAATAGAAAGAAAAAATATAAGTTTAATAAAAACAGTGTATGAATGGGATTAAATTAAGAAGGGAGTAATAAAAATGAAAAAAGTAGTAAAGAAAAATACACCAGCAATTGACTCTACTGAGCTAATAATAGCAATGGAAGAGTTAGAAAAGGATAATGGTATACCAAAAGATTACTTACTAGAATCTATAGAAACAGCATTAGTCACAGCATATAAAAGAAACTTTGATTCAGCAGAAAATGTTAAAGTTACAATGGATAGAGAAACTGGTGAAATTCATGTGTATGCAGAAAAAGATGTAGTAGAAATAGTAGAAGATCCACAATTACAAATAAATTTACAAGATGCTAAAAACATAAATAAAAATTTAGAAATAGGAGACAAAGCAGAAGTAGAAATAATACCTAAAAATTTTGGTAGAATAGCCGCACAAACTGCAAAACAAGTTATAGTACAAAAAATTAGAGAAGTTTCAAGAAATGTTTTATTTAATGAATTTAATGAGAGAAAAGGCGAAATTGTTTCAGGAATTGTACAAAAGGCAGATGGAGGAGTTGTAGTATTAGATTTAGGAAAATTAGAAGGTATAATGACTGTAAAAGAACAAGTTCCTACAGAAAAATATAGAGTTAACGATAAAATAAGAGCATATATATTAGATGTAGAAAGAGGAATAAAGGGAGCACCACAAGTTATGGTTTCTAGAACATCACCAGAATTTGTTAGAAAGTTATTTGAATTAGAAATTCCAGAAATATATGAAGGTGTTATAGAAATAAAGAGCGTATCTAGAGATCCAGGAAGTAGAAGTAAAATAGCAGTATATTCTCCAAACGAAAATATAGACCCAGTTGGTTCTTGTGTAGGTCAAAAAGGAATAAGAATTCAAAACATTATAAACGAGTTACATGGAGAAAAAATAGATGTTATAGAATGGAACGAAGATCCATCAATATTTATTTCTGCAGCATTACTTCCAGCACAAGTTATGGCAGTAGATATAAAAGAAGAAGAAAAATTTGCTCAAGTTATAGTTCCAGATGACCAATTATCTTTAGCAATAGGAAAAGCTGGTCAAAATGCACGTTTAGCTGCAAAACTTACTAATTGGAAAATAGACATAAAGAGTGAAAGTCAATTTAGAGAAATAATGATGCAAGCTCAAAATGAGCAAGAAAGTACAGAAAATGAAGAATAATATATTAAAATAAAAATACATATAACAATAAGGAAAGTGATGTATTTGAAAGCAATACCAGAAAGAACATGCATTGGATGCAATGAAAAGAAACAAAAAAAAGAGCTAATAAGAATTGTAAAAGATAAAGAAGGAAATATAAGCATTGACGAAATAGGAAAATCAAATGGTAGAGGTGCATATATTTGTAAAAATATAGAATGCTTAGAAAAAGCTATAAAATCTAAGAAATTAGAAAGAAGTTTAAAGACAAAAATTGATTTACAAATTTATGAAAGTTTAAGAGGTGTAATGATTGGTAAATAATACTAAAGTTTTAAGACTAATAGGGTTAGCTATGAGGGCTGGTAAAGTAAAATTTGGAAGTGACAGTTGTATGGAAGCAATTATTCAAAATAAAATTAAAGTATTATTAGTTGCTAAAGACGCATCAGAAAGGACAAAGACAAATTTTAAAAGATTATGCCATGATAAAAATATACCAATATATGAGGAATTTGAAGAGTATGATTTAAGTCATGCAATAGGTAAACAAAATAAAGTAATAATAGGAGTATGTGATGATAATTTTTCAAAAGAAATTATAAAAATTCTAAGTGGGGGTGAGGTTATTGGATAAGGTAAAAATATATGAATTAGCAAAAAAAATAGATATTGCAAGTAAGGATTTAGTAAATAAAGCAAAGGAATTAGGAATTGATGTAAATAGTCATTTAAGTTCTATAAGTATGGAACAAGCAGAAAAACTAGAAAAGAACCTAAAGGGAATAAGCAATAATTCTAATAAGCAAGCAAAAGAAGAGAAAATAAAAAAAGAAGAAAATAAAAAGGAAACTAAACCTGTTATTATTAGAAGAGAGGTAATTATTTCTGACGAAGAAGAACAAAAAAGAGAGGACGAGAAAAGAAAACAAAATAGCAGAAAAGATGTTGGTTTTGTTGAAAGAAAATCTCACCAAGATTACAACATAGTATATCGTAATAAGCCACAAAAACCACTTACAGTAAGTGAATTATTTGGCTTGGGCAAAAAGGAAGATAAAAAAGAAGAACCTCCAAAAAAAGAAGAAATAAAAAAAGAGGTAAAAGTAGAAGAAAAAACTACAGATGTGAAGAAAGAAATTGTTAAAGAAGAAAGTAAAATTAATGTTGTTACTAATGTAGAAACAAAAGCTACAACAGTTGTAAAGGAAAATAAAAATCAAGTAAATAATCAAAATAATAATTATAAGAATAACCAAAATAACAATTATAAAAATGGTCAAAATACAAATAATTATCGCAATAATCAAAGAGAAAATAATTTTCATAATAATACAAATTATCATGGAAATCAAAATAATAACTACAGAAATAATGCTAATGGTTATCGTGATGGAAATGGACAAAATAGATTTAACAATAGAAACAATCAAAATGGACAAAATAAGTTTGGAAATGGAAATGGTCAAAGACAAAACTTTAACAAATCACAAAGGCCTTTAGATAGCAAAGGAATAGATAGAAATATTAAAGATATAATGTCAACAGAAATTGTAGAAAAAGAAAATCAAAGAGACTACAATAATAGAGCTATCGATAAAGCTAAAAGCAATCGCTATGAAGAAAAAAATAAAAAAGCATCACGCTCTAAAAAAGGTGATTTTGACGAATTTGATAGTGGTAAACTAAACAAGTTGAAACAAGAAGACAGACTATCACATATGTTTACAGAACAAGATGGTGGAATGCTAGATTATTACGATTTAACAACTGCTAGAGGAAAGAGAAATAAGAAAAAAATTCAAAAAGACGAAGAAAGGAATAAACAAAAAATATTTGAATTAAAAGAAATTACTATTCCGGATAATATAACAGTAAAAGATTTAGCAATAGAATTAAAGAAAACAAGTGGCGAAATTATAAAAAAATTATTTAATTATGGAATAATGGCTACAATTAATAATACTGTAGATTTTGATACAGCTTATTTAGTAGCAAGTGAATTTGGTGTAACAGCTAAGAAAAAAGAAGAAATAAAAGAAGAAGATATCTTATTTGATGACTCTGAAGATAAGGAAGAAGATTTAAAACCAAGACCACCAGTTGTTGTTGTTATGGGACACGTTGACCATGGTAAAACATCACTTCTAGATGCTATTAGAAAAACTAATGTTATAGAGGGAGAAGCAGGTGGAATTACACAACATATAGGTGCTTATAAAGTAAATATAAATGGAAGAGAACTTACTTTCTTAGACACTCCAGGACATGAGGCATTTACAAGTATGAGAGCTAGAGGTGCTCAAATTACAGATATAGCAATACTTGTAGTTGCAGCAGATGATGGTGTTATGCCACAAACTATAGAAGCTATTAACCACGCAAAGGCTGCAGAAATTCCAATTATAGTTGCTGTAAATAAAATAGACTTACCAGGAGCCAATATAGATAGAATTAAACAACAATTAATGGAATATGAACTAGTACCAGAAGAATGGGGCGGAGATACAATTTTTGTACCTATTTCTGCAAAAAAACATTTAAACATAGAAAATTTACTAGAAATGGTTTTATTAGTTGCAGATATGAAAGAATTAAAAGCAAATCCTAATAAACAAGCAAAAGGTGCTGTTATAGAAGCAAGACTAGATA
>ERZ827478.1527-NODE-1527-length-15834-cov-8.043032_pt1 | contig 15834 bp, 16 predicted proteins | sample MGYA00519705_ERZ827478 | MGnify/ENA primary metagenome ERZ827478 (study PRJEB31778, sample SAMEA3449318) | human gut metagenome | biome: human gut; feature: human-associated habitat; material: faeces | place: United Kingdom | collected 2010/2012 ... | reverse complement strand
TTAATTATTATATTCATATATTATAACAACTTTTTTATTTTGTAAATACTTTTTTGAAAACTTTTCCTTTTATGCGATTTTTTCGCATAATTAATCATTTATTGTTGAATAATATACTGGTATATTTATTATTAGGTGATTACTTTGGATGAAAATAAAATTAAAATAGGTAAAGCTTTAAAAAAATATAGAATTATGAAAGGCTATACTCAGGAAGAAGTTTCTGAGGTTACTGGTCTTGCTCCTAGATATATTAGTCAAATCGAAAGAGGTTTTTCTTCTGGTAGTATTTCTACATTAATCAAATTATGTGATGCTTATGGGATTACTCCTAATCACGTTTTGTACACTATGACTAACAATCCCGATGATTGTTCTAGCTATAATTCTATTTCTAATTACAACGAATTAAATAAAAAGAATCGTTTTATTGTAGATTCTTTAATAGATATCTTAATAAAACAACAAGGTAAAAAATAAATTTTATTTTTTCATTACGAATTTTTTCCGTTTACGGAACTTTTTCGTAATGAATTTTTAAAAAGGGGATGCAAAATCCCCTTTTTTGTTTATTGTAAATCGTTTTTGACTGTCATTATTTCTGTTTGTGTTGCTTGTGCTGCTGGTTTGTAATATCCTTTTGCTTGGGCTATTTTAAATAACTCATATTGAAAACTTTCATCATTATTTCTTATCTGTTGTATTGTTTGTCTTAGTTGCATATTTTCTGTTTCAATTATTACTCCTTGATATGTTTTTAGCTCAGATTTAACTCCATCTAATATGTCATTAACCATTGTTTTCTCGTCCATGCTCTTACCTCCTAATTATTTAAAAATGACATTAATTTCTGTTTTGTGTTTAACGCATCTTGTGCAGATTTTGTGAATACCTGCTTAATTTGTGGATCAACTGCTTGCGATGCATATGCATTTAATTTTTGGTATGATGTTTCATGTGCACCTATTAAATGTCTTAAATTTTGTAATTCTACTTGACTTAAATTTGCCATATTTATCCTTCCTTTCTGACTTAGATAATTTTATTATGCTCTTCAATTTTAGTTTTATTCAAAAAAATTATATGATTTTTTCATCATATAATTTTTTGTTTTTTTATTTTATTATTTCTAAGCCAGCAAATTTTGCCATTAACCTCTTATGTCCAACCTGGTCAAATTCTAAGTCTACCTTGATATCATCTCCTTCTTGTTCTAGTTTTGTTATTGTACCTTCTCCAAATTTCTTATGATATACTCTTTGACCAACTTGGTATTTGCTTAGGTCTACATTACTGTTTTGGTTATTTTGTTTTATTGAATTTAAGAAACTCTCTGCTGTTCTAAATTGGAACCCTGAAGTCTTATTTTCTTGTAATATTTTTGCAGTGTTCTTTTTGTCTTCTTCATCCATTTTGTATGTTTTAACAGTTTGTCCTTTTCCATAACTCCATCTATAACCAGAGTCTTTGAATTCATCTTCATTAGAACCACTGTTTACCATCTCAGCATAGCCTTCTAATAACTCTTCTGGAATTTCTTGAACAAATCTTGATACTTGATTATAGCTTGTTGCTCCAAATATTGTTCTGTGTTTAGCACAAGTTAGATACAAATATTGTTTTGCTCTGGTTATTCCTACATAAAATAGTCTTCTTTCTTCTTCCAGTGCTTGTGGTTCTCCTATTGATTTATATCCTGGGAATATTCCTTCTTCCATTCCCACTAGGAATACAACTGGGAATTCAAGTCCTTTTGCACTATGTAAAGTCATTAATGTTACAGAGTCTTCTTGGTCTTCCATTCCATCTATATCGCTTGAAAGTGTTATGTTTTCTAAGAATTCAGCCAAAGTATTGTCCGCTTCTTGTTCTTCAAATTCTATTGCAACTGTTAAAAACTCCTCTAAGTTTTCTATTCTTGTTTCAGCTTCCACACTGTTTTCAAGCTCTAGTGCCTTTGTATATCCTGTTTTGTTTAGTGTTTCTTTTATTAAATCAGAGATTTTAATTTTATCTTTTTGCTCTCTTAGATATTCAATTTGCTCGATGAACTCCCTTGAATATGCATACACTCTGCTTAATTCATATTTGTCCGCATCTTTTATTATTTCGTACATTGGTATGCCAGAGTTCTCTGATATTTCTTGAACCTTTTCAAGGCTCGTTTTGCCTATTCCTCTTTTTGGTTCATTTATAATTCTTTTTAAAGATAAATTATCTGCTGTATTATGAATTAATCTTAAATATGCAATTATATCTTTTATTTCTTTTCTTTCATAGAATTTTAGGCCTCCAATTACTTTATATGGTAAACCTTCTCTCATTAATATATCTTCTATTGCTCTTGATTGAGCATTCATTCTATATAATACAACAAAATCCGAATTTTTATAGTATTCCTCTCTTTTTAGATGTTCTATTTGTTCTACTATATATCTTGCTTCATCATATTCATCTTCTCCATTATAAATACAAGGGATTTTTCCTTCTTCGTTTTGTGTCCACAATTTTTTGTCATATTTATTTTCGTTGTGCTTAATTACTGCGTTTGCAGCTTTTAAGATATTGCCTGTACATCTATAATTCTGCTCTAATTTTATTATCTTAGTTCCTGGGAAATCTCTTTCAAAGTTTAGTATATTGCTAATATCTGAACCTCTAAATCCATATATACAATTATGAACACTTATTCCATTAGCTATATATTGATGATATTCAGGTATATTTAAGTCATATACATTTCCACTGTACTCTATTATACTAATTGATTCTACAGTGTCCTCTATTATTTTTCCACTTTTCGAATCATATATAGCGACTATCATATTAGGTCTAATATGAGATAATGGCATAAAGTTGAAATGTTTGCCCTCTGTTAATCTAATTTTAGCCGATAGTATAATGCTATTATCTGTATCATTAATTTCTTTTGCTAAATCATACGCCTCCTCATATCTACTTCTTTCACACTCAACTCTCCAAGTCGAAGCTTTACCTTTTTTAATATTATATTTTTTTTCTACGAGTTTTTCTCTTAATCCTTCATTTGACGAATTAATATATATTCTATGTCCATGTTTTCTTCCCTTTCTTGTATTACTACTAAAGAAGGCTATGTTGATAATCTTTCTTTGTGTTCCTCCTCTCATAGAGGCTTGTGGTACAATAGTTGGATATTCTTTGTATAAGTGTAAATCTCTCATTAACGCACAAGCTCTTTCTTCTGTATTTATACTGTAATACAGATTATTTATTTCATCTTGCTTCCATACCATCTCTCTTCCTTTTGAATGAAAAACAAGCATTGGAATGCCATATTTATATGAGTAGTATGATTCAAAATAGGTTGCTTCATTAAGTGTGTCACAGGTTTTTAACAACCATATCTTATCTCCTTTCTCTTGTCTTAATCTAACGGCTAAGCCATTTTCAACTTCGCTATAATCGTTTTTTCTTACTCCTCTTGTTTGACCTATTCTATATCCCAATCCCTCTTTATACATTAAGTACACATAGAAGTTTTTGTAATCTGGTTTAAGCTTTGCAAATATAATATGATTAGGTGTTCCTTTAATTTTCATACCTTTACTGGTCTTTACTTCTATAATCGGTCCTTTATATGCTCTTTTTTTGTTTGACTCAACAGTCCCTTCCTTTGTTTCACCAAATCCACACCCGCATAATATTTTTTCTTCGGGCTTTATATCTTCTATATTTCTCTCTCCGTCTTTCGTTATTATTTTTGTTCCTTCTACTAAACATTGGTCGTTATCCCCTACGGCTGTTATATTTCCATATTTTGATGCTAACATTGATACCAACATAAATTGTGCTTTGTTTGTATCTTGGTACTCATCTACTAATACATATTGGAATTTTTCTGTGTAATAATCTAGTACATCTGGATTTTCTGTTAGTATTTTTATTGTAAGATTTATTATATCATCAAAGTCTAAAGCATTGTTTTCTTTTAATTTTTGTTGATACAATTCATATAATTCTGCAATTTTTTCTCTTCTAAAATCTCCAGCATATTTTACTCCATATGCCTTTGGTTCTAGTAGCTCGTTTTTACCATTACTTATTTCTGTAAGTACTCCTCTGTCTGTGAATAGTTTGTCATCCACTTTTAATGCTTTTATACATTCTTTTATTAATGTTTTTTGGTCTGATGTATCAAAGATTACAAAGTCTGTTTTATATCCAACTCTATCTATGTATCTTCTTAAGATTTTCACGCAAATTGAGTGGAAAGTTCCCATCCATAAGTCCTTTGCTGCATCTCCAATTAGCTTTTCTATTCTTTCTTTCATCTCGCTTGCAGCTTTATTTGTAAATGTTATTGCAAGTATATTCCAAGGTCTTACACCATTTGCTATCTCATACGCAATTTTATGCGTTAATACTTTTGTCTTTCCGCTTCCAGCACCAGCAATTACAAGGCAAGGTCCTTCTGTTGCAAGTACCGCTTCTTTTTGTTTATCGTTTAATCCTTCAATTATTTCTTCTTTGTTCATACGCAATCCTTTCGTTTTATATTCGAAAGTTATTATATATTTTCAGCTAATAAAAGTCAATACTTTTTTAAAAACATTTGTTCTTGTTTATGTCGTAAAAAATGAACCAAAATTATTAAACTTTTGTCTAATAATTTTGGTTCATTTATTTTTTACTATTTAAAGTTTAAGTGTTTTTCTTTTTTGTAAGCTACTATTCCTGTTATTCCTAATGCTATAATTGCAGCTCCTGCAATGTATAATAGACTTCCTGTTTGTGGAATTTTTGTATCTGCCACTGTTGGATCTTTTTGGTTTCCTTTGTCATCTTTATTGTCTTGGTTTCCTTGATTATCATTATTGTTTTTGTCGTCTTGTCCATCTTCGTTTGGTGTACCAGCCTTTTTTGTAACGGTTACTGTGCATGTAGCGTCTAAGTCGCTTTCTACTGCGATTGCTCTAATTGTTGTTGTTCCTTCTGATACAGCTATTATCTTTCCATTTTTCACTTTTGCTACCTTGTCGTTGTCACTTGCCCATGCAGCTATTTTGTATGTTGCATTAGCAGGTTCGATTGTTGCTGTTAAAGTTTCTTCGCTTCCTGCTTCTAAGTTTAAAGATGTCTTGTTTAATGTTATAGATGTAGCATCAACTACTGGCAACTCCCCTTTCACATAAAAAGAATCTTCGTAACCTGATGCATTATATGATACATTTCCTTCTGCGTCAACTAACTTTGCCCATATAGCAAATAATTTATAACCAGCATATGTCGTTGTATCTATCTGACAATCATAACTGCCATCTTCTGTTTTTATCCACTTATCTTCCACGAAATCTGGTATTAATTCTTCCATTTCTTGGTTTTCTTGTTCTATCTTTGCATAGAATTCTGTTTCTTTTGCGTTGAATTCTTCTTGCTTTTTCTCCAAATTTGATTTTGCTGTTTCATATGCTTCTTTTGCTGTTGCAATTTCTGCTTCTGTTGCACCATCCTCAATCTTCTTTTGCCATGTATCATATGCTTCATCTTGGATTGTTTTTAGATTATCACATTCCTCTTGTAATTTGTCTTTTTCTTCCCAAATTGTATCTAGTTCATAATCTCGTCCTATCTCTGTTGCAATAGCATTTTCTGGGAGTTCTACGCATTGGTAATATATATCACCTGTTTGCGATTCATCTACTGTTATATGCCCTTTTCCTGGATTTATGACATCACTCGAGATTTTTATATTTTTGTTATATTCCCCCGAATAAGCTCTAACATATTGGAATGGTACTGTGATAATGCATAATATTAAAAACAGTATTAATAGTGCTTTTGTTCTTTTCATAAAATATTTCCTCCTAATTTTATTTTTCGACTCATTTGTATAAATCTTTTATCTTATTCTATCACACTAGATAAAAAAGTAAACACTTTTTTGAGAAAAATTCTTAAATGTTTACTGCAATTAGTCCTAATATAAAGCCTACTATATTTCCCAAAGTCGGAAATCTACCTTTATATAATGAATTCGATTCCGGTATTAGCTCCCCAGAAACTATGTATAACATTGCTCCTGCTGCAAATGTTAGACAAATAGAAATTACATTCTCCGATATTCCACCTATTATTTTTCCCACAAAAGCTCCAATCCCTGTTGTTATTCCTGATAATATTACATAGAATAAAACCTTGCCAGAGCTCATTCCTCCATTTTTCATTGGCACCGCCATGGATATTCCTTCTGGTTGATATAAAAATAGACAGTTTTAATTTTTATTTTTGGCTAATCTAATATTTAATATTAAATTAGCCTTATATTTTTTCTTTTAAGTTATTTAATTGTTTAAAATTAAAATACAAATCTACCTGTTTATCTTGATGTATCTCTATTCTATTAATAATTACTTTCATAATTTCTAATGTTGGTTCATTTAGACTTAGAAAATCATGTACAACACTTTGTATTTTTTCAGTATCATCTTGTTTTGCTTCTTCTTTTTGCTGTTTAATTTCTATGTATTCGTTTTCTTTTTCTCCTATTTCGTTTCTAAATTTTTTCAATAATCTTTCATACATTTCTTCACTTATTTTATTGTTTAATTTGTCTATATACATTTGTTCAATATTGTTATTTATCAATTTTATCTCGTTCTCTAATTTTTGAAGTAATTTTCCATAATCATATTTTGTCATTCCCTTTTTTACTTCTAATTCTATTTTTTCACTATCTATTTTTTTGAAAAAATTTTTAATATAATTAATTACTGTATCTTCTAAATTAGAATAGCTAAAACCATGTGATGTGCAAAGTTTTAATTTTGAATTTCTTCGATAATTGTTACATACCATATAATAGTTACCATTCTTTTTTCCTCTTACTCCTATTTTGTGTTTGCATTCATAACAAAAAAGTAAACCATCTAATAAAAACATATTTTTCTTTTCATTTCTATTATAGTTTTGAACTATTACCATTTTTTGTACTGCCGCAAATACTTTTTTATCTATTATTGGTTCATGTGTATTTTCTACAGCTATCCATTTTTCTTCTGGGTTTTGTCTAATTTTTCTATTTTTATAACTTATTCTACTTCTTTTATTTTGTACAGTTGTACCTATATAAACTTTATTTTTTAATATGTTTTTTACAGTTTTATTTTCCCAGAATGTATCTTTATTATATCTTGATTTATTAGCAGTTAGAATGTTATTACTATTTAAGTAGTCTCTTATTACCCCAACTTGATTTCCTGTAAATGCCATATTAAAAATATTCCTTACGATTTGAGCCTCTGGCTCATAAATTATTAATTTATTTTTATCTGTTAAGTCTTTTGCGTATCCAAGTGGCGTTTTTCCTCCTACCCATTTCCCCTGTTTTTGCATAGTGTGAAGTGCTGTTCTAATTTTCTTTGATAAATCTTTAGAATACATATCATTTAATATTGATTTAAATGGTGCTATATCATTATTACCATTTGATGCTTCAAAAGTGTCTATCCCATCTGTTACAGAAACATATCTTACATTATTTCCTGGAAACCATTTTTCTATATATTCTCCTGTTTCTATATAATCACGACCTAAACGAGATAAATCTTTTGTTACAACCATATTAATTTTTCCATTTTCTATATCTTTTATCATTCTTTGAAAATCTGGTCTATTAAAATTTGTTCCAGTAAAGCCTTGATCTATATATGTATCTATTAATTGATACTTCCATCCTAATTTTTGTACATATTCTGTTAGTAACGTTCTTTGATTTTTTATACTTTCACTTTCATCATATCCTCTATCTACATCTTCTTTTGATAGCCTTATATAAATTGCTACCTTATATATTGTTTTTTCTATTTGTTCAAGCATTGTTCCTCCCTTCTATGCTTGATAAAAACAATTTGAATTTAATTTTTATTATATCTTATTTAGAGCAAAATTTTAATGCTCAAAAATATCTTTCTTTAAGATATTAATTATTAAGTGTTTTATTACTCCCTCTAATTCTTCACCTCTTTCATCGAAGTATATATTGATTTTGAAAGTTTCACTCATATTAATTCACTCTCCCTATACTATATATACATCTGTTTTCTTATAAAAATTCTCTCTTATATTAAAATTTATTTTTGATTTTTTTAGTATGTCCGTATCTGTTCATAAATAGTTCTAGGGTAGCTATGCGATAGTTTTCACTATCACACACCTACCCTAGTTAGTAAAATATGTCATCCATTTTGTTCAAAAGCATTGGTATTACTACTTTTTCTGATTATAAAAAATGTCCAATTCAGAAATTTATTTTACTCAAAGATTTGGACATTTTTAGCCCACACGTAATATCAATTAAAACTATTAAAATGTATTATAAATTTTTCATCTCACTTTTTGATTTCTATTTATTTTCTTTTAGTGCTTTTTACCTCTCTGTTGTGTTGATTTCTTTGCTTTCTATCTGTAATATTAATGTTTCTTAATTCATCATAAATTTCCTCACAATTGTCTATCAATATATTTTGATATGATTTTATTTTATTTATTACATCATTTACTTTAACCACCTTATTAGATTTAATTTTCAATTTTGCATTACCCGACATACAAATTATTGATATAAATTTTTTTTCGTTTAACTTCAAAACTTCTTGCAAAGCTTTTATATGTCCATAATTTTGATGTACAGGATTATTTATATACAATCTGTTTTTTCCTGCTTTCATACACCATTTCTTGTCATAATCATTTCCGGTTATATAACCATCATATTGTTTTGTTTCTATTACAAATATCCCAAATTTAGAAATAACAACATGATCTATTTGATGTGTTTTCTTATCTTCCGTTCTAATCATTAAATCATTTATAATTAAATACCCTTTTCCTAATTTCTTTAATTCTTTTTTTGTCCAATATTCACCAGCTCTACCTACTATTTGTTTATAAAATAATAAACATGTTATTCCTACTATTATAACTATCCAAAATAATGGGTTTTTTAAAAATATTTCTATTATTAATGAATTCATTACATCTTGCATGTGTTTTCCCCCTTTAATACTACTTTATAATATATTCATAAATTTTATTTTTACTCCAATCATCATTATCTTCTAATTGCTTTTTAAACTTTTCTAATCTATCATTACTTCAACTTCTTTATATCTTCTCCCATTATTTCTAGATAATCTTTTTCTGCTTGTGTTAAATGATTTCTCATATATTTATCATATTCTTTATGTGCTTTCTCTAATGCTTTTTCATGAGATATTGTCCCAGCTCCTTCTAATATATCTTTATGAGTCATAGTTAAAAATCCATTTAGTTCTTTTACCCAGTCTTTCATTGTCATCGCATGCATATTTAAAGCATTAATCTCTGCAACATCTAAATATGCTGACACCATTCTATTTAATAAATCCAATTCTTTTTCACTCAAATAATTTTTAGCAATTTCTGTTTCTGCTCTTGTAGGCATATTTCCTTTAAAGTTTGTTAATCCTATATTTTCTTTTTTGCTATCCACTCTATTAAATATTACTTCTGCTGCTGTGTTACCATGAACGGCATAGTGCATTTTGTTTTGAACTGTTTTGAAAAATTCTCTTGTTTGCTCATTTTTAGCATCATAATCTACACTTGTAGCATAAATATCTAATATTTTTCTCCAAAATACTTTTTCTGATGAACGTATATCTCTAATTTTTTCTAAAACCTCTTCAAAGTACGTTCCTCCTCCATTGTTTTTGAATCTTTTAACATTAAGGTTATACCCTTTTATTAGATATTCTTTAATTAATTTATTTGCCCATATTCTAAATTGCGTGCCTCGAACTGATTTGACTCTATATCCCACTGCTATAATTAAATCCAAATTATAAAATTTTGTTTTATAGTTTTTTCTGTCTTTAGCAGTTAGTAAGGAATCCTTACTAACTGTTTTTTCTTGTAGTTCTCCATCTTCAAAAATATTTTTTATATGCATTGTTATATTGTTTCTAGTTGTTTCAAATAATTCGGCCATTGATTTTTGAGTAAGCCATACATTTTCTTCTTCTAATCTCACTTCAATGTCAACTTGTCCATCATCTGTTGTATACATTATAAAATTATTTCGCTCATTTAATTCATTGTCCATTATGTAAAACTCCCTTCAAAGTTTATTTTCTATCTGATTACCTTTTAAATATCTATTATAATTTTACGACAAACGTTTGTTTTTGTCAATAGTTAAAAATATTTTTCAAAATTCTTTCAAACTCTGAAATTTATATATTTTTTATACATTCAAATTGTTTTTATCACACATACTGTCTACTTTGAAATCTACCTTCTGATATATCGTGTGTTACCATAACTGCAGTTATTTTTTCGTTTTTTAATATTTGAAATATATCATTTGTTACCATTATTCTGGTTTGATAATCTAATGCTGAGAATGCTTCATCTAAAAGAAGTATGCTTGGTCTTGTTGCTAAAGTTCTAATTAAAGCTACTCTTTGCCTCATGCCACCAGATAATTGATTTGGATATTTTTCTTTAAATTCATATAAATTGTATTTTTTTAATAATTCTTGAGCATATTTTTCGTTTTCTAGAGTTTTTATTTTTCTTATTTCTAATCCAAATAGTACATTTTTATAAATAGTCCTCCAAGGAAGTAAGCTATCTGTTTGAAGCATGTAACCAATTTCTCCTTTTTTTAGCACTTCTCCTGATGTTTGCTTTTCTAAACCTGCTATAATAGACAATAATGTAGATTTTCCACATCCGCTTGGACCTATTATACTAACAAACTCCCCTTCTTGAACTTTTAAGTTAACATTTTTTAGTGCTTCTATTTCTCCATTTTTAGCTTGATATTTTTTCCCTATGTTTTTTAGTTCCAAAATATTTTTCATAATTGCCTCCTAAAAAAATTCATCCTAATATATTTTATGTTAATATTAGCTATTTGTGAAATGTGTAATTAAATCCATAAAAAATAGCTTTGCAAATAATAAGCTATCTTAAAATATTAGAATTAAACTTTTAGAACTACATCATTAGAACAAAAATATTATAAGTGTCTTTTGAAATTTTAAAGCCTTGCGTGGGTGACCATTGTGACAGCTGTTCGAGGCATTATGCCGAGTTACAGATGTCCAAAAGGGGAAAGGTTTTTAAAATTGAGAAAGACACTTATAATATTTTTACTAAATAGATTAAATCTAACTAAATCTACTTTTAGGACATTTTTTTATTTTAAGGATTATTTTTTAACTTCCTTTATTATATTTTTTCTTATGAATAAGTTATAATTAAATTCTAAATATTTGGCCAGGATAAATTAAGTTTGGGTTATTTATTTTATTTAATCTTACAATATTGGCAATAGATGTTCCATATCTTCTTGCAATACTCCATAATGTATCTCCGCTTCTTACTGTATATAATTTGTGTCCACAATCATGCATACATCCATCTTCGTTTACAATATTTCCTGGAATTATTAGTCTTTGACCTGTATATATTAAATTCACATTAGTTATTTTATTTAAATTTGCTATTGCACTTACTGTTGTATTAAAGTTTAATGCTATTTGAGATAATGTATCTCCTCTTTTTACTATATAAATATTTTCTATATTACTATTTGTTATAGGCACTACTAATGTTTCTCCTGCATATATTAAATTTTCATTTTCTATGTTATTAAGTTCTACAAGTCTTCTTACTGTAGTATTATAATCTAATGCTATTTGAGACAATGTATCTCCCCATTTTATAATAATTGTTTTTGTTTTTGGATTTCCATTATTATTTCCGTCTGAATTATTATCTCCATTATTTCCACTTCCGTTACCATTATGATTTCCACCTTCGTTTCCACCATTTCCCCCAGAATTTGGATTTTCTACATCTGGAATTTCTGATGTGTCTGATAATAATATTTCTTTAGTAAATTTATCCATGTCTACTCTAGCATTTATACCATTTACCTCTCCATCATCTGCATATTGCCACCCTACCCAAGATGACCAATTTCCATTATCCTGAGGTTGACTTACGCCATATTGTGCTACCCACAATGGATAATTTGTAACTTCGCCTTCAAAAACATATGTTGCAGTATATGTATTACTATAAACAACTATTTCTTTTCCACTAAGTTCTTTAACTTTATTAATAAATGCAATTGCAATTTCATTTATTTGTTTCTTATTTAAATTTCCAAAATTCTCAAAATCCATAGCAAGTTTACAGTCTATACTTTTATTAGAAATTAAAGAAACAAAAAATTGAGCTTGATGCTCTGCCTGACTAATACTTCTTGCTGTTAAAAAATGATATACTCCTACTTTTAATCCATTTTTCTTAGCTTCTGTATAATTTCTTTCAAAACGTGAATCTACATAACTATTACCTTCACTTGATTTCATATATACGATTTTTATACCTGCTTTTGCTACTCTGCTATAGTCTATATTTCCTTGATACCCACTAACATCAATTCCTGGATAAGTTGGTTCACTAGATGGAGATAAAGCCATAGAGTTAGGCATAAGAAAACATATTAAAAACGTTGGTATTATTAATACTGTACAAATTATTTTAATTATTTTGTTCACCTTTTATAAACTCCTTTCATAATTATTTTATATATATTATGAAAAGAATTATCTTTTCGTTATTTTATCTAAGATTTTGGAATTATTTTTTAAATTATTTGTTTTATATGATTTATATAAAATTTATTATTGGAAAAATAAACTTCTATTACATCTATTCTTATATAATAATTTTCCAATTTATTTAAATATATATAATATTTAGCAGCTTTTGTTATGTGTTTTTGTTTACTTTCATTAACTGCTTCACTTGGTCTGCCATATGTACAACTACTTCTCGTTTTTACTTCTACAAAAACTATTTCGTCTTTTTCTCTTGCAATTATATCTATTTCACCTTGCTTACATCTGAAGTTTCTTTCTATTATTTTATAATTATTTTTTGTTAAATAATTTGCTGCTATGTCTTCTCCCATTTTTCCAAATTCATGATATATATACATTTTAAATTTTTCCTCTTTTGCATTTACTTTCGCTTTGTTAAATTATTATATTTGTTTTTTTATATTGTTTAATTCTTACAATATCTTTTAACTAACCTTTACAATTTTTATCTAAACATTCCAATACTTTTTACTTAACATCTCAAATACTTTTTACCTAAGTTTTACAATGCTTTTACTTTTCCTTCCAATATTTTTTACTTAAATTTTACAATACTTTTACCTAGTCTTCCAATATTTTTTATCTAAACTTCTATATTGTATTGCTTCTGCTATATGATTTTTTCTTATATCTTTGCTATTACTTAAATCTGCAATTGTTCTTGCTACCTTTAAAATTCTTCCGTAGGCTCTTGCACTTAATCCTAATTTTTCAAATGCTATTTGTAATATTTTTTTACTTTCTTCATCTATTTTGCAGTATTTTTCTATTAATTTTGGAGTAAGTTCTGAATTAGAAAATATATTTTCGTTTTTATATCTTTCTCTTTGTATTATACGTGCCAAGTTTACTCTTTTTTGTATGTTTTTTGAAGTCTCTATATTGTTACTACTTTCTAGTTTTTCGTACTTTATTCCATTTACTTCTACTTGAATATCTATTCTATCTAAAAGTGGTCCGCTTATTTTACCTATATATTTTGCTATTGCTTGCTCTGTACATGTGCATTCTTTTTCTTTTGAACCATAATATCCACATGGACATGGATTCATTGATGCAACAAACATAAATTTACAAGGATATGTGAAAATTGAATTTACTCTACTTATTGTTACTATTCCATCTTCTAATGGTCCTCTTAGAACTTCTAAAGTACTTCTATTAAATTCTGTTAATTCATCTAAAAACAATATACCATAATGTGATAGACTTACTTCTCCTGGTTTTGGTATTAAGCCTCCTCCTATTAAAGATTTTGGAGATATTGTATGGTGTGGAGCTCTAAAAGGCCTATTTATAATTATTGGTACATCTTTTGAAAGCATACCAGATATACTATGAATTTTAGTTACTTCTAACGCTTCTTCAAAACTTAAATCTGGTAAAATTGTGGGAATTCTTTTTGCTATCATTGTTTTTCCGTGACCCTGGTGGCCCAATACATAAGCAATTATGTGCTCCAGCAGCTGCTACTTCTACAGCTCTTTTAACATTTTCTTGTCCCTTTACTTCTGAAAAATCCACATTGTATTTCTCTGCTTTTTCTGCTATTTCTTCCCAATTTGAGTATATTGGTTGTAAATTGTTTTTGTTTAAGTAATTTACTGTCTCTTTTAATGAATTTACACCTATTACTTCTATACCTTTTACAATACTTGCTTCTAATGCATTTTCTTTTGGAACTATTACCTTTTTTATTCCAAGACTTTTTCCTTCTATGCACATTGGTAAAGTTCCATTTACTTTATTTACTTTGCCATCTAATGATAATTCTCCTATAAATGCTATATCTTCTTTTGGGATATTTTTTATAACTCCAATACTGCACAATATTCCTACTGCTATTGGCAAGTCAAAAAACGCACCTTCTTTTCTAATATTAGCTGGTGCCAAATTAATTAATACTTTTCTACTTCTTAATTCATATCCTGAATTTTTTATTGCTGTACGTACTCTTTCTTTTGCTTCTCTTATGCTTGTATCTGGTAATCCGTATAATATCACATGATGGCATACCACTTGTTATATCTACTTGCACATTAACAAGATATCCTGCTAAACCATTTAATGATACTGTTTTTATAATTGATAACATTTTTTACCTTCTTTATTCTAAATTTATAATATACTCGCTTCCTGGTAAGCTTTTAATCATACCATCCATTTCAAGCATAAATAATGCTTCATTAACTTCTGCAATAGTTTTTCCACTTAATCTTGAAATTTCATTAATAGAATGTGGAATTTCATTAATGCATTTGTATATTTGTAAATATTTATTATCTACTTTTATTTTTTCTTCTTTATTAAATAAATTATATTCTTCTAAAATATCCTCATAATTAGTTACTAATTTAGCACCATATTTTATATATTCATTTGGTCCATAACCTGTTTTACTGTCTAAATTGTGTGGTATGCAAAATACATTTTTTCTTTGCTCAAATGCATATCTAGCAGTTACTGTACTCCCACTTCTATATCTCGCTTCTATTAAAAGAACTCCCAAAGCGATTCCACTTATTATTCTATTTCGTAGTGGAAATTTAGATAAATCTGCTTTTTGATTTGGTTCGCATTCACTAATTACACAGCCTCCTTCTTCTAAAATTTCTTTATATAATAATATATTTTCTTTTGGATAGATATTGTTAAAGCCAGAGCCTATAACTGCAATGGTTTTACCTCTTTCGCTTTTTGAATATGTATGAGCAATAGCATCTATTCCATTTGCTAAGCCACTTATTATACAAATATCTGCTCTAGCTAGTTCTTTAGCAAATTTTGCACTATATTTTGCTCCATATTTACTACATTTTCGTGCTCCAACAATTGCAATACTATTTTTATTTAGCAAGTCTATATTACCTTGAGCATATATCTTTTTCGGAGCTTGTTTAATTTGTAATAATCTTTTTGGATAATACTTACTTTCTTGTGTGATTTCTTGAATACTATCACCTTCTTTTAAATTATTTTATTGGAAAACTTTGAATTAAGTTTATCTTGAATTAATTTTTTTACTAGTTTATTAACCTATTCTTTTGATCTTAAGCTTATCTTTAATTATTTTCTAGTTTCTTTGCTCTCTAATTATTTTATGGTTTGATTATCCTTTATTTTTTTGCTTATT
>ERZ827478.1524-NODE-1524-length-15844-cov-3.668630_pt1 | contig 15844 bp, 13 predicted proteins | sample MGYA00519705_ERZ827478 | MGnify/ENA primary metagenome ERZ827478 (study PRJEB31778, sample SAMEA3449318) | human gut metagenome | biome: human gut; feature: human-associated habitat; material: faeces | place: United Kingdom | collected 2010/2012 ... | reverse complement strand
TCATTTTCCATGTTGATCAGTTTCACACCTGATGTAACACGGCCAAGGATAGAAATATCGCTGACTTTCATACGGATGATAATGCCTTCTGTATTGATGATCATGATCTCATTGTCATCATTTACGGCTTTCACACCAACCAGGTTTCCGGTCTTCTCTGTGATCTTGTAGCATTTTACACCTTTACCGCCACGGTTCTGAGCAGTAAATTCATCGATGGAAGTACGTTTTCCAAGTCCTCGCTCGGATACGATCAGCAAATGCTCACCCTGCGTATTGAGCTGCATGCCAACTACTTCATCACCGTCTGCCAGACTCATACCGATGACACCCATGGATACACGACCGGTACTTCTTACATCGGTCTCATGGAAACGGATACACTGACCATATTTTGTCACAAGGAAAATATCCTGTGAATCATCAGTAAATTTAACCTCGATCAGTTCATCGTCTTCACGCAGCGTAATTGCTGCCAGGCCTGTCTTTCTGACATTTGCATAGTCTGTGATGGCCGTTTTCTTTACGATACCTTTCTTGGTAGCCATAAACAGATACCAGCCATCTCTGTAATCCTTGATCGGGATAACGGCTGTGATCTTCTCTCCCGGTGCCAGCTGCAGCAGGTTGATGATGGCTGTTCCACGAGCTGTTCTGCTCGCTTCCGGAATCTCATAAGCTTTCATACGATATACTTTTCCGGTATTGGTAAAGAACATCAGATAATGGTGGGAAGTTGTCATAAACAGCTCCTCGATATAATCGTCATCGATCGTCTCCATACCTTTGATACCACGGCCGCCACGATGCTGCGCACGGAAGTTATCCGCACTCATACGTTTGATATAACCAAGTTTTGTCATGGCAATAACTGTATTTGTCACCGGGATCAGATCTTCCATGGAGATGTCATACTCATCGTATCCGATGGAAGTACGTCTGTCATCACCATATTTTGCACTGATAACCATGATTTCTTCTTTGATCACACCAAGCAGTTTTTTCTCATCTGCCAGGATTGCTTTTAACTCGGCAATACGTGCCATCAGATCTTTGTATTCTGCTTCCAGTTTTTCGCGTTCCAGACCGGTCAGCGCTCTCAGTCGCATATCTACGATTGCCTGAGACTGTGCATCGGTCAGACCGAAACGCTCCATTAATTTTGTTTTTGCTTCCTGTGTCGTGCGGCTTCCACGGATGATGGCAATCACCTCATCAATGTTATCCAGCGCGATCAGTAAGCCCTGTAAAATATGAGCACGCTCTTCTGCTTTGTTTAATTCGTATTTGGTACGTCTGGTTACGACATCCTCCTGATGTCTCAGGTAATGTTTCAGCATATCAAGCAGGTTGAGTACTTTCGGTTCATTGTTGACCAGCGCCAGCATAATAACACCAAAGGTATCCTGCAGCTGTGTATGCTTAAATAACTGATTTAAGATAACGTTCGGGTTGACATCTTTCCTCAGTTCGATACATACACGCATACCCTGGCGGTCAGACTCATCACGGAGATCTGTAATACCATCCATACGTTTATCTTTCACCAGCTCAGCGATTTTTTCAATCAAACGGGCTTTGTTTACCATATATGGGAGTTCTGTAACAACGATACGGTTTTTGCCATTCTGCATCGGCTCAATATCTGTCACGGCACGCACACGGATTTTACCTCGTCCGGTGCGATAAGCTTCCTCGATACCTGCGGTACCAAGGATCATACCTCCGGTTGGAAAATCCGGTCCTTTGACCACTTCCAGAATCTCTTCAATGGTAGTATCTCTGTCCTCTTCCACACGATTGTCGATAATCTTTACCACAGCGTTGATAACTTCGCGCAGGTTATGTGGCGGAATATTTGTTGCCATACCTACAGCAATACCTGTCGTTCCATTTACCAGAAGGTTCGGGTATCTGGACGGAAGTACCACCGGTTCCTTTTCTGTCTCATCAAAGTTTGGCTGGAAATCAACGGTGTTCTTGTTGATATCTGCCAGCATTTCCATGGAAATCTTACTCAGACGCGCCTCTGTGTAACGCATGGCAGCTGCGCCGTCACCGTCCACAGAACCAAAGTTTCCGTGACCATCCACCAGCGGATAACGTGTGGACCAGTCCTGCGCCATGTTTACCAGGGCACCATAGATGGAGCTGTCCCCGTGTGGATGATATTTACCCATTGTATCACCGACAATACGCGCACATTTACGATGCGGTTTATCCGGTCCGTTGTTCAATTCGATCATGGAATAGAGAACTCGGCGCTGTACCGGTTTCAATCCGTCTCTGACATCCGGAAGTGCTCTGGATGCGATTACGCTCATGGCATAATCAATGTAGGATTTCTCCATGGTTTTTTTCAGATCCACGTCATGAATCTGATCAAATATCTTGTCGTCCATTTATATTCCTCTCTTTGCTATACATCTAGGTTTTCAACGTATTTCGCATTGGCTTCGATGAAGTCACGACGCGGCTCTACTTTATCTCCCATCAGGGTTGTGAAGGTCAGGTCGATCTCTGCGGTTGCTGCCTCGTCCATGGTGACACGGCGCAGGATTCGTTTCTCCGGATCCATAGTCGTCTCCCAGAGCTGTTCCGCATCCATCTCGCCCAGTCCTTTGTATCGCTGGATCTTGTTACTGGAATCACGGCCTACTTCTGCCAGAATAGCATTCAACTGTTCATCACTGTATGCGTACCATACTTTTTTGTTTTTCTCCAGTTTGTATAATGGCGGCTGTGCCAGATATACATAACCCTGTTTGATCAGTTCCGGCATAAAACGATACAGGAACGTCAGCAGTAAGGTACTGATATGCGCACCATCCACATCGGCATCGGTCATGATAATGATCTTGTGGTAACGCAGTTTTGTGATATCGAAGTCTTCATGGATACCCGTTCCGAAAGCAGTGATCATGGCTTTGATCTCGGCATTTCCGTAGATTTTATCCAATCTCGCTTTCTCCACGTTCAGAATCTTTCCACGCAGTGGAAGGATTGCCTGTGTCGCACGGCTTCTTGCGGTCTTGGCAGAGCCGCCGGCGGAATCACCCTCTACGATATAGATTTCACAGTTTTTCGGATCTTTATCGGAACAGTCTGCCAGTTTTCCAGGAAGGGACATTCCCTCCAATGCGGTTTTTCTTCTGGTCAGATCACGGGCTTTACGGGCTGCCTCACGGGCACGCTGTGCCAGCAGGGATTTCTCGCAGATGGTCTTTGCAACAGTCGGATTCTGCTCCAGGAAATAAGTCAGCTGCTCACTTACTACACTGTCCACTGCACCACGTGCTTCGCTGTTTCCAAGCTTCTGCTTTGTCTGTCCCTCAAACTGAGGCTCAGAGATCTTGACACTGATGATAGCAGTGAGACCCTCACGGATATCTTCACCGGAAAGTGCTGCTTCATTTTCCTTCACCAGTTTGTTTGCCTTTGCATAAGAGTTAAATGTTTTTGTCAGGGCATTTCTGAAACCGGCCAGATGCGTACCACCTTCCGGTGTCGTAATATTATTTACAAAACTGAACGTTGACTCGTTATAAGAATCATTGTGCTGCATTGCAACTTCTACATAAACACCATCACGCTCACCCTCGCAGTAGATGACGTTTTCATACAGAGCTTCTTTACTCTTGTTCAGATACTGCACGAACTCTTTGATACCACCCTCGTAATGGAAGGTTTCTGTGCGCTCCTGCCCCGGTCGTTTGTCAGTCAGAATGATGCGCAGGTTCTTGGTCAGGAATGCCATCTCACGCAGGCGCTGACGCAATACATCATAATCGTACACCGTATCCTCAAAAATGCTTCCATCCGGAGAGAAGGTTACTTTGGAACCGGTCTCTTCCACTGGGCAATCACCAACAATTTTCAACGGATACATCGTTTTGCCGCGCTCATAACGCTGCTGGTAGATATGTCCGTCTCTGCGGACCTGAACTTCCAGCCAGTTAGAAAGGGCATTTACTACGGAAGCACCTACGCCGTGCAATCCGCCGGATACCTTGTATCCTCCGCCGCCGAATTTTCCACCTGCATGTAAAATAGTGAATACAACTTCTACTGCCGGTATTCCTGCTTTGTGATTGATTCCTACCGGAATACCTCGTCCGTTATCGATAACGGTAATGGTATCACCTTCGTTAATATCTATCTTTATCTCCGAGCAAAATCCTGCAAGTGCCTCATCCACAGCGTTATCCACAATCTCATATACGAGATGATGAAGTCCGCGGGATGACGTACTTCCAATATACATACCCGGTCTTTTTCGTACTGCTTCGAGACCTTCCAAAATCTGAATCTGATCTCCACCGTATTCTGTACTCATTCCTGTCCTCCTACTGTTCTGCTATCGTGCCTTCCCTGACGAAAAACGCTTTATTTATGTGAAATCTATTTTTAACAAATTCATCCAGACCCGTACATGTAATAATGGTCTGAATATCATGGATGCTGTTCAGCAGATAATTCTGCCGGTTGCTGTCAAGCTCTGACAACACATCATCCAGAAGAAGTACCGGCGTATCATGGATCAGCTGTTTCACCAGCTCGATCTCCGCCAGCTTCAATGAAAGGGCCGATGTGCGCTGCTGCCCCTGGGAACCGTATTTCCGGATATCTGTCTCATTAATGAGAAAAGAAATATCATCCCTGTGGGGACCGTAGGAAGTCATTCCCATTTTTAAATCCTTGACACGGGCTTCCTCCATCCGGGCTGCAAAATCCTCCGCCGTTGCCGATGGTTCATATACAAGCTGCAGTGTTTCCCGGTTTCCGGAGATATTCTGATGAAGGTCACGGACCATATCATTGAGTTCCTTCAAAAACTCCTGTCTACGCTGAATAATTTTCGTCCCATAAAGCACCAGCTGCTCATCCCAGATCGGAAGCGTCGCTTCCAGATCCGGCCGGTAATGGATATCCTTCAGCAGTTTGTTGCGCTGCTGCAGGATCTTGTGATACTTTGTCAGATTATGCAGATAAATACTATCCAGCTGACTCAGTTCCATATCCATAAATCTGCGGCGTCCCGCCGGACCATCCTTGATGATATTCAGATCCTCCGGAGAAAAAACAACCAGATTCAGGATGCCGAACAGCTCCCCGGCTTTTCGGATGGGAATGCCGTTCACAGCGATGCCTTTTGCACTGTTTTTCTTCAGATGGATATCAATGCGGTTATCCACACCATTCTTCTCTACGACGGTACGGATATGCGCCTCCTCCGCGTCAAAACGGATCATTTCCCGGTCTTTGCTGCCCTTGTGGGACTTTGTCGTTCCACTGACATACAAAGATTCCAGCACATTTGTCTTTCCCTGGGCATTATCTCCGTACAAGATGTTGGTCCCGGCATCAAAAGCGATCCCCAGGGACTCATAGTTGCGAAAATTCTTTAATTCCAGTGATTTTATAATCATTTGCCGATCTGAACACTCTCTCCGTTAAATGTAATGACATCTCCTTCGTGAAGTTTTTTGCCACGCTGGTATTCTACTTCTCCGTTAACCTCTACCTGGCCGTCCTGGATCAGCATTTTTGCATCCACACCGGAGCCTACCATGCCGGCAAGCTTCATGGCCTGGCCAAGTTTGATAAAATCATCTCTGATGATAACTTTTTCCATATGTCGCTCTCCTGTCTTATTCTGAAAACCTCTTCAAGAGGTTGTCTGTTATACCGTTGCCGCGTTGAAGTTGACCGGCAGAATCAGATATACATAAGTTCCAGCATCATCCTTGATAAAGCATGGAGCCTTCGGATTTACCATGTATAATGTAACTTCCTCATCGTCGATAACACGCAGTGCATCAATAAAGAATTTCGGGTTGAAACCGATCAGAAGGTCTTTTCCTTCTTTCTCGATCTCGATTTCCTCGTTCATGGAACCTACAAAGGAGTTAATCTTCAACTGCAGGCTGCCGTCCTGGATATTCAGGATGATCGGCTTCTTATCGCCTTCCCGGATCAACAGGGTTGCACGGTCAATACAGTTTAAAAACTCACGTTTGTTGATTTTTACCTTTGTATCGTAATCAGAAGAAAGCATCTGATCGATATGGAAATACTCTCCCTCGATAAGTCTGGACACTACTTTTGTCTCATCAAACTCAAATAAAATATGGTTGTCCGCAAAGAAGATATCTACCATATCCTCTGCTTCGCCGGTAAGGATCTTGCTGATCTCCTGAAGTGTCTTTCCGGGAACAACAACCTTCAGCGGGCTGTAACTTTCTTTTAACTCGATATTACGGATAGAAATGCGGTGTCCGTCCAGAGATACCACTCTCAGGCGGTTCTCATTGATTTCAAAAAGTTCACCGGTCATCAGTTTGTTTGTATCGTTATCCGCGATAGAGAAAATGGTCTGGCGGACAACATCCTTTAATGTAAACTGGGAAATGCTGATGGACTCATTTTTCTCAATATACGGAAGGTAGGAAAAATCTTCACCGGATTTTCCAACGATGTTAAACTTTGCTTTTTCACAGGTAATCGTTGTCTGAAACGTATCATCTGACTCGATGACAACATCATTATCCGGGAGTTTACGAACGATCTCGGAGAAAAATTTTGCATCCAGTGCAATGATGCCGCGCTCCACGATCTCGCCCTCAATAACTGTCTCTATGCCAAGTTCCATATCATTTGCAGTCAGCTTGATCTCATTTGCCGATGCATCGATCAGAATGCAGTTGAGGATCGGCATGGTTGTCCGGGATGGAACAGCCTTGGATACGATGCTGACACCCTTTAACAGGCTTGCTTTTGAACAGATTAACTTCATAATGTGAATAACTCCTTTCAGGTATCATATCTTCATGTAATGTATCTATATATAAAATGGTTTTCGCCGTAGCCGTCTTAGGGGCTGTTGATAAGTGTATAACATTGCAACGCCTTACGCTAAGGGGGCTGCCACCATCATTCTTTTTTCTTTTGTTGTGCATAACGGGTTGGGTCAATGTGGGTTAATCTTCTTTCGAATCGTCGCCACCAGCCGTTCCACAGAAGTATCTGTGCTGATGTCATCTCCCACTTTTTTTATCCCATGAACGACTGTGGAATGATCTCTGCCGCCAACAGCTTTTCCAATGGTCTCCAGCGATGCATCTGTCATATTTTTGCACAGATACATGGCGATCTGCCGCGGTTTTGCCACATCATTGCTTCTGGATTTCGAGGTGATCTGATCCATCGTAATGCCAAAATGTTCCGCAACTACCTCCACCACCAGTTGTGGTGTCACTTCCAGCGGAATATCCGGAGAAATAATATTCTGAAGCTCCTTCTCTGCAATCTCCATCGTAATCTCTGTCTGCACCAGGTTCTCATAGGCCACAAGCTTGTTCAGTGCCCCTTCCAGTTCCCGGATATTAGACTTGATGTTCAATGCAATATAGTTCAGGATCGCATCATCCAGGGAAACACCGTCCAGTTCTTCTTTTTTCCGCAAAATCGCCATCCGCGTTTCATAATCCGGCGAACCGATGTCTGCCAGAAGCCCCCATTCAAACCGTGAACGGATACGCTCTTCCAGTGTTTCCATCTCCTTGGGCGGCCGGTCACTGGATAAAATGATCTGCTTTTTTGCCACATGAAGTTCATTAAACGTATGGAAAAATTCTTCCTGCGTACTTTCTTTTCCAATAATAAATTGTACATCATCGATCAGCAGCACATCCATACTGCGGTATTTTTCCCGGAAACGGCTCATGGCCATGTTATTTCCGTTTCTGATCGCCTCAATCAATTCATTTGTAAATGTCTCTGAGGAAACATACAGAACCTTCAATGCAGGATGTGTCGATTGAATAAAATGTGCAATGGAATGCATCAGATGCGTCTTGCCAAGCCCCACACCGCCATAAATAAACAGCGGATTGTATACTTCACCGGGGGATTCTGCCACAGCAAGCGCTGCCGAATGTGCAAACCGGTTATTGTTGCCCACCACAAAGGTATCAAATGTATAGTTCGGATTCAGATTTGACCGTTCCGCTTCTTCTGTCGTAGCACGCCGTCTCGGATGCGGCGTTTTCAGTTTCTTTGCCTGTTCCGAGAGAACAAATTCGATCTCATACTCTGTGCCTGTAACTTCCGCGACCGCCACTTTAAGAGGAAGGTAATATTTCCTATTAATATAGGTCAGTCCCATCTGCTCGCCGGACACCAGGATATAGATGCGGTTATTCTGAATGGAAAAGATCTGCAGCGGCTTCAGCCAGGTATTGAAGGAAATATCCGTCAATTCATGCTCTCTTTTCACTGTCAGAAGGATTTCGTCCCATTTTTCTTCGACCAGATGCATAACTCGCGTCCTTTCTTACAGTCCTGTAAAATCGCTTACAAACGATTTACAATGATACATTTGGATAGTCGTCCAATGTCTATGATAACTCAAATCGCTTCATTTTTCAATGAAAACTTCGCAATCGCACAGGAGTACACGGAGCGTAAAAAATGGATTTTCGGGCGTTTTACAGGGTTTTCTAAAAGTTTTCAATTTTCTATTGACTAGTCTGACTTTTTTTGTTATCATCGGAAATGATGCTACGAGGAATGGAGGTGTATCACAATGAAAATGACTTATCAGCCAAAGAAGAGACAGAGAGCGAAAGTTCACGGTTTCAGAAAAAGAATGAGTACAGCAGGCGGAAGAAAAGTTTTGGCCGCTAGAAGATTAAAAGGAAGAAAAAAATTAACAGCTTAGGCCACAACGTTTGTGGTCTTTTCTTCTCTTTTTAAACATTTTTGAACAAATTGTTATGAAATCAGAGGACAGGAAATTATGCATTTTTCAGAATCATTAAAGAAAAACAGAGATTTCCGGACAGTTTACCGGGATGGAAAATCTTATGCAAACAGACTGTTGGTTATGTATACGCTGAAAAATGACTCGGACAGAAACAGATTAGGAATTTCCGTTAGTAAGAAAGTTGGTAACAGTGTTGTACGGCATCACATTACCAGATTAGTAAGAGAAAGTTACAGACTGCATGAAGAGATGTTCCATAGTGGTTGGGACATTGTAGTCATCGCAAGGGCAGGCGCAAAAAACGCATCATATCACGAAATCGAATCCGCATTGCTGCACTTGGGAAATCTTCAAAAAATCATGAACCCCGAAGAAAAGAAGATGGAATCACATTGAAAAAAATATTGATTTTTTTTATAAAATGGTATCGTAAATACATTTCTCCGATGAAAACCACGAAATGTCCGTATTATCCTACCTGCTCCACCTACGGGTTGGAGGCAGTAGAGAAGTATGGGGCATGGAAAGGTGGATTGCTTGCGCTCTGGCGCATTTTACGCTGTAATCCGTTCTCTAAGGGTGGCTACGATCCGGTTCCATGATTATAGGAGGCAACCAGATGGATTCCTTATTTTTACTTACACAAAATTCAGGTAAGATTTTAGGACCAATCGCAAAGGTACTCGGTTACCTTATGAACGCAATCTACGTATTTATGGACAAGTTTTTAAACATCCAGAACGTAGGTCTGACAATCATTGTATTTACGATTGTTATTTATTTTTGCTTACTTCCGCTTACTTATAAGCAGCAGAAGTTCTCAAAAATGTCACAGATCATGAATCCTGAAATTCAGGCAATTCAGAAAAAGTATAAAAACAGAAGAGATCAGGCATCCGTTCAGGCTATGAACGAGGAGACACAGGCTGTTTACCAGAAATACGGTGTATCCCCTTCCGGAAGCTGTATCTTTATGATCATCCAGCTCCCGATTCTGTTTGCTCTCTATCGTGTAATCTATAACGTACCGGCATACATTGTAAGTGTAAAAAGCACTTTCACAGATGTAGTCAATGGTATTATGGCTGATCCAAACCATCAGTCATTGATGACAGATTTTTTAAATACCGTATCGGATAAGAATTCTGTATTCCGTGGTATTACGTTAAATTTTGATTCTAAAACTACTACATTTGACTCTATCATTGACGTTTTATACAAATGTACCAGCAGCAACTGGACTTTATTACAGGATAAATTTAGCGGTTTATCCGATGTTATTGCAAGCACGCAGTCTGCAGTAGAGCATTTTAATAACTTCCTCGGAATCAATATCGTATATTCTCCGAAGACCATTATCGCTACAAGTTTCCATGAGGGACACTATGTGCTGATCATCCTTGCTCTGCTCGTACCGATCCTTGCTGCTCTGACTCAGTTTCTGAACATCCGTCTGATGCCACAGGCAGCAAACAATGGCGGACAGCAGGAAGCTATGGCCAGCCAGATGAAGATGATGAACTACATGATGCCGTTATATTCTGTATTCATCGTATTTTTCCTTCCGGTCGGTGTTGGTATCTACTGGATCGCAGGTTCCGTTATCCGAAGCTTACAGCAGTTCCTGCTGAATAAGCATTTCGACAAGATGGATCTTGAGAGAGTTATCAAAGAGAACCAGGCAAAAGCCGCAGCAAAGAACAAAAAGAAAATCGAGAAAAAAGGTGTAGCCGGTGAGCAGATCGCCAATGCTGCAAAAGTTAATACCCGTAATATCCAGTACAAATCCATGGCAGACAAAGCAGCTTCCGTCAGCCGCAAGGACACCACACCGGATACAGGTAAAAAATACAAAGAAGGAAGTATGGCTTCCAAAGCAAATCTTGTAAAAGATTTCAACAACAAAAATACAAAATAGGGAGGGCATTGTGATGGATTTTATCGAATTTACGGGAAAAACTGTTGATGACGCACTTACAAATGCACTGGTTGAATTCGGTGTTACAAGTGATCAGATCGATTATGACGTGCTGGAAAAAGGCAGTTCAGGATTCCTTGGATTTAACAGTAAACCGGCAAAAATCAAAGCCCGCAAAAAATATACCGTTGCAGATCACATCAAAAATTTCCTTTCCCAGGTATTTGCTGCCATGGGACTGGAAGTTGAGATCCTGATCAACGCTTCCGCCGAGGAAGAAAATGTATACGATGTAGAACTGAAGGGTGCTGAAATGGGCGTTCTGATCGGAAAGCGCGGTCAGACACTTGACTCTCTTCAGTATCTTACAAACCTCGCCATCAACAAACACTCTGATACATACACCAGAGTAAAACTTGATACTGAGGATTACCGTAAGAGAAGAAAAGATACACTGGAGAATCTGGCAAAAAATATTGCTTACAAGGTAAAACGTACCAAAAAGGCCGTATCCCTGGAGCCAATGAATCCATTTGAAAGACGGGTCATTCATTCTGCACTGCAGAATGACCGTTATGTATCTACACACAGTGAAGGGGACGAACCTTACAGACACGTTGTGATCACATTAAAAAGACAGTAATTTGTGCTTTTATTATTATTCTAAATTTGATTTGGGTGTTTTGACACCAAAATCGTGATTACACGGATTGTTCCGTGCTTTTGACACTGTAATCTAAATTTAAAAACTTTCAGACGAAAAGGATGCGGACACGGATAATTTTCTGTATCAGCTGCAAGCATGACCACGTTGAAAATCAACCTACCGTCCGGCATCCTTTTTTTCCTGAAAGTTTTATTTACGTTATAGAATAAAACTACTATAATAAAAAACATAGGTACCTTGAAACGTAAATTTTTTATTTAGCTTGAGAGATAAAGAAAGAATATGAAAACTGATACTATTGCAGCGATTGCAACCGCCATGTCAAATTCCGGTATCGGAATCGTCCGCATCAGCGGTGACGAAGCATTGGATGTTGCTGACCGCATTTTTCGTCCAAAAAAGGGAAGCCGCAAGGTTTCTGATATGGAAACTCATACCATTCATTATGGCTATGTGACAGATGGTGACGAAGTGATCGATGAAGTAATGCTTCTGATCATGAAGGCACCCCGCAGTTATACCTGCGAAGATACCATCGAGATTGACTGTCACGGTGGTGTACTGGTTATGAAAAAAATACTGGAAACAGTTTTAAAATATGGTGCCCGCCCGGCAGAACCGGGAGAGTTCACCAAACGGGCATTTTTAAACGGACGGATTGATCTGTCCCAGGCAGAGTCCGTAATCGATCTGATTAACGCTCAGAACGAACTTGCACTGAAAAGTTCCGTCAGTCAGCTGCAAGGCGCTGTCCTGGAAAAAATAAAAGCGATCCGCGCGGTTGTGCTACACGAGATTGCCTTTATCGAATCCGCACTGGATGATCCGGAGCATGTATCACTGGAGGGCTATCCGGAGCAATTGCATGAGATTATGAGTGATGCTCATTCCAAAGTGAAGAAACTGCTGGATTCCTCTGACAATGGCAAGATGCTCAAAGAAGGGATTAACACCGCTATTGTCGGAAAACCGAATGCCGGGAAATCCTCCCTGCTGAATATTCTGGTGGGAGAGGAGCGTGCCATTGTTACCGAGATTGCCGGTACGACACGCGATATCTTACAGGAACAGATTCAGATTGGCGGCATCGGTCTGAATGTCATTGACACCGCCGGTATCCGGGACACCGAAGATATTGTTGAGAAGATCGGTGTCAACAAATCAAGGGAATATATTGAAAAAGCAGATTTGATCATCTATGTAGTTGATTCCTCCACAGAACTGGATGAAAACGATCAGGAAATCATCGAAGCCATCCAGAATAAGAAAGCAATTGTACTGCTGAACAAATCTGATCTGGATGCAAAAACAGATGCTTCTGTATTACAGACACAGTTAAGCAAACCAATCCTTTCCATTTCTGCCAAAAACAACACTGGGATCCATGAACTGGAAACGCTTATTGAAGAAATGTTTTTCAGTGGAAAGCTGTCTTTCAATGATGAAGTATATATCACAAATATTCGCCAGAAAAATGCTCTGGCAGAGGCTCAGAACAGTCTGAAGATGGTATTGCAGAGCATTGCAGACGGAATGCCGGAAGATTTCTTTACCATTGATATGATGAACGCTTATGAAGCTCTTGGCACGATCATTGGTGAATCTGTAGGAGAAGATCTGGTGAATGAGATTTTCAGTAAATTTTGTATGGGCAAATAATGCATCACCACTATATATGAGGAGGAATATATGCCAGTTGTAAAGGAAAATTACGATGTTTGTATCGTCGGTGCAGGCCACGCAGGTTGTGAAGCAGCCCTGGCATGCGCACGGCTCGGACTGGAAACCATTCTTTTTACCATCAGCATTGAAAGCGTAGCTATGATGCCCTGTAACCCGAATATCGGGGGCAGTTCCAAAGGACACCTGGTACGCGAAATTGATGCGCTGGGCGGTGAAATGGGTGTCAATATCGACCATACGTTTATCCAGTCTAAAATGTTAAATAAATCAAAAGGACCTGCCGTACATTCTCTGCGTGCACAGGCGGATAAGGCAGATTACAGCGCCAGAATGAGACAGGTATTACAGAACACTGACCACTTAACCCTGCGCCAGGCAGAAGTTACAGAACTGATGGTAGAGAACAAAGTGATCCGTGGTGTGAAAACGTTTTCAGGTGCGGAATATTATGCAAAAGCAGTCGTATTGTGTACAGGTACTTATCTGAAGGCCCGCTGTCTCTACGGTGATGTGGTAAACTGCACCGGTCCAAACGGCCTGCAGGCTGCAAATCATCTGACGGATTCTCTGGTAGAAAATGGAGTGGAAATGTTCCGTTTCAAAACAGGTACACCGGCACGTATTGATAAACGTTCTGTTGATTTTTCAAAAATGCAGGAACAGTTTGGTGATGAGAGAGTTGTGCCATTTTCATTTACCACGGATCCGGAAAAAGTACAGATCGATCAGGTAAGTTGCTGGTTAACTTATACAAACGAGAAGACACATGAGATCATTCGGGATAATCTGAGCCGTTCGCCACTGTTTTCCGGAATGATTGAGGGAACCGGTCCGCGCTACTGTCCGTCTATCGAGGACAAAGTCGTTAAATTTGCCGACAAGAACCGCCATCAGGTATTCATTGAACCGGAAGGTATCCACACCAATGAAATGTATATCGGCGGTATGTCCAGTTCTCTTCCGGAGGATGTACAGTATGCTATGTATCATACAGTACCAGGACTCGAACATGTCAAGATTGTAAGGAATGCATACGCAATTGAGTATGACTGTATCAATCCACGTCAGTTGTATCCGTCCCTGGAGTTCAAGGAGATTTCCGGTCTGTTCAGCGGCGGGCAGTTCAACGGAAGCTCCGGATATGAAGAGGCTGCCGCACAGGGGCTGATCGCCGGTATCAATGCAGCTATGAAAATAAAAGGAAAGGACCCACTGATTCTTGACCGTTCCGAATCCTATATTGGCGTACTCATTGATGATTTGGTTACTAAGGAAAACCATGAACCATATCGTATGATGACTTCCCGTGCAGAGTATCGTTTGCTGCTCCGTCAGGATAATGCAGATCTGCGTCTGACCAGACACGGATACGAAGTTGGTCTGATCCCACAGGAACGCTATGACTATGTTGTTAAGAAGGAGCAGCTGATCAAACAGGAAGTACAGCGTGTAGAAAATGTACACCTGGGAGCTTCCGGTCCAGTACAGAAACTGATGGCACAATATAACAGCCAGCCTTTGAATACAGGAACTACACTGGCTGAGCTGATCCGCCGTCCGGAACTGAACTATGATATTCTGGCACCGGTGGATCCGGAACGTCCACACCTGACACCGGATGTCTGTGAACAGATAAATATCAACATTAAATATGACGGTTACATCAAACGCCAGATCAAACAGGTAAAACAATTCAAAAAACTGGAAAGCAAGAAACTGCCACCGAATTTTGATTACACCCAGATCAGCGGACTTCGTATGGAGGCACAGCAGAAACTGAATCTGTACCAGCCAATCTCCATCGGACAAGCTTCCCGTATTTCCGGCGTTTCACCAGCAGATATCTCCGTTATTTTAGTATATCTGGAGCAACTACACTATCAGCAGAAAAAAGAACAGGATAAATAAACTATGAGTTATGATCTGGCCAAATTCAAACATGGTCTGGAAGAGTTGCGAATTACTCTGACCGATCATCAGATAGAACAATTTTTACAATATTACGAAATGTTGGTGGAAAAAAATAAGGTGATGAACCTCACCGGTATTACGGAATATGAAGAAGTCATTCAGAAACATTTTCTGGACAGCCTCTCTCTGATCCGGGTCATCCCGACTCTGGCTGAACAGAATTTCAAAATCATTGATCTTGGAACCGGAGCAGGTTTTCCGGGGCTTCCATTAAAAATTGCATTTCCGAATCTTGAGATTACATTGATGGATTCCCTGAACAAGCGAATCAACTTCTTAAATGAAGTAATCGACAAGCTCGGATTGGAGAAGGTAACTGCGGTACACGGAAGAGCAGAAGAAATGGCAGCTAATATCACGCACCGACAGCAGTATGACCTCTGTGTTTCACGTGCGGTATCCAACCTTGCTGTACTGTGCGAATACTGTCTGCCATTTGTTGCAAAAGGCGGTACTTTTGTATCATACAAATCTGCTGATTCAGATGCGGAGATTCAGGAAGGAAAGAAGGCCATTTCCATTCTTGGTGGAAAATTAATCAACATTGACAAATTCAAATTACCGGATTCTGATTTAGGCAGAGCATTGGTATGCATTAAGAAAGTAAAGGATACCCCAAAAAAATATCCTCGAAAAGCAGGTACGCCGGCAAAGTTGCCGCTGAAATAGTAGAATCTATAAATTTCTATCTAATGGGAAAGGGACGGCAGAAATGTTTCACGTGAAACATTTCTGCCGTCCCTTTTCGTAATGCGTCCTATTCCCAGCATTTATATCCGGCTGTTAAAATCCGTCAGTACACGCTTTATGTACAGCGGACATTCGCAATCCGCTTTCG
>ERZ827478.1520-NODE-1520-length-15863-cov-3.793459_pt1 | contig 15863 bp, 14 predicted proteins | sample MGYA00519705_ERZ827478 | MGnify/ENA primary metagenome ERZ827478 (study PRJEB31778, sample SAMEA3449318) | human gut metagenome | biome: human gut; feature: human-associated habitat; material: faeces | place: United Kingdom | collected 2010/2012 ... | reverse complement strand
GGTCATAGACAAGTTTTTTACCAACACCATCAGCCGGGTGGGCGGCATCGGACTGGAGGAGATAGGCCAGGCAGTGGAGTGGAATCATAACCAGGCCTTCGACCCCCTTGGCCTAGGCTACGACACGACCCTGGATTCCGTGGGTGTGCATAAGCTGCGCTCCGGCCCGGACAAGGCCCACCATCTCTATAACCCCAGGGCAATTCTGCTGCTGCAGAAGGCCGTCCGGGAGGGCAGCTATGAGACTTTCAAGGAGTACACCGCCCTGGTGGATGATTCGGGGCAGCCCCACGCCCTGCGCAGTCTTTTGGATTTCCGCTTTGACGAAAAGGGAGGGATCCCCCTGGACGATGTGGAGCCGGTGGAAAGTATAGTGCGCCGCTTCAAGACCGGAGCCATGAGCTACGGCTCTATCTCTCAGGAGGCCCACGAATGTCTGGCCATCGCCATGAACCGCATAGGCGGCAAGTCCAACTCCGGCGAAGGCGGTGAGGCGACGGAGCGTCTGCTGGACGAGCGCTGCTCCGCCATAAAGCAGGTGGCCTCCGGCCGCTTCGGCGTCACCAGCGCCTACCTGTGCAGCGCAAAAGAGATACAGATAAAAATGGCCCAGGGTGCAAAGCCGGGAGAGGGCGGGCACCTGCCCGGCCAGAAGGTCTATCCCTGGATAGCCAAGACCCGCTGCTCCACTCCCGGCGTCACTCTTATCTCTCCCCCACCCCATCACGACATCTATTCTATCGAGGATCTGGCCCAGCTCATATACGATTTGAAAAACGCCAACCGCCGTGCCCGTATCAGTGTGAAGCTGGTGAGCGAGGCTGGGGTAGGCACCATTGCCGCAGGTGTGGCCAAGGCCGGTGCCCAGGTGGTGCTCATCTCCGGCCATGACGGAGGCACCGGGGCGGCGCCCCGCAACTCCATCCACGGAGCCGGTCTGCCCTGGGAGCTGGGCGTGGCCGAAGCTCACAGGGCTCTCATCGAAAACGGCCTGCGCAGCCAGGTGGTGCTGGAGACCGACGGCAAGCTGATGAGCGGCAGGGATGTGGCTATCGCCTGCATGCTGGGTGCCGAGGAGTTCGGTTTTGCCACAGCCCCTCTGGTGGCTCTGGGCTGCTGCATGATGCGTGTATGCAATCTGGACACCTGCGCCGCCGGAGTAGCCACCCAGAACCCGGAGCTCAGAAAGCGTTTCAGCGGCAAGCCGGAGTACGTTATCAATTTCATGTACTTTATTGCTCAGGAATTGAGGGAGTACATGGCTAAGCTGGGCGTACACAGTGTGGATGAACTTGTTGGCCGCTGCGAGCTACTGAAAATCCGTGACAAGCTGCCTGCGGGCCAGACCTCCACAGTAGACCTCAGGGGGCTACTGGATATTCCCAGCCCATCCTCCGCCGTCCACTTTAAACCGGAGGATGTTTACGACTTTCATCTGGAGCGGACCCTGGACGAGAGCGTGCTGCTTTCCAAGCTGGGCAAGAGCCTGAAGGGCAAGAAATCCGGCTCCCTGGAGCTGAATGTCTCTTCCACAGATCGGGCCTTCGGCACTCTCTTCGGCTCGGAGATAAGCCGCCAGTGCGGAGACAGCCTGCCGGAGGATAGCTATGTGATACACTGCCGCGGCGGAGGTGGACAGTCTTTCGGCGCCTTTATCCCCGGCGGCCTCACCCTGGAGCTGGAGGGAGACTGCAATGACGGCTTCGGCAAGGGACTCTCCGGTGGGAAGCTGGTGCTGTACCCGCCCAAGGGCAGTCCTTTCAAGCCGGGGGAGAATATAATCGTGGGCAATGTGGCCCTCTACGGCGCCACCTCGGGCAAGGCCTTTATAAACGGCATGGCGGGAGAGCGGTTCTGTGTTCGTAATTCCGGCGCTGTGGCGGTGGTGGAGGGCGTGGGTGACCACGGCTGCGAGTACATGACCGGCGGCCGCTGCGTAATTCTGGGCCCCACAGGTAAAAACTTTGCTGCCGGCATGTCGGGGGGCATAGCCTATGTGCTGGATGAAAAGCACGACCTCTATATGCGGCTGAATAAAGATCAGGTCATGACCGACACTCTCACCGAGGCCCACGATATTGCCGAGCTGCGAGCCCTCATTGAAGAGCATGTGGCGACTACCGGCTCCCCCCGGGGCAAAAAAATCCTGGCAGCCTTCCACTCATACATTCCCTGTTTCAAGAAGGTCATGCCCAGGGATTACGACAGGATGCTCCGCTCCATAGCCCAGTTTGAAGAAAAAGGCATGTCCAGGGAGCAGGCGGAGATCCAGGCGTTTTACGCCAACACCAGAAACTGATAGGAGGCGGAAACATGGGAAAACCTACAGGTTTTTTGGAATATCAGCGCTGCGAGGACCTGCGCCGTGACCCTGCAGAGAGAGTCAGAGACTGGGAGGAATTCCATATCCCCCAGCCTGAAGAAGTGCGCAGGCAGCAGGGAGCACGGTGCATGAACTGCGGTGTCCCCTTCTGCCAGACCGGCATGATATATGAGGGCAAGGCTTTCGGCTGCCCTCTGCACAATCTCATCCCTGAATGGAACGACATGATCCTGTCCGGTAACTGGGGCCATGCCCTCAGCCGCCTTCACAAGGCCAATAACTTCCCTGAATTCACCGGCCGGGTCTGCCCCGCCCCCTGTGAGGCAGCCTGTATATGCGGCATCTACGGGGAGTCCGTAACAATAAGGGAAAATGAGCTGAGCATCATTGAGGACGCCTTTCTCAACCGGCGCATACTCCGCCGCCGTCCGCCACAGACCTCCGGCAAAAAGGTCTGCGTAGTGGGCTCCGGCCCGGCAGGTCTGGCTGCAGCGGACCAGTTGAACCACCGGGGCCATTTGGTTACGGTAATAGAAAAGGCAGAGAGGCCCGGCGGGCTGTTGATGTATGGCATACCCAACATGAAGCTGCCCAAGAGGATAGTCCAGCGGCGCATAGACCTGATGACCGATGAGGGCGTCAGCTTTGTCTGCGGAGTGGACGCTGCACAACCGGAGGTTGCCCAAAGGCTTATGCAGGAATATGATGCGGTGCTGCTCTGCTGCGGAGCCGGGCTGCCCCGGCCTCTGGGCCTGGATACCCAGGGCATCAGCGGTATATGCTACGGTACCGAATATCTGAAGTCCGCCGTGGAGCGGGCCCAGTTTGGCCAGACCGACACCCCCTTCCCCAGTGCCCAGGGACTGGATGTGGTAATTGTGGGCACCGGGGATACCGCCAGCGATTGCGTGGCCACAGCCCTGCGCCAGGGCTGCCGTTCGGTGACCCAGCTGGTGCGCCGCTCCTTGGAAGACTATCTGGACAAACAGGGACGCCTGCCCCTGGCCTATGCCCATGAGGAGGCCCTGGCTGTTTTTGACTCCGACCCCCGGCGTTTTGGCGTACAGGTGAAAAAACTTATCTCCAACGAGAGAGGTGAGCTCACCGGCCTTGTGACTTCCGATGGAGACAGCATTCCATGTCAGTTGCTCATAGGAGCCACAGGCTTTACCGGCTGCCGGGAGGATATATGCCGGGCCTTTGGCGTTGAGATGGACAGGACCGTCAAAACCCCCAAAGGCAGCTATTCCACCAGGGTGGACAAGGTCTTTGCCGCAGGGGATATGCGCCGTGGCCAATCCCTGGTGGTCTGGGCCATAGCCGAGGGCCGATCTGCCGCTGCCGAAATAGACGAATACCTCATCGGCTACACCAATCTGGTCAGCAGTATCTAGGTACGCATTCCCTCATGTCCGCTGCAATTTTCTGCTGTCAGCAATAGTTTTATAACGACAATTAAGACTCGCGGTTTTTAAAAACTGCGAGTCTTAATTGTCTGGTTATGTAATTTTAAATAAGAAGATGTCAGTCCGGCAGATTACCTTTTACGGAGTTGCTGACAAAGGTGTGAAATACCTCTTTGGTTTCCCGTCGGTGGCTCCTGCTGATGGGAACACGGTAGCCGTTATTCATCTGGAAATAGTCGGTATACATTGCGTTCACTCTCTCCATATTTACAAAAAAGCTTTGGTGGCATTGAACGAACATACTGCGGTTCAGATCTCTCAAAATGGCCAGCGGCTTTTCATAGGTCTCATACTGCTTTCCAGATTCGTGGTAAACTATCGTCTTCTTCAAACTGCGCTCCAAGTACAACACTTCATATGCAGAGAGTATAACCGTAGCATTCCGCTCACCAAAGGAGAGGTATTTCCTTGAGCCTACATCAGAGATTGCTTTTGCAACTGCTGAGTTTATCCTCTCTTTAAACTGGGATTTCAGGATGAAATAACTGTGCCGCGTCTCATACACGTCGGAGGCATAGGAAATAAAAGAGGTGAGGAATATTATCCCGCAGCCGGGACATAGCAAATTGATCTTTTTTGCAACTCCTATTCCGTCGTCATTTTCCAGCACGATATCCAGCAGCAGGATATCAGGCTGGTATCCGCCTTTCTCAACGGCATTTATCAGCTCCTGTCCGCTGGAAAACAGACTGAGCTCAGGAGAATATGCCTGGCAGGACTGCATAAAAGACTTTGCTATATTCTTTAGATGAATCTCATTGTCATCACATATTGCCGTGCGCAGCATTTTCTCTATACTCCTATTCCTATAATTAGTTCGGTGGTAAATATCCTTTTATTTTCATTGAAACTGATGCTGCCGTTATATTTTTTGGCCACATCCGCCAGGACATGCATCCCTATACCTCTGTCAAGGCCGGGTATCCTGCGGCCTTTATCCGGTTTTTCCTGTCTGATTGGGTTCTGTGTTGTAATCACAAGGCAGCCATAAGCTTTGCTGCATGCAATGGACACGCTCGGGGTTTCGGTTCCCTCACATGCCTCCAGGGCATTGTCGATAAGATTTCCAAATATACGTATCAAGTCCACATTGGATACAGGTATATCCGCATCCAAATCTATTCTTACAGTCACATCTATACCGGCAGAGCGGGCCTCCTCAAGTTTGTTGTGCAGGAATGCATCTACTACCGGGTTTTTACACAGGCCCAGGTTGGTGTCAAAAGGAATAGTGACAAGTTCTTCCAGATACTCCTGAGCGTCGCTGCTTCGTCCCGAGGCCAGCAGGCTCTGCATTGCACTGACATGATTTGCAATATCGTGGCGCATGCGCCTTATGCTTTCATATTGGGCGGCCAGGGCCTGATAGTGCTTTTCCTGAGCGTCGATCTGCGCGGCAAGTATGTTGTTTTCCGCCGCCAGTTGAGCTCTCTGCGAAAGGCATACCATGGCTGAAAAAAGACTTACGTCTGCAAAAATACAGGCAAACATTACCAGCAAAAAGAAGAAGGATCTGCCTCCACCGGAAAGCCGTATTGAGTCCAGCCAACCGTACATAAGCACATATTGGCTGATCGGAAATGTGGCGAACATGCTCCAGTCCTCTGCACTGAGACTGAATTTATGTCTGTTGAGAAAAAGATAGAGGAGGAAAAACATAAGCGAACCGGTGCTGAGGTAAATACCCCACAGCTCCACCAGTTCCGCTGCATTCAAAGCTTCAATATTTCCCTGCAATACGCAGTCCGGGAAATAAAGTCCGGCTCCCACAAGTTCGTTTGTCACTACTACCATATATACGGCGGCAGTAGAGAATATTATCTTTGTCCATGGATCTTTATAGCACAGGAGGCTGATTGCCGGAAGAGCAACGACAAAAAATATAATGCGGAATTCAGACATAAAGGGCAGAACCAGAGTTATTAGTCTGTATAAAACAAACCAAAGAGCCTGAAGCAAAAATGTTGCAGTCCTGCTGTATCGTTTTGCAAGAGTCAAATCCAGTACGGCAAACCACATTGCGGTATAAACTGCGTTGAAAAGATATTGCAGAATCAGATTGCCAGGCTCGACCAATTTAAACGGCTCCCCTTATGTATGCTTGATTTTGCCTCAGACGGCTTTCAACACATAATTTATCAAGCTACACTGATAGTTTAATGAATACTCATTCTTTTGTAAAGATAGAACTGCCTTTTTTTCACTTAAAAAATCGAATTTAACGGTAATTACCGGAAATTAATGTACCAATCAATCCATTATGGAAAAATACAAGGAGCAAACAGAAGAAAAAAATGTTGCTCTGTTTTTTAGGTACATCATTTCTCTATTCGGCAACAATATTAATATTAATATATCATATTTTTTTCAGCGAAAAGCGCGCAAGGAATAATTGGTACTTTTTTGGGAATAATCCGTCAATTGCTGTCATTTTTTCCATATTTAGCCGGCATATACCTGTATACAAGTTCAAATTCCATCGTGTCCCCGAACCATATTTTCCATGTCACCGTCTGCCCTAATTGCGCTAAAATATATTTTTATTCATACAGCAAAATCTCTCTAAACCAAACATCGCACAAAAATCCCCCCGGTCGGAGGTACGGATCTCCGGCCGGGGGGACAGTGCTGCGGCTAATACGCAGACTGGATATTCTCTGTTTCTTAATCAGTCAGATACATCACAGGGCACCCTATCACTTGGCATATTCCCTGGCGAGTTCTGCGGTGATTTCAAGGTAGCGGTCTATATCCTCCACGGTATGGCAGTGGAGCGGGGAGACGCGGATAGCTCCCTCTATGCCTATCGCCTCAACTATTCGCTTGGAGTACACGCTGGTGTTGACGCGCTCGAACACGGTCACGCCCCGCTTCTGATACTCTGCCACACACTCCGTCATACCTATGCCGTCTACGCTCATGGCGACTATCAGGTCACGGCAGCTCAGATCCTCGGTATCCACATAGATCCGAACCCCCGGGATATGGCGCAGGCCAGGCACCTCTTTACTGCCTTCCAGCATACGCCAGAGCAGGGCCCTCTCCTGGAGATGTATATGTTCCATACCCACGCCGTAGAGTTCGCGGCGATCAGTCATATCCGTAAAGTGGCTGCCTATCCAGCAGACGTAATCCACCACCGCCGACATGGCTGCAAAATTTCCGGGAGTGGGAGAGCCCAGCTCCCACACGTCTTCGGGGCGCTGAAGGATCTTGCGATGGGGCAGCCTTGCCACTCTGTCGGATACATAGGCATAGCCCATACCCCTGGTACCGAAGAACTTATACGGAGCGAAGTTGAGCCCGTCCAGCTTGAGAGCCGACACATCCATGAGGGCATGGGGGGCATGCTGCACTGCATCGGAGATTATGTATATATTGGGATTTATCTCCCGGGCAGCTTTTACTATCGCTTCCATATCCATTATTGTACCGGTGATATTGGAGGCATACATGATACTGAGAAGGCATGTGCCGGGTGTGACCACACGGCGTATCTCGTCCACATCGATCCCGCCGGTTTTGGGGTTAGCCTGGGCAACTCTGAACTCCTTGCCCGTCTTGTTGCAGTAATACTTCACTGCATCAAAAGCCGAGGGGTGTTCCAGTACGGAGGTAACTGCGCTGTCCCCTTCCACATTTTCCAGTATAGCTCCCACCATCTGGAACATGGCCTGGGAAGCCGTCATCTCCGTTATCAGCGCACCGTTATCCGCTCCCATTATAACCTTCATTATATCGTCTATGCCCTTGAGCTGGATCTTTTTCAGCTCCCTGGAGCGGGCATGGCTCCTCTCCGGGCAATCGGCAAAAGCCTGATATTTGGCCTGCTCCTGGACGGAAGCCTTCAGGCGCAGGGAACCACCCGAATTTTCAAAGAACAGGCGGCGGCCAAACTCCGGGTCTTCGTCTACATAGTAAAACTTGTCTTTGATCTCTTTGGACAGTTCCGGACTAAATAAAAGCCCATGACTGTAATTCTGCATTTCAGTTTCCTCCTATTATTCCTCCAGCGTCTTGGTATCCGCAGCTGCCTCAGGGTTCTCAACCTTTCTGCCCACTCCGGTGATAATGCTCAGCCCGAAGAGGATCATGAGCATATAACTCTGGAAGAGATAGGGCAGATAATCCAGGAAAGAAAAGGAGCTTGCCACCACGCCGCTGGCAATCGCCAGGCTGACAGCATTGAGTCCGATCGGGTTATAGGGCACTATACCGCCCATGGCCGTACCGAAGCCGTCCAGTAGGTTGGAACCGCGGGTACGCTCGATGCCGTATTTCTGCATTATCTTACGCACTACAGGACCCACGAAAAGTATACTTACGGAGGCGGCGCCGATGGCCACTCCGCCAATTACGGTGATTAGCACAGTAAGTCCCTCGGCCTGGCGGGGGGTCTTTGCAATCTTCATGCACTTATCCAGCAGCAAGTCGAATACTCCGCTCCTGGTGAGCATCTCCAGCAGAGCAAACATAAAGAAGGAGAAGCAGATAACGCTGAGCATTCCGGACAATCCTGCACCCACAGGGCCGGAGGCCGAGAACATCACTTCGGGACTGATAAAGCCCATTACCAGGCACAGCACAAAACCAATGATGTCACATACTACCAGGGTGCCTATGAGTTTCCAGCCCTTCAGCATGAGGATGACCATGACCACCGGGATGATAAGCATCAGCAGAGTGGGAGCACTGGAGGCATCAGCCAGCTCCGGCATGTCCACCCCCTTGGTAGTTGCAAATCCCACTATTACAAACAGTACGGCAGAAACGGCAGCCGCAATAAGAGAGTAGGGCAGACGGGTGCGCACCACATCCTTTACCTCTGCATCCTGAGTGACGGCAGATGCTATTGTGGTATCGGATATGGGGGCCAGATTATCACCGAAAATGGCTCCGCTGACTATTGCGCCGGTGACAACTGCGGGGCTTGCGCCAACAGTGGCGGATACCGGCAGAAGTATGGGCAGCACAGCTACAATGGCTCCGTTGGATGTTCCGCAGGAAACGGAGATAAGACAGCAGGTGACAAAGCCTATCAGAGGCAGGAAGGCCGCATTTAGCTTTATTTCGGTAATGGCCCAGATAAGCCCCTCAATAAGTCCGCTCTGACGCAGCTCCTGAGAAAGCACACCCGCAAGCAGAAAGGCAAAAATTATTACACACAGGGTGTCGTTCTTTATGCCGTCCACAACAGCCTCTTCAAAGGCTTTCTTGTCTTTTGCCAGAAGAAAGGCCACGCAGAACCCGGCAAAGCCGGCCATACAGAACAGCTGCAAAGACACCATCTGCTCCACGGCAATTATCAGCATGCAGCCCATAAAGGTTATTATGGGCAGGCAGGCGCCCAAAGTTCCGCCGTAAAATTCCATCTTCTTTACTTTTTCCATTGTTTTCCCTCCCATGTTTTTTATTGCCACATCCGCTTGTACTGTAGCAATTTACTTGGCTGCATTGTAATAGTGAGGGAAATGTTTAGTCAATACGGCTTTGCCAATTTCTACGAAAAGCTGCGAAAGCGCCTTTGATAAATATTGCAATTCTTGCAAAAAAGCAATATAATGTTGTTGCAGCAACAACATTAATTGTTGCTGCAATGTCAGTGCATTTTTACCGCTCACACGGAGGCTGCAATGAAAAACCAACTCGAGGAAAAAATAAGAACCGCCCATCTAACCAAGACGGAGAAGCTAATTGCCGATTATCTGCTGGAACACAGTGAGTCGCTGTACTTCACTACAGCAAAGGATCTTGCTCAGCAACTGCAAGTCAGCGATACCTCTGTAATCCGCCTGTGCCGCAGCCTGGGCTACAGCGGATACCGACAGCTTCAGGAGAGCGTGCGGAGCGATCTGTCCCAGGCCCTGCAGAATGAGCGTTATATAATTCCTCATGAACAGGTGATGGACAAGTTCAGCCGCTATAAGAGCCTCAGCTCTTTTCAGTACCTTGAGATGGTAATTTCAAATTTGCAATCAACTTACGACAAAAACGACCCGGTCAAATTCTCCAAAGCTGCCGAGCTGATACTGTCCAGTGAGCACGTGCTGATAGCGGGGTTTCGCGGTGCCTCCTCAGTGGCCATGCACCTGTCCCTGCTGTTATCCCAATTTACAAACCATATAAGCTGCTGCTGTAAAGCCGACTCTTCCTGTGTGGAGGCAATGCTTGACTACGGTCGTAATGACTGTGTCGTGCTGATCGGTGTGGAGAGGTATTCAAAGATGACACGCGTTATGGCTGAAATGGCTCGTGAAGCGTGTTGCCGCCTAATTGTTATTACCGACAAGATCACCTCTTCTATAGCTAACGGGGCCGACCTTGTACTCCTGGCCGATTTTTCCAGTCCATATGCGCTCAATTCCTTTGTGGGGGCAATGTATGTGGCCGAAACTATCGCCTTTGAGGCCAGCAGGATGTTGGGTATCCAGCCCCGCACAAGGCTGCAGAGGTTGAACAAATACCTGGCCGAGCTGGAACTGTATTGAGTGATATGGCCGTAAGCTGCGGCACCGGTAATAACAGCCCTCCCTTTGACGGGCTCTAGATTTGTATCCGTCAAAGGGAAGGCTGTATCTTATATACTCATTCAACACCGGGTTTTTCCCCCGTTTTTTAGCCTAATGTCTGTTCTAAGCTCAGCTTACCGGGCCTGTTCAGTGCGCAGTTTTTTAGAGACTTCAGCAGCACCTGGTATATAAATGTAGCGATTCCTCCTATGAGCATCCCGTCCACCGGGCCGAAAAGGAGGGCACCTATATGCACCGGCAAGCTCTCAAAAGTGATTTTAAAATTTCCGCCAAGATTCACGGCCAGGCCGGCCAGCACAGTGCTTATGGCTATCAGCACAGCATTGAGAGCCAGCTGCCTGACGGTAAAACTTCTCTTCACCTTTGTCCTCCTTTCACGGTGGCAAACCTGTGGAGAGATCGAAAGCCCAGTCCCCCTACACTGTTGCCCAGAGTGATGACCAGCAGCCGCAGCAGAGCGTCCGTGCTCCATCCGGAAAGCCAGAAATAGTACATATCTGCCACGCAGTGCTCCGTCCCCGCAAGGATAAACACCATAACCCCAAAGAAAAGGGACAGGAACTTCCCCAGCCCATGGGGATTGGTTTTATATCCCTCCACGGCAATGTAAATAAGGATGTTGCAGAGCACCCCCAGCAGGAACAGGCTCAGCAGGGAGTCACTCAACTTTACAGTGCAGAGCTCTGCCGCCCGCTCTCTTATACCGCCTATGCGGCTGAAGGCTACAAGGGCCGCCATAGCACCGGTCCCCGCCAGATTGCCCAGCCATATCAGGGGCAGACTTCCGGCATATGTTATATCCATTTCCACGGCATAACACACCTTGCCTGTAAAAAGTGAAAATCCAAAAACGCAGACGCTGAATAAGCCCACGGTAAAAAGTGCCGCTCCGACAACTCGGTTCCCTACCGAAAGGAAGACCGTTCCTCCCAGACCTATGCACATGCCCGCAAGGAATGCAGAGGCAAATACTCGCCCCGTCTTCATACTGCTGCCCTCTCAGACGCCTCTATAAGGTGCTTGCAGAGAACTGCCGTGGTCACACTGCCCACTCCCGCGGGCACCGGCGTAATGGCCTTTACCATGGGCTCAACGGCAGCAAAGTCCACATCTCCCGTAAGCCCACCCTCCGGCAGACTGTTTATTCCCACATCCACTATGATCTGGCCGGGGTTGGTAAACTCCGGAGTCACCGTTCCGGCATGTCCCACAGCCGCCACCAGTATATCGGCCTGGCGGCAGATTCCGGCAATGTCCCTGGTTTTGCTGTGGCACATAGTAACCGTGGCATTTTTCGCCTGTAGCAGCATTGCCACCGGCTTTCCTATAACCAGGCTGCGGCCTATAACCGTCGCATGCCTGCCTTCCAGCTCCACCCCGTAGTACTCCAGTATCTCCATTACTGCCTGGGCAGTGCAGGGTGGAAAGCCCGGTCCTTTGCCGGTGAATACCCCGGCCAGAGACCGGTCCGTCATGCAGTCCACATCCTTGCTGGCGTTGAGAGCCTGGCATACTATGCGCTCATCAATATGTTTAGGTAAGGGCCGAAACATAAGGCAGCCGTGAATACCCTTGTCTTGGTTTATCTCCTCCAGTACCTCAAGGAGCCGATCCTGGTCCACATCCGGTTCCAACCGGAAGCGCCTCACGGCTATGCCTATTTTGTCGCAGCGCCTTATGGCTGCATTCTCATAGGCCAGGTCGTCACAGCGTTCCCCTACCCGTACAATGGCCAGGGTGGGGACTACTCCCCTGCTCCTGAGCTGCCCGGCTCTGGCTATGAGTCTTTCTATTATTGCCCCGGCCACCGGGGCGCCTTTCAGCAATTCGGCCATTTACGCAGTCTCCTTCTGTATATACCCGGTATTCCGGCAATTCAATCCCAGCACTTCCGTCAGAACAGCCCCGAAATAACGCCGTTTTCGTCTACGCATATCTTTTCGGCAGAGGGCACCTTTGGCAGGCCGGGCATAGCCATTATATCACCGGTGAACGTCACAATAAAGCCTGCTCCGGCACAAACCTTGAAATTTCGCACTGTGAACGTGAAATTTTTTGGTGCACCCAGCAAGGTCAGGTCGACTGATAAGGAATACTGGGTCTTTGCCATGCATATGGGCAGCTCTCCGTAGCCTAGGGCTTCTATCTGCTTTACAGCATTGCCCACCAGCTATACACTGACGGAAGGGTGTACCTGGGTGCATATTGCATTGAGCTTGTATATAACGGAGAAACAAGCTGAAAGCTACGGCAGCGGCTACAGGGCGCTTGACCCGGAGTTGGCATGAAAATTATGGAGTTCCCTTCATACAGCATGCTTACCGTTGTTTTCCTCCTTACTTTTTTCATCTTTCCTTATCTGTCTTTTGCAAGCGGAGCCTTTTGTTCTTATGTATTACCTTGGTTCCTTTTATTCACCCAGGCCACCCAATTTTCATATCTCACAGTCCTCAACCACATTGTCGAAGCTGAACTCCGGCGTGGGGAAGGTCCCATCCACAGCCTCCTGATGGAAGGCATTCAGGCCATCTACCATGGCATGGCCTTGCGCACATGTGCAAAGTGCTTTACGAACTTTAGCTTGAACACGCCGTACATACCCAGTAGCTTCTGAGCCATCTGCACTTGGCAGTTCACATACGATTCGGCACCTATGCCCAGGATGAGCACATTTACAGCCCGGGTGATAGCCTTTGCAACTACACTAGGCACACACTCCACAACGGTGGAAAATACTCCCGCCGCCTCCAGTGCCTTGGCGTCGCCCCCTTCAGGGGTACCACTCTGAACCTTGAAGCCTCCGAAGTTTGTTGCGCTCCGGTGTGTCATAACTATGTGGCCCATGACGATATTCCCACATCAGTCATGCCCTTGATAGTTGGGCCTTGTCGCTACCGTCCTCAAGTTTTACGCAATCGCAATTAGTCTACATGAGTACGCGGCAGGCGCTACGTATAGTCTGCTCCGGACTCTCCTGGTAGCTGCCGAAGGGCATGTCCCCGGCGATGAAGGTATTTGGTGCCCCTTTACCATTGGGCAGATGTGGTAGATCATGTCATCCAGAGTCACGCCCACAGTTGTATCGTGGCCCAGCATTATCATCCCCAGAGTGTCGCCTACAAGGATGACCTCTGCCTCGCTCTCATCAACAACAGAAGCAGTGGTGTAGTCATAGGCAGTGCAGCAGGCAAACTTGCGCCCTTCTTTGAATTTCTTGAAGTCCAGCACTGTCATTTTTTCTTTACCCTCTTTGATTCTCCTTTACTTTCTGTTGCCTATCGTATACGTATACCAAGGTTCCCGCTTGAAATTTACCGCAATTTCATTCTCTGCATAATACTTTTCAAATGGCTATTATTCTGAAAATTATATTCTCTTATTTTGCCACAATTACAACCCGGCATTAGACATTTTGTTAGTATAATGAAAACTAAAGGCGCCTTAAGAAAAAAGGAGGGTATTTCTGTATGCTAGACATTTACGGCCTTTATAAAAAAATCCCCGGTGGAATGGTTCTAATTCCTATGGCTTTGTTCGCAATCATCAATACTATTTTTCCCAATTTGTGGACCAGCTTGGGTGACATGTCCCAAGCCCTGTTCAAAAGCGGGACACTGGCCTTTGCTGCATTAATTCTTTTTGGTACCGGCGCTTCCCTTAATTTAAAAACATTGGGTGAAACCTTTAAGCGGGGCGGATCCCTGGCAATCATGAAGCTCCTTATCGGCTTTGTTTTTGGATTTGCTTTTATTCAGCTCTTTGGTCTGGACGGCATTTGGGGCATCAATGCTGTTGCTTTTGTTGCCTGCATCACCAGTGCAAACCCCGGTACTTTCATGGGCATCATACAGGACTACGGCGAGGGTGCCGACATGGGCAATTTTGCCCTGCTGAATGTGATAACAACTCCGGCAATTCCCCTTCTTATCCTTAGCGCAGGCGCAGGTGACATATCCTCCAGCCTTCTGGGCATTGTTTCCGTGCTGCTGCCCTTTGTGCTTGGCGTAATCCTGGGGAATCTGGATCCAAAACTTTCCAAAATCTACGGTGCAGTCACTCCCATTGCGCTGCCGTTTATGGGCTGCTGCTTCGGTTCCTCCATTAACCTTATCAGCGCCGTTCATGCTGGCTTGGCAGGCGTGCTGTTGGCCGTAATTTATCTCATTCTTCATCTCCCCATGCTGGCCACCGACAAATTTATAAACCATCGCCCCGGCTATTGTTCCGTTGCAATGTGCAGTGTGGCCGGTATCGCACTCATTGTCCCAACCATGGTTTCCAGCCTGGGCGAAGCCTATGCTGCTTACGCCGAAATCTCCCTGTCACAGATTGCTCTGTGTCTGCTTATCACAAACATTGTCAGCCCCTTCCTGTGCAAGCTTTCGGTAAAACTCTGGGGTTGTCCCAAGATTCCTAAAAATACATCCACTGCACAATAAAAATCCTCAGTAAGGAGTGTACGCTGTATGTCCGATACTATAAAAATCATCGATGTCCACAGCCATTTTATTTTGCCCTGCTATTTGGACGGGCTTAAAAAAATGCATATCAACCCCGCCCAAGAGGACGGATTCCCTACGCCTCCCTGGAGCGTTGAAGGGCATCTGGCTTTTATGGAAGAAGCCGGGATTGATCATTCTATTCTCTCTCTGTCCACTCCACATATTCACCACGGAGACGATGCCCTAGCCATTGCGCTGTGCCGCCAAATTAATGAAGAAACATCTGCTATTTGCCATGCCCATCCCGACAAATTCTCCTTTGCCGCATGTCTGCCTACCCCCAGTGTGGATGGAAGCTTGGCAGAAATCGCATATGCTTACGATCACCTTGGCGCAGTTGGCGTAAAGGTAGCCAGCAACAACAACGGCGTTTACCTGGGAGATCCATCCCTGGACCCAATTTTTGAAGAACTGAACCGCCGCAAAGCAGATATAACTATTCACCCCTCCCGTGCCCAGGCTACCCCAAACAACGTTTTCACCAGTGGTCCCGCTCCCCTGTTTGAGTATATCGCTGATACTACCCGTGCAGTGCTCAATATGATTACCAACGGTACGTTGGAGAAATATCCAGACATCAAGGTCATCGTTCCTCACAGTGGTTCTTTTCTTCCCTTTGTCATCCACCGTCTTATCGGCATCTCTGAAGTGTTGATACCTAAGGGCTTAATGGAACCTGTGGATGTGCTTGGCTGCTTCAACCGACTTTATTTCGATATTGCCGGCGACGCTCTCCCCATAGCTCTGGATGCCCTGCTGGAGGTTGCTGACCCCTCTCACATTATGTATGGTGCAGATTACCCATATACGCCTTCAGTACCCATTATCCGCAAGCAGAAACAACTGCTGGAATATCCTCCGCTGCAGCCCATCAAGGAAGAAGTTTTTTACAAAAACGCCGCAAAATTGTATGGAATTTCCCTGTGATTTTTTCCCGTAAAAGGAAAACAAAAAGATGAACCCGTGACAGCTTGTCACGGGTTCATCTCAGCTTGTCAAAAAAGTCCTTAAGAACTTTTTTGACTGCGCTTCTCCCGCCAAG
>ERZ827478.1510-NODE-1510-length-16015-cov-3.838283_pt1 | contig 16015 bp, 9 predicted proteins | sample MGYA00519705_ERZ827478 | MGnify/ENA primary metagenome ERZ827478 (study PRJEB31778, sample SAMEA3449318) | human gut metagenome | biome: human gut; feature: human-associated habitat; material: faeces | place: United Kingdom | collected 2010/2012 ... | reverse complement strand
CACCGCTTCCGGCTGCACAGTGACAAATACTGCCGACAAGTACGGCTATGCCGCCCACAGCTTCGGCGCCTGGAGGACGGTCAAGGCGGCCACCGCTACTACCGACGGACTGATGGAGCACCAGTGCTCCTGCGGATACAAGGAGACAAAGACCATCCCCGCCAGCGGCGTGACCACCGAGCACCAGCACAGCTGGAGCGGCTGGACCTTCACCTCGCCCAATTACTGGGAGCGCACCTGCAGCACCTGCAATGCCAGAGATATTAAGATCGTGGAAGTTGCCCAGCCCAAGATTGTTTCCGGAGCCGGCGCGGTGTGGCGCCAGGGCAGCAGCAACGGCCTGAGCTTTACCTCGGATGCTCCCGTCAGCGAGTTCAAGTCCGTAATGCTAAACGGCTTTACCCTCTCCAGCACCTATTACACGGTCACCGAGGGCAGCACCATAGTCACGCTGAAAAAGTCCTGCCTGGATCAGCTGGGCGTGGGTACCCACAGCCTGGCCATAGTGTCTGACGGCGGTACTGCCCAGACCACCTTCACGGTGAAGTCCAAAACCATCATCAACAACCAGACACCCACCTATAACAGCTCCAACCCCTGGTCTACACCCAAGACCGGCGACAGCGCCAACATGGGACTGTGGATAGGCATGATAGCCGTCTGCGTTGTGGGCATGGGCGCAGTGGCGGTATTTGTAATAAAGAAGAACAAGCGCAAATAAAATATTCGGGCAAAGCCGTACAAAATTACAAAAAAGGAGCCGCAGCCTGCGGCTCCTTTTTGTAACCCCGGTCATAAACGACGGGCAGGAATATGGGAATAAATTTGCCCGGCGGAAGATAAGTTATGTATATACATTATAATATAGCAATGATATAATAAAAGCGGCTAAGGCGAGATACAGCCGAAAAGAAGGCGCTGTGAGCTTTTGCAGGACGGCGGCAGCTCAGCCGGAACTGAAAATTTTTTTGGAAACCGTGGGAACAAAGCGGGAGGCTAGGGCGTCATATAAGTGACGATGGGAAAATGCAACAAAGAGTTACAAACAAGAGTTAAGAATTATTAAGATTACCTGAAAGGGATTGAGGAAAATGTGACAGAAATGCCGCAAAAAGGCGAGAAATAACACATTTGCTTGACATAACGTTGCAAATAGTCAATATTCTTGTTCAGAGTAGTTACAAAACAGAAAAAAATTATAGCAAAACCGTGAAAAAAGTACTTGCATTTTACATAACATCGTGGTACATTATATTCACACCAGAGATGGGTGGGGGAACCCATTGAAGGCAGACAAATCTTGTGTTTAAAAATAGCAATATAAGGAGACGGACAACATGAAAACAGCAACTAAAATTTTATCTATGCTTCTTCTGGTTGCCATGTGCCTGAGCCTGATGGGCGGCTCTGCCTATGCCAGCGGCCTGGCCCCTCTGGGAGACGGAAATTCAAATGAACTTCCTGCTCTGGGTGATACCGGCAGCACTGGCAGCAGCACCGGCACCGACGGCATATTCGGCCTTGCTCCGGTGGGAGACAGCAGCACCGGCAGCACCACTAGCAGCAGCACCGGCAGCACCACCACCGGCAGCACCACCACCGGCAGCACCACCACCGGCAGCGGTTCCGGAGAGACAGTCTTCGGCCTCTACGATACTGACAGCGGCATGGAGCTCTACTCCTCTCTGGATCACAACTGGATCGTGGGCGCCGGTGTGTATAAGACCCTGGACGAGGCTCTGGGCGCTGTAAGCTCCGGCGGTACCATTACCGTCAACGCAAGTGTAACTCTTGACAGCAGCGTCACCATCAGCAAGAACGTGACCATCGACCTGAAAGGCAACACTCTGACCCTTAACGGCAATCAGCTCTATGTTGCCAGCGGCGCCACCCTGAACCTGCAGAACGGCACTGTTATAAATAGCGATAAGGCTTTGGCCAATGTTGACGGTTACCTCAATCTGTACAGCATTACCGCTTCCAGTGCAATCTTCAGCGGCTCTGCCACTTCCTCCAGCAACCCCTGCAGGATACAGATTTATAACGACTGCAACTTCAGCGGCTCCGTGCCTGACAGCAAGTACATGGCCCCCGGCTTCACTTCCGACGGCAGCGGCAATACCAAGGTATATGTTGCCAGAATCGGCAGCGTGTATTATGACGACGCAGTTAAGGCCATCAATGCCGCCAAGGACGGCGAGACCGTCACCTTTATCACCGATACCAGCGTAGCCGCTGATATCCACGCTTACAATGTGACCATCACCAAGAACATCACTCTGGATCTGGGCGGCAACTCCCTTCAGATGAACGGTTCCCAGATAAACAATGCAACCGTTACCGTATACGGAACTACTCTTAAGGGCGATATCACCTGCAACAACGGCAAGGTCACCCTGGGCAGCGGCACCAGCGCAGACGGTATGATCACCCTCAACGGCGGAAGCCTGACTGTTAACGGCGGCACCGTCAAAGAAGTGTGGGTGAACAACGACGCTACCCTGAATATGGCCAGCGGCACCATCAACAGCCTGGGTGTCAATGCCGGCACCCTGAATGTGAGCGGCGGTACTGTTGAAAGCTTCGTGTCTGGCAGCACCAGCCTGAGCCGTGCCATCACCGGCGGCCAGTGGAAGTTCGACGCCGGCCAGCTGGCAGCTTTCCAGAGCGCTATTGCCAACGGCTATGAGGCCGTGCAGGGCAATCCCTACTACACCGTGCGCAAGATCGGGGACAGCGGCAGCGGCGGCAACGATGGAAATTTCAATTACATCGTCTATGGTTCCCCCTATACCAGGAACAGCAACGGCAGCGTGTATGTTGACATCTCCGCTCAGTCCACCAACGGCTACTGGGTAGGCACCAATGCCAACGCCACCAACGCTACAAAGCTGCCCACCACCTACTACAGCCTGGTGAGCAATGTCTACGGTATGTACAATTATCGTCTGACCTTTACCAACAGCTACCTCAACTCCCTGGCAAACGGCACCTACTACATCTTCGCAGTGTACAACGGAAATACTGTCAGAATGGGCAGCTTTGTTGTCCAGGGTGACGGCGGTTCCATCATCCCCGGCAATGCTTCCGTGTGGCCTGTGGAGAACACCTGGTACTCCGGCAGCGGCATGTACTACTTCTACGTAACTCCCGGCCTGCAGCTGGTAGAAGGCAGTGTTTATGACTACTACGACATCGTTATCGACGGTATGCAGATCGGCGGCGACAAGATCTCCTACAACGGCTACCAGAAGTTCGGTGTGGCCTCCAGCGTCATGGACACCCTGGCTACCGGTACTCACAGCATCACCGTTCTGACCACCAGCGGCTATGCCACCGGCAGCTTCCGTGTGGGTGCAACCCTCAGGGCTGTTGATACCGACAAGCATGTCATCGGCAGCAGCAAGAACCTCCAGTTCGTCTGCTCCGATACCATCTCCCGCGTGTGGGTTGGTTCCACCGAGATTACAAATAACTACGGTGACTACTACACCCTCAGCTCTTCCGGCAAGACCATCACTCTCAGAGCATCTTTCCTGAACAACCGCACCGCCGGCCAGACCTACACCCTCACCGTGCAGACTGCCTATGGCGATACCCCCAGCTGCACCTTCCAGATTCTTACCAGGGCTCAGGCAGCGGGCAGCCCCCAGACCGGTGACGAGAGCAACCTGGCCCTGTGGGCAGCAGTTCTCATCCTCTCCGGCGGAGCCGCAGTTGCGGTACTGCCTCGCCTGAAGAAGGGCAAGAGCGAGTAAGACCGGCTGAAAAAATCCATGAATAAGGTTCCCCCGGCTCAGAAGAGCCGGGGGAATTTTTTCCGCAAGGCAGGATTTTTGAACCGGCTTTTTCCGGCGGCTTTGCAGCAAAATGCCTATTTTGTATAGTCTGTAAAGTTTCTCTTGGAATTGACAGAGAAAGTATGTATAATAAAAACGAAAAGATTATTAGAAACAAAACTTTCAGATAAGGGAGATATGCGCATGGATGCAAAATACCTGGACTATATCCCCGTAGGGGATATATATCTTTTTAACACCGGCAAGGCTCAGAAAGCCTGGCTTTGCTATGGGTGCCGCTATGTTCCGGAAGTGAATGCCCACCGCTTTATCCTTTGGGCCCCAAATGCCAAGGCGGTATCGCTGGTGGGTGATTTTAATGGCTGGGACAGGGGAGCTACCCCCATGGAGCCCATGGAAGGCGGTGTTTGGGTCTGCTTTGTGGAAGGCCTCTATGACAATGCCCTGTACAAATACTGCGTGACCCAGGCCGACGGAAGGCAAGTGCTGAAGTCTGACCCCTTTGCCGCCTTTTCTCAAAACGGCAAGGACACCGCCTCCATCGTCTGGAACGGCGGCTGCTATCAGTGGACGGATAAGGAGTATTTGAAAAAACGGGCAAAGCGCAAGCCCCTCAGCGAGCCCATGAGTATTTACGAGGTGCACCTGGGTTCGTGGAAGGACTTGGGCTATGAAAAGGCTCAATACCGGCTGCTGGGCGAGGCTCTGGCCGCTTACTGCAAGGACATGGGTTACACCCATGTGGAGCTGATGCCCGTGTCCGAATACCCCTATGACGGCTCCTGGGGATACCAGGTGACGGGATACTACTCACCTACCTCCCGTTATGGTAATCCCGACGACTTCAAATGTATGGTGGACACACTCCATGCCGCAGGCATAGGCGTCATTATTGACTGGGTGCCTGCCCACTTCCCCAAGGATGAGCACGGCCTGGCCCGCTTTGACGGCACAAACCTTTTTGAGTGCAAGGAGCAGCGTATGGCCGAGCACCCCGACTGGGGCACCCTTATCTTTGACTACGGCTCCAACCAGGTGCAGAGTTTCCTCATCTCCTCTGCCTGCCTGTTTTTTGAGGAGTACCATGTGGACGGCATAAGAGTGGATGCAGTGTCCTCAATGCTGTATCTGGACTATGGCCGGGGCAGCAACTTTACCCCCAACAAGGACGGCGGCAACACCAACCTGGAGGCCGTGGCCTTCCTGCAGAAGATGAACACCACAGTGCTTCAGAATTACCCCGGAGCCATTACCATTGCCGAGGAGTCCACAGCTTTCCCCCTGATCACCGGGAAAGTGGAGGATGGCGGCCTGGGCTTTACCTTCAAGTGGGACATGGGCTTTATGCATGATACCATCGACTACATGTGCCTGGACCCCTATTTCCGCAGCTATAACCACAACCGCCTCACCTTCTCCATGATGTATGCCTTTTCCGAGAACTTCGTGCTGGCCTACTCCCACGACGAAGTGGTCCACGGCAAGGGCTCCATGGTCAACAAGATGAGCGGGGATTATGACCAGAAGTTTGCCTCCCTGCGCACCCTATACGGCTATCAGTTTGCCCATCCGGGCAAGAAGCTGTGCTTCATGGGCGGTGAGTTCGGCCAGTTCATAGAGTGGAACTGGCAGCAGCAGCTGGACTGGATGCTCTTGGAATACCACAAGCACGAGGGCATGCGCCAATATTACCGAGAGCTCAACCGGGTATATCAGAGCCATCCGGCCCTATACCGCATAGACCGCTCCTGGGACGGATTTAGCTGGCTGAACGTGGACGACAAGGAGCGCAGCTCCATTGCCTTCCTGCGCTCTTCTCCCAAGGATGACGACTATGTGGTCTGCGTGTGCAACTTCACTCCCGTGGACTATGAGGATTTTGTCATTGCCCTGCCCAGAGAGGGTACCTTGAACAAGATATTCAGCAGCGAGGATGAGATTTACGGAGGCAGCGGCAAGCCCTGCAAAAAGCGCATCAGCTCCAGAAAGACACCGTTCCTGGACATGCAGTTTTCCGCTAATGTAACTCTGCCGGCCATGTCCTGCCTCTTCTATAGCTTCAGGCCAAAGAAGGAAGAGAAAACAGCCAAGGCCGCAAAGACCGTGAAAGCAGCCAAGGCTGCAAAGAACTCCAAGGGTGGGAAGAAAAAGTGAGGCCGTGCCCCGTTTCGGTTCTCCATAATAAAGGAGGTTGACCAATGAAGAAAGAATTCAAAGATATGCTTCGGGAGCGCGGCCGCACGGAAATGCCCAATGTGCTGCTGGCCTCTGCCGAGTGTGCGCCCCTGTCCAAGACCGGCGGTCTGGCCGACGTGGTGGGCACTCTGCCCAAAGCGCTGAAAAAGCTGGGTATAGACGCCAGAGTCATAACACCTTACCACCGCTGCATTAAGGAAAAGTACGCCGATAAGGTGGAGCACATGTTCTACTTCTATTCCAGGATGGGCTGGCGGAATGCCTATGTTGGCCTGGAAAAGCTGGTGCTGGACGATGTGACGATATACCTTATAGACAATGAGCAGTACTTTGGAGACAACATATATAGGGGCGGAGGCGCGGAAGGGGAGCAGTACTCCTTCTTCTGCCGGGCTGTGCTGGATGTGATCCCCAACCTGGATTTCAGTGTGGATATTATCCACTGCAACGACTGGCATACCGCCATGATGCCCATGCTGGCCCATACCCAGTACAGGGGCTGGGTGCAGGACAAGATAAAATACCTGCTCACAATACACAATATAAAGTTCCAGGGCCGGTACGGCTTTGAGTTCGTACAGGATCTGCTGGAGGTGGACAGAAGCTACTACGTCAGCGACTATCTGGAACAGGACGGATGCGCCAATTACCTGAAGGCCGGCTGCGTTTTTGCAGACAGGATAAATACCGTCAGCCCCAGCTATGCAAAAGAGATTTTGACCCCGGAGTACTCCGAGGGTCTGGAGGGCATACTCAATGCCCGCAGCGCCCAGCTGACAGGTATCATTAACGGTATTGACACCAAGGTTTTCAACCCCGGAAAGGACCCTGCCCTGCCTGCCCACTATGACCGTGGACACCTGAGAGGCAAGGCCCAGTGCAAGGCGGCTCTTCAGGAACAGATGGGTCTGGAAGTGAGGCCGGATGTGCCCATCTTTGCCATGGTCACCCGGATGACCGCTCAGAAGGGCTTTGACCTGGTGGCCTGCGTTCTGGACGACCTTATGAGCCGGGAGGACATGCAGCTCATGCTCCTGGGCAGCGGTGAGACCCGCTTTGAGAATTTCATGCGGGGAGCCGAGAGCCGCTACAGAGGCAAGGTCTGCTCCTACATCGGTTACAATGAAGAACTGGCCCACCTGGTCTACGCAGGCAGCGACTTCTTCCTTATGCCTTCCCGTTTTGAACCCTGTGGACTGAGCCAGATGATAGCCATGCGCTACGGCTGCATACCCATAGTCCGGGAGACCGGCGGCCTCAAGGACACGGTGAAGCCTTACAACCGCTTTACCGGAGAGGGCACCGGCTTCACCTTTGCAAACTTTGACGCCTGGGAGATGCGGGATACCATACGCACCGCCTTGAGCTGCTACAGGAACGACGAGATTATGCGCGGCCTTATAAACTATGCCATGCAGGAAAATTTCAGCTTTGATTTATCAGCAGAGGAGTACGCAAGACACTACATATGGATGCTCTAAGGAGATATAAGGTTTATTTTGGCGGCAGTTACAAGGAACACTGGTCCCAGGGCTGCTGCATGACAGTCAGCTACAGCGACCGTAAGTGTGTGGATGCAGAGTTCAGGGACGGACGCTGGGTGCCGGTAGGCGGCGATGAAAAGCTGGTGGAGCGGCTGGAGACGGCGCCCATGGAGTGCCTCATCCAGCGTTACTTCCAGGCCTCGGCCACCAGCTATGCGGCAATCCATGAGTGCCTTCTCATGGGTCTGACCCCGGACAGGCTGGGAGAGTGTTTCTATTCCAGGGGCAATCCACTTATGGCCCCGGAGCTGATGCGCCTTTTGATGGATGACTGCGGCTTTTCATTGAATGACGCATATTATGCGGTGTCCCGCTGCTGTGACGACATGCGCTCCACGGGGATAAATCTGGAGGACATGTATGCCCTCCAGCCCCGCACCGCCAATGTTATCGGCGTGCTGCGACACACGGCGGCAACGGTGTTGGCCGTGGCCCATGACAGCCGCATGGCCATGTACCGCAGCCCCTACGGCGCGGTGGAGTGCGGGCAGGAGCTGCGCTTGGCCTTCCGGCTTTTGGGGGGCAAGGTTAAAAAAGCGGATCTGATCGTCTACGGGGACAATGTGGAGTGGAGTTACCCCATGAAACAGGTAGGCAGCTGCTATGTCGCCAGCTTCAGTGCTCCGGAGACTGCCCAGGCCCTTTGGTATCGTTTCAGGATAGAGACCGTGGTGGGCTGCCACTGGCTCTGCCCTGACTCTACCGGCTACATAGGCAGGCTGATGGGCAGAGAGGGAGGAGGCTTCCGCCTGACGGTGTATCAGCGGGGCTTTGACACCCCGGCCTGGTTCCGCCGCAGCGTCATGTACCAGATATTCCCCGACCGCTTTGGCTTCAGTGACGACGATACGGCGGAGAAGGGCATAGAATACCACCGCTCCCTGGGCCAGACCCCGGAGCTGCACAAGAGCTTGGACGAACCGGTGCGCTGGCAGCCCAGGCCCTTTGAGAGCAATTACAGCCCCGATGATTTCTATGGCGGTACATTCAAGGGCATAGAGGGGAAACTGCCCTACCTGAAGGAGCTGGGCATAGGCTGTATCTACCTCAACCCCATTGTGGAGGCCCGCTCCAACCACCGCTACGATGCCTCAGACTATCACCGTCCCGACCCTATACTGGGCACCATGGAGGACTTTGAGCACCTGTGCGCCAAAGCCGGGGAAATGGGGATACGCCTGATACTGGACGGAGTATATTCCCACACCGGGGCCGACAGCCGCTACTTCAACCGCTACGGCAGCTACCCCGGAATAGGAGCCTGTCAGGGTAAGGATTCCGAATATTACCGCTGGTACGACTTCAGCAAATTCCCGGAAGAGTACCGCTGCTGGTGGGGCTTTAAGGATCTGCCGGAGGTGGACGAACAAAACCCCAAATGGCAGCAGGATATAGTCACCGGAGAGAACAGTGTGGTTAAGCTCTGGCTCCGCCACGGGGCTTCCGGTTGGAGACTGGATGTGGCCGATGAGCTGCCTGACGATGTGCTGGAGCTGATAAGGGATGCGGCGAAAGAAGTAAAGCCAGACGCGCCGATTATAGGCGAGGTCTGGGAGGACGCTATCATCAAGGAGAGCTATGGCAGCCGCCGCCGCTATGCCCTGGGCTCAGCCTTGGATTCGGTGATGAACTATCCTTTCAGAGATGCGGTACTTGCTTTTATGCACGGCTATTCTGATGCCCATGCTCTGTGTGAGTTTCTGATATCTCAGCAGATGAACTACCCTAAGCCCATGTATTATGCCCTTATGAATTTGCTGGGCTCCCACGATGTGGAGAGATTGCGTACCGCCCTTGCCACCAATGTATGGCTCCGGGCCCTGAGCCGGGAGGATCAGCTGAAGATATACTTCGGCAGGGAGGAGCTGGACAGGGCTGCCGCCCTGCAGCGGCTCTGCGCAGTGCTGCAATTTGCCCTGCCTGGAGTGCCATGTATCTATTACGGGGACGAACAGGGGATGTGCGGCATAAACGATCCCTTCAACCGTATGCCCTTCAGAGAGGGGGACGAGTCTCTCCATGACTACTATGCTGCCCTGGCTCAGCTCAGAAACAGTACACCGGTCTTGGCTACAGGCCAGGCCAGCTTCATGGCGGCAAACAAGGACGTCCTGCTTATTTTGCGCTACATTAAAGACGGAGTAGACGCCTTTGGTGAGAGCGCGGAAAACGGAGCTTATCTTGCAGTGATAAACCGGGGAGAGCAGGCCTACAGCTATGTGGCCCACTGCCAGGAGGCAGGCTGCGGCAGCTACTGTGGCAGCATAGGACCAATGAACGCAGATATTATAAAACTCAAGTGAATTGAGAAACCATAGTGAAAAACCGCAGGAGACATGACTACTCCCCCTATAGAAGACTTTTCTTTGTCTTCCATAGGGGGAAGCATATCAAAATCTCTGCGGTTTTTCCTTTTGACCTATCAGATTTTGAAGGCTTTCTGCAAGGCGGCGTCGGGGCCCAGGACCAGGATGGAAGAGCCGCGATTGAGCACGGAGTCTGGCATTACATTGAGATTCAGCTTGCCGTTTTCCCTGATGCCCAGGATGTTTATGCCGTGGTTTTTGCGGATGTCCAACTGAGCTACAGTTTTGCCCACCCAGTTTTCAGGAATGGAAAGCTCATATATGGAGTAGTCGCCCTCAATCTCTATGTAGTCCAAAATATGTTCCGAGGTGCAGCGTATGGCTATCCAGGCCGCAAGCTGCTTTTCCGGATAGACCACTTGGTCGGCGCCGTTGCGCAGCAGAAATTTTTCCTGCACGCCGCTGGATGCCCGGGCGATGACATGCTTGGCGCCCAGATCCTTCAGAAGATAGGCCGTCTCCAGGGAGTTTTGAAAATTGTCCCCAATGGCAACTATGCAGGAGTCAAAGCTGTCCACCCCCAGACTCTCCAGAAATGCGCGGTTGGTGCTGTCTCCTATCTGGGCACTTGTAGTGAAGGAGAGGACACCGTTTATACGCTCCTCATTGCTGTCCACGGCCATGACTTCGTGGCCCATGGAATTTAGCTTCCTTGCAATATGGCTGCCGAAGCGGCCCAGCCCGATTATCAAAACGGATTTCATATATGTCTCCTATCTGCCGCTGAGCGGCTGTTTTATATTTTGTTTTACCCTACGGTGAGCTTGCCCTGGGGATAGCGGGCGGAAATACCCTGGCTGGGGGCTGTAGTGGCAAAGATGAGGGTCAGGCCGCCAACCCGGCCCATATACATGAGAAAGATGAGAATGGCCCGGGACAGCTGACCAAGATTCGGGGTAATGCCCAGGGTAAGGCCGACGGTGCCTATGGCCGAGGCGGTCTCAAAAAGGCAGGTTAGCAGAGGCAGCTGCTCCACCCGGCTGATTATCAGGGCGCCGGCAATAAACAGTGTGAGGTACATGGCAAAAATGGTGGAGGCGCTGCGCACCGTATCGTCCGAGACTCGCCGGCCGAAGAAACGGGCACTGTCCCGATGACGGAATACGCAGATGGCATTCGCTATAAGCACTGCCAAAGTGGTGGTTTTCATGCCGCCGGCAGTTGAACCCGGGGAACCGCCCACCAGCATGAGCATTATCATGATGAAAATCCCGCAGTCGCTGAGCTGGGTAAGGTCAACAGTGTTAAAGCCTGCTGTGCGGGGGGTAACGGACTGAAATAGGGAACCCAGCACACGGGGCAAAGTGTCCATTTCCGACAGCTCAAAAAAGAAGAAATAGACGGCGGGGATAAAAATGAGCAGGGAGGTGACTATGGCCACCTTGCTTTGCAGTTGGTAGCGCCGGAAGCGGAGCTTGTTGCAGCGTATATCGTCCCAGGTGAGAAAGCCTATGCCGCCGATGACGATGAGGGACATGATGGCGATGTTCACCAGAGGATTGGCCACGTAGGCGGTGACGGAGGAATAGGGGCTGTCTATGCCCATCAGGTCGAAGCCAGCGTTGCAGAAGGCGGAAATGGAGTGAAAGACGCTGTAGCCAATGCCTCTGAGCAGGCCGAAGCGGGGGATGAACACAGGCGCAAAGAGCAGAGCCCCCATGAGCTCAAAGACCAGGGTCATCCTGATTATAAAACCGGTCATGCCCACTATGCCCTCCAGCTTGTGTGCGGAGATGGACTCCTGCATGGTGCTGCGCTGTTTGAGGCTGATGCGCTTGCCGGAGATGGAATAGAGGGCCACCGCAATGGTGACAACTCCCATACCTCCAATCTGAATGAGGAGGATGATTACCGTTTGGCCGAATGTAGACCAGTAGGTGGCGGTATCGTGGACAACCAGCCCGGTGACGCATACAGCTGAGGTGGCTGTAAAGAGGGCGTCGGCAAAGGGAGCACCCTGCCCATGGACTGTGGAGAAAGGCAGCATTAGAAGCAAGCTGCCGAGAAGTATCACTGCGGCAAATCCCAATATGATTATTTGAGATGAAGAAAGCCGTCTTATAAAATTCTGCATTCCGACTCCTCCGGAGATGATTTATACATTTCAGGTACAAGACACATGATACCACAATCGGCATTAAAAGTGTATAAAAAAATAAACGACAGGGATGGCAGAGCCTTGGCTGAAACAACGAATTTCCTTTGAATACAGATATATTTTTTGTGCGTTTGGAAGAAAGCTGAATTTGGGTATTGACAAGATGTGAAAATTGCGATAGTCTCAACCCAACAAATAAATAATTGCCCGGGGCCAAAGGGCTTCGGGACAATGGTAGAGGCGCGGTCGTCATTACTAGCCTGCATCCGCAGGGGAGTCAGAACTCCCGATGGGGCGAAAGGGGCCACCGCCGAAGTTGAAAAGAGGTTCTGAACCTTTTCTGCTGGGTCGCCGGAGAATATCCGGCGGACTGTCACTGAATTGTGGAGCGCTATCATTGGCTGTATGTTCCCGGAACATTTTCCGGGGGCGGTGATTTCGTCATTAAGCCATGGATGCGTACACGCAGCCATGGCTTTTTGTATTATGATTGAAAGGACGGAAATGAAAAATGACAAGAAGAATGATAAGTCTTTTGCTTGCTGCCCTCATGATATTCTCCCTGGCCGCCTGCGGCAGCAGCCAGACCCAGGCCACCGAGGCCCCTGCCGAGGATACCGCAGCCACTGAGGCTTCCGCAGAAGAGAGCGCCGACAGCGGCGAAGTGCTCCAGTTCCGAGTGGGCATGGAGTGTGCTTATGCCCCCAGCAACTGGCAGGAAGACACCCAGACCGATTCCAACTACCCCATTGAGAACGTGCCCGGCGCTTATGCCGAGGGTTACGATGTGCAGATTGCAAAGCATATTGCCGACTATCTGGGTCGTGAGCTGGTCATTGTGAAGCTGGCCTGGACCGGACTTATCGAGGCTCTCAACCAGGGCCAGATTGACGCCATCATCGCCGGTATGGCCGACACCGAGGAGCGCCGCCAGTCCATCAACTTCTCTGATCCCTACCATGTAACCGTATATGCACTGATGACCCTGCCCGATTCCCCCTACGCCGGCGGCACCACCATCCATGACTTCTCCGGCGCCAGCATCTTGGGCCAGAAGGACACCATGCTGGACACCGTCATCGACCAGATGGACGGAGTCAACCACCTGCCCCCTGTGGACAGCGTGCCCAATATGATCTCCCGCCTTGACCAGGGAACCTGCGATGCCATTGTCATAAATCTTGAGAACGCCCCCGGCTACCTGGAGCTGAACCCGGACTACAACATCATAGTCTTTGAGGATGGCGACGGCTTTGACCTGGGCTTCAACGGCTCCTGCGTGGGCCTGAGAAAGAGCGACGACGAGCTTCTCTCTCAGGTGAACGAGTCTCTGGCCCTGTACACCGAGGACGACCTGACAGAGCTCTGGGACTGGGCAGTGGAGAACCAGCCCAACTGATTTTAACTTTCCCCGCCGGTGCAGCGGAAAAATAGCTTGACCCATGGAGGCTCACAATGAAAAAACTGTTAAACTTTATAAAGAGAGATCACCCCTATGTATATCTTGGCGGCGCTGTGCTTGGCGCCCTGGGAATAAAAATGGCGTCGATGCAGCCGTCGCAGCTGAGCTTCCTGGGCAGCTCCCCTCTGCTCTACATCCTTGCCGGTATCTGCGGACTGTTTATTCTCCTGGCCCTGGCGGCTCTGGCGGTGAAGCTGAGCCATTGGAAGAGCTTCTCCGCTACGGCCTTCAAAAGCCCGGCCATGGTGAAGGCAGCCAGATACTTCTCCTATGTGCTTTGCGTGGCAGTGCTGCTGCTCTTTATCGACCGGCCCCTCATGAGCTTTTCGGTCATGGCCGGAAACAGCACCGGTGCCGACAGAATGCCCGAGGGATTTGTGCCCTCCATGCTCTATATGCTCCACAATGGAGCGACCTTTTTCAGGATGGGCATTTGGACCACGGTGCGCATTGCTCTGCTGGGCACCCTCATCGCTTTTGTGCTGAGCCTGTTTATGGTGACGCTGCGTATCCAGACCCCTGACCGCCAGGACAACGACCTGGTACGCTTTATAAAGTGCGTGGGCCGCAGTTTTGCCAGCGCCTATATAACCGTCATCCGGGGAACCCCCATGATGGTGCAGGCGATGATATTCTACTATGCGGGATTCAATATCTTCAAAGGCACCGGCATGAGCGTAACGGAGATAAACCAGGTGTGGAGCTTTTTCATCTCCGGACTTATCACCGTCTCCCTCAACTCCACAGCCTACCTGGCTGAGGTGCTGAGAGGGGGCATAGAGTCCATAGACCACGGCCAGACCGAGGCCGCCCGCAGCCTGGGTATGACCGGCTGGCAGACAATGATAAAGGTAGTATTTCCCCAGGCGGTGAAGAACAGCATCCCCGCCATAGGCAACGAGTTCATCATCAATATCAAGGACTCCTCGGTGCTGTCGGTCATAGGCTGCATGGACCTGATGTATGCCACCACCTCCGTCAGCGGCATTTACTTCAAGTCCCTGGAGTGCTACTGCATCGCCGCAGTGTTCTATCTCATAATGACCTATTTCTCATCCCTGCTTATGAAGGCGATCTCCCGGAAGCTGGACACCAACGTGCGGGAACTGCCCAGCTCCAACTGAGGTGAAGACTATGGAACCTATAATTAAAATAGAAAAGCTGGAAAAGTCCTTTGGAAGCCTGAAGGTACTCAAGGGCATAGACCTGGAGGTCATGCCCGGGGAAGTGGTATGCATCATCGGAGCCTCCGGTTCCGGCAAGAGCACCCTGCTGCGCTGCATAAACCTGCTGGAATATGCCGACTCCGGCCATATCTGGTTTGACGGTGAGGACCTGATGGACCTGAACACAAACCTCAACGCCCTCAGGCAGCGCATAGGCATGGTATTCCAGAGCTTCAACCTCTTCAACAATAAGAACGTTCTGGATAACTGCACCATGGCCCCCATGACCGTGAAAAAAATAAAGCGCCAGCAGGCGGAGGAGACGGCAATAAAACACCTCAAGGGCGTGGGCCTGGGGGACTTTATAAACGCCGACAGCCGCAAGCTCTCCGGCGGACAGAAGCAGCGGGTGGCCATTGCCCGTGCACTGTGCATGGAGCCGGAGATCATGCTCTTTGACGAGCCTACCAGCGCTCTTGACCCGGAAATAGTGGGGGAGGTGCTGGATGTTATGAAGAACCTTGCCGCTCAGGGTATGACCATGATAGTGGTCACCCATGAGATGGCATTTGCCCGGGAGGTCAGCGACCGGGTGGTATTTATGGATAACGGCGTTATCCTGGAGCAGGGCAGCCCCAAAGAGGTTTTCGGCAACCCCAAAGAAGAGCGCACCAGGGAATTCCTCAGCCGCTATCTGGAGGACAAATGACCGACTATCAGAGATTTTACAGAAACGAAGGGGACTATCCCCGGCTGGATGGGGAGGGGGCCTGCCGCCGCCTTTCCGCCGCCATAGCCTGCCGCACGGTAAACGGAACCCCCGGCTGTGACGGGGAGTTTAAAAAGCTCCGGCAGCTGATACACGACTCTTACCCCGCGGTGGCCTCCGCCGCCGTGACTGAGACTGTGGGCCGGAGCCTTCTTATCCACATAGAGGGCAGGGACGAGAATCTGAAGCCGGTCCTGTTCATGTCCCACATGGACGTGGTGGGAGTGGAGGCCGGCACAGAAGGCGACTGGACTTATCCTCCCTTCTCCGGGGAGATCGCCAGAGGCTATATCTGGGGCCGGGGGGCTCTGGATATAAAGTGCCAGGTCCTGGGAGTCCTTGAGGCGGCGGAATATCTGCTGAACCTGGGCTGCCGTCCGGAACGGGATGTGTACCTGGCCTTCGGTGAGGACGAGGAAACCTTCAACACCGGCGCTCTGGCCATGGCCAAACTCCTGGAGAGCCGGGGTGTTCAGCTGGAATTCCTGCTGGACGAGGGCGGCGGGAACATAGAGTCCGGCGCTGTGTACTGCGCTCCGGAGCAGAACGTATGTCAGATTCATCTGGCGGAAAAAGGCTATGCCGACCTGAGCCTCACTGCCAGAGGCAAGGGC
>ERZ827478.1507-NODE-1507-length-16059-cov-78.672019_pt1 | contig 16059 bp, 8 predicted proteins | sample MGYA00519705_ERZ827478 | MGnify/ENA primary metagenome ERZ827478 (study PRJEB31778, sample SAMEA3449318) | human gut metagenome | biome: human gut; feature: human-associated habitat; material: faeces | place: United Kingdom | collected 2010/2012 ... | reverse complement strand
ATCATGAAAAAGATCCCCTCATGTGGTAGGCAGCGAGAACGCGATTTTTAGAACCGTTTTTCAAAATTTCTTGAAAAATTTTTTGAGTTGTTGGAGTTGCTTACCGACAGCTCTCTGGGAGAGCCCCATTTCCGCTGCAATTTCCTGCTGGGTCTTGTCCTCAATGCAATACTTGGTTAAGAGCTCCTTCTCCGAAATCGAAAGTCTTTTCAGCGCCCTCACCAACCGCTGGTCACCGACTCCCTCGATCCAGCCGTACCTTGACGCCGTTGTGTAATCATCCCAGCAGCTGACTGATTCCAGGAACTTTTTCATCAATGCGGACTTGTCCTCCTGCTCGGCGGAAGGCTCGTCAAAGATGCCGATGCCCAAGTCCTGCGTATGAAGGCGATAGATCCTTTCTTGTTTGAATACCTCCCAATCGAAGTCATGCATCTTCTGGATGGCGGCATCGGACATCCCGGCCGTCCTATATTCACGCCGGAGTCTTGCCCACAGCGTTTCAAACTTCTTCTTTTCTGCCGCGTAATTAAAGCTCATATATGGTTCCTCCGTATTCTGAAATTTGGTTGGCTGCAAATCTCAGAAACGGGTGGCGGGCCACGGCAGCGGGGGCGCACACAGGGCGCGAAAAAGCCCACAGCGACACCGCTGTGGGCATAAGGATATTCGAGGGTAACGATGGCGGACGGAGGCGGGGTATCCTCAAAAGGACGCAAAAAGTCAGGGCATCCGATGCCCGGCCATAGGTGAATGAAGGAGGGCTGCCATTCGGCAGCGACGACAGTACCGCGGATGTGAGGATACCCCATAAAAACCGCCTGTCCTGGCATTGAGCCAATGTTTTTTCATTGCCGTGCAAGTGAGGAACCTGCGGATAAGCCGGGAGATCACGGCAGAAAAAAAGGAGAGATTGCGATACAGCAATCTCTCCCGCTTTCGACATGATGGTTGTTCCGTTAGCTTGGACAGGGGGGTGCGTCAGCCCTTATGACCACCACACCACCTGCAGTCGAACGCCTGCCGGATCTTTTTCAAGGGGGTATCGTATTCCGTTTTGGTCTTTTTAAGGCATCTCCGGTTCTGGAGCAAGGCGCACGGTGAAGTCCTGTGCTACAGCACCCTCCGGCAGCAGCTTCGCCATGAGGACGAGCCGCTGGTTGCCGGTATTGTACTCATCGTACTTCCGGCAGCAGGTGGAAAGGGTCAGCACGGTGTCCTCCTCGCCGAAGGTTACACCGTCAAATTCCAGCCAGTTCTTCTTTGCCACCTGCTCAAAGAAGTTTGTCAGCTCCTCACCTGTGGGGTCGGGAGCGATGTAATCAAAGTCAATATCTGTGATGAAGCAGGCCGTGATCTGGAAGACCATGTCCTCGCCTTTCACCGAGAGGTAGATATACGGGTTCTCCTTCACATAGTCTGCATCCATATACCGATGGAGCTTCGTGAGCTTTGGCCCGTCCGGGTCACAGTTGCTGGCAGAGTGACCGAAGATGACGGTATTCCTGTCCAGCTTGCTCCGGCTGCTCAAACGGTTGTCACAGTGGGCGTAGTAGCAGCCCCATTCGCTGTAGTTCCCGTTCTCGTCCTTTTGCAGGTAGTAAGCGTTGTCCTTCGCCTGCACCACGGGGGCGTCCACCTCGGCACCGGGCATATACAGCCACGCCACGGCGTCTGCGTATTTCTTTCTTGCGTCCTTCAGCTCCTTTTGCCGGTCCACGGTGGGGATGATCTCGCCGGTGGGCTGTGGCTCGGTCACTTCGGGTACGCTGGGATATTCCTCTTTCTGATGGCAAGCGGTGGCACTGATCGCCGTCCCCATCAGCATAATGGCGACGAAGGTGCAAAACAGAAATCGAGTGATCTTTTTCATGATGATTCTCCTACCGCATGGGATACGGTCTGGCTCATTGTTTTTTGTCGTACAGTTTGTTTTGAGTGAGTATGATTCCGCCGTTATCTATTTCCTTATGGCAGACTGTCTATGGTAGAGGAAAGGCCCGCTGCTTTGCGCTGAATCTCCTGCGCGTCCGCTTATAATTGCAATGGATAAGACTAACGAAATTATTCTTTTTTTCATTGCTTTTCCTCCCATTAATTGTTATGGTATGTTATCAAATGCAGACGCTTTATACGATGTATACTTCAAAATCTGAGTTGCATCACCAGCTTTTATTTTCCCATCATTGTTAACATCTGCTGCAAGCATTTCTTCTTCCGAGAAAGTGCGCTTGTATGATGTGTACTTCAAGATTTGAGTTGCATCGCCAGCTTTCACCTTTCCATCATAGTTCACATCGCCATACAGCCACAGCTTGAGTTGGCCGAGGTCGAGGGCGGTGCTTTCGACGGTGATCTCCACGATTTTCGGCACATACTTTTCGGGCTTGAAGATGACCAGCTTGTAGTCGCCCGCGGGGACGGAGTCAAAGCTGAAGATCTGCGACTGCATGGCCTTGCCGTCCACCGTCATAGAACTGATGGTGTCCTTGGTTCCGATGTGGGTATAGTCGCTGACGGTGCCGCCGGTCTTCCACTGTGCGCGGATATCCGCGTCAGACAAGGTGGTCGGATAGAGATAGTATTCCGCATTGTCCTTGTCGTTCCAGCTCACCGCCGTCCCGCTGACAGTCAGCCCGGATACGCTGGTTGGACTGTAGGGCATCTCCTCCAGCTTCAAGTCCGATGAAGCGTAGTCGCTCAGCGTATCAGCATCATATTCATACACGATGCTTTGGCTGCCAGCGGTGGCAGTGTATTTTTTGCTGGGCTCATTCTCTGCAGCTCCGCAGAGGAACAGCTTGTCCGGCGCGCCCACTGTGTCGGCATCGCAGTTGGTCACATCCACCAAGTAGTTCCTACTGCCAAAGGTCACGATATTCCACATATGAGGGCCTGCACTGGTGCCGACAGTCATTGTGCCGGTCACCAACGAGCAAAGCAGGTCGGACTCACTGAACGAGGACAGGTCGCACAGGTGCTTGAATGCTTTTGCATAGCCCTCGCAGACCACATTGGTGGAGGGATTGTTATCGAACACATAGATAAGCTGCCATGGGTCGCCGTAGGGAGTCGCATTATTGTTGGCAGCCTCATTGTTGTAGGATACTGCGTCCTTGATGTAGTCCAGGTATGCCTTGAGCTTTTCGTGGTCGCTCTTGGCGGTGTTAGCAGCAACCACCTGCGTGGCGTTTTCAGCTGCACGCTTCGCTGCAGAGGTTTTTGCGGTATTCGCAGTGAAAGGATCGTATGTTGCTCCGCCTTCATTGATCTTGGCGTAAGCCTGAGAGATGTACATGGATAGCTTCAGGTTTTTTACAGTGAGGATCTCGCCGGAAAGGGAAACACCATAGCTCATGCCAATGCCCTCGGTCTTATCAAACCAGTACAGTTCATACGGCATCTCCGAGAGCATTCTCTGCATCAGTGCATCCAAATTAAACGCTGCCTCAATTGCAGCTGACGCCTCCGCTGTCAGTGCGTCTGCACTGATGACTTCTCCGGTAATGCCCCACTCAGACTTCGGTTTTGTCCAAGTGCCTGGAATCTCAAAAATTGTGGAGGCGCGTGTGCCATCGGCCACCAGCTTGACCATTGGCTTCACTTCGTTGTATACGGACGAAAGCTCTCCCGGCAGCGCCGGTCTGGGAGCGAGGAACGGTGAGGAATTATCTTCGTACAGTCCGCTGACGGAGAAAAAATAGCCCTCCAGTAACTCCGCTTCGGTATAGCCGTCATCCTCCGGCACGGTGTGATTGGTAACGAACACCTCACACTCGCCGACCACAGGTTGGGGTTCTTCCTGTGAGCCCTCTGCCCGAACGGTCGATGGCAGTATGGTAAGAAGCAGTGCAAGGCTTATCAGCAAACTAAGTAATTTCGTCTGTTTTTTCATGAAAATCTCCTCTCAAATCAAATTCTTCCCAAGGGAAACTCCTTCTCAAAACATTCCCCCCGAGCGGCGGAACGCTTTGAGAAAGGAGGGGGACGGGAAACCCGTCCCCCTCATATTATGGGAGGTTACTCAGCCATGGCCCTCCAGAGGAAGGTCACGATCTGACCGCGGGTGCAGTCGTTGTCGGAGCCGAACAGTCCGCCGCCGATGCCGGTGGTGATGCCCTTCTTCGCTGCCCACGCCACTGCGTCGGCATAATAGGCGTTGGTTGCCACATCGCTGAACTCGGCACTGCCGCTGACTGCGGGGCTGCCGGAGGCACGATAGAGGAAGGTCACCGCCTGCGCACGGGTGCAGGTAGCGTTGGGACTGAACTTGCTCTCGCCTGTACCGCTGGTGATGCCGTTTTCGACAGCCCAGGCAACAGCCTTGGCATAGAAGGCGTCAGCGGGAACATCCGTGAAGCTGCTCATGCTCTTGGGAGCGGGAGAACCAGCCGCACGCCACAGGAAGGTGACGATCTGCGCGCGGGTGCAGGGATCGTTGGGAGCGAACATATTGCTGCTCACGCCGTTGGTGATGCCCTTCTCCACTGCCCAATCAATCGCTTCCTCATAGTAACTGCCTTCCGCTACATCGACGAATACGCCGGTCTGGGGGTTGCCGTTGGACTTCATGAAGATGGCTTCGATGGTGTGATCCTTCGTGACATTCTTGAAGGTGTAGGACTTCACAGCACCCACGCTCTTGCCGTCCACCAGCACCTTGGCTACGGCGTAGCCCTTATCCGGGGTGATGGTGAAGGTCTGGTCTCTGCCGTCACGGACGGAGGTCCAGCCGGAGGGAGAGATGGAGCCGTTCGTGCCGGCCGTTGCCTTAATGGTGTAGTAGGTGTAGTACCAACCGCCACCACCGCTGCTGGACTTGTGATACAGCTCAATGGAGCCGGTCAGCGTCGTGTAGTTGGTGTCGGTGGGGGTGAAGCGCCACTTGTAGGTGGTATTGGCTGCCACAGCGGTGGTATCGGGCAGGACAGTACCTGCGTTATCCACCCACACCAGCGTACCGGCGTTGGGGTTCAGCGTGCTGCCGACAGTGGTCAAGCCAGCATCCGCCAGCGTCTTGCCGCTGGTGGTGATAGCAGTGTACTTGGGTGCGCCGGTGGGGGTCGCTCTGGTGATGGTGATCTCCACCTCTGCACTGGTGACGCTGTTGTAGCTTACATCGCCAGCCTTGGTGGCCTTTACCTTTACGGTACCGACCTTGACGGGAGTCAGCTTGCCGGTGGCGGCGTCAATAGTCGCCTCGCCGGTGCCGTTGGTCACAGCGTAGGTCACGGTACCAGTGCCGTTGCCGCCGGTGGTGCCCAGCTGCAGGGTCTGACCGTAGACCACGGTGGTCCCGCCAGTGAGGGTCAGAGCCGTCTGGTCGTCCTTGTCGGTCAGAGTCAAGGTAACATCCTTGGTGAAATCCGCATAGTTGTGGCTGGAAATCGTCACCGTCCACTTGACGGTATCATCCTTCGCGCCAGCAGTCAGCGTGTAGGACAGCACACCGGTATCCGCACCAATGGAAGTGCCGGTGACCGCAGCGGTTCCGGAAGTGACGGGGGTGGGAGTGCTATAAGTCCATGTCTGACCAGCGGGGAGGTCGGAATAATCGGGTGTGATGGTTTTTGCGCTCAAGTCGGTGTACTTCTGCTGGAAGTTGTACGCCGCCAGTGTGCCGCCTGTTGCCTGGTTGATGGTCAGCGTGCCGACATCAATGTCCTTGGCGTTGTAGTTGCTGCCAGCGGCCACGGAAGCAGTTACCTTGTAGGTGCCCACATCGGTGGGGGCCGTTTCGCTCTTGGGATAGGTGATGCCAGCGGTGGCCTCATAATACACCTTCACGGTGCCCATGCCGTTGACGCCGGACTTGGGCACAACGGTCACGGTCTTGTGGGCTCCGTCATAGGTCTGCGCCGCGGGGAGAGTGGGCGTCACATCGAAATTCGCCAGCACGGGGTCAATGGAGGTGATCTCCCATGTCGTGGTAGCGGTGCCGGTGTAATTGCCCTTGCCCTGAATGGTCAGAGTGGTGCTGCCCACATTGGTGGCCTTGCCGCTGTTGCCGACAATGTCATAATCGCCGGCGGTAATCGTCCAGCCCGTCAGCGTCACGGAGGTGATGCTCACCGTCTGCTCCAAACCGGTATAAGGCAGGCTTGCAGAGGTCAGGTTGATGGTTGCGCCGTTGATGTTCTTGGGGGAAATGGTGAAGGTTTTGTCAGCCGTTCCCTTGTAGTTGCCCTGGCCGGTGATGGTCACCTTACCGCCGGTAGCCACATCGGTATTGGCATCATAGCTGTAGGAAAAGTCAGTACCCTCAGACAGAGCCGCACCGTCTGTAACAGCAGGCTTGGGTTGGATGGCACTGCCGGTATAGGTCTGTGCAGGAATGCCGGCGATCATGGTTGCGGTGACATCCTTCCGCGCCACATCTACGGTGCCGGATACAACGACCACATTGGCATAATTCGTGCCGTTGATGGTGCCGTTATAGACCAGCTCATAGGTCTGGCCATTGCCTGCATTGGGCTTGCCGGTGGGCCGCAGGGTGAAGTGGCTCTGTTCAGTATCGATAGCCGCTCCAACCTTGGCGGTGATGGTCACGCCGGTTTGCTTCTTCACGATGTCGCTCCAGTTGTCGCCATAGACGGGGCTGCTCTTAACGGTCAGCGTGTTGGCGACAGAAGCGGGAGCGGTACCGACCAGGAACTCAATATCCTTGACGGTGACCTTGAAGCTGTCGTTCTTGGTTCCGGTGTAGTTGCCGGAGGGCGGTGTAAAGGTGTAGGTCAAAGTAACCACATCGTTGACATTCTTGCCCTTCAGCATATTAACGACATCGGCATGGGACTTGCCGGTCTCGCTATCATAGGCATAGGTGAGGGTACCCGTCAAATCTTCGCCCTTCACGCCCTTGATGACAGGATCAACAAACTCGCCCACGCCCTTGATCGTGGTCTGATCGCTGATGGTAGCGGTCACTTCGGCGTCCGCAACATCCTTGGCAGCGATGGTGAAGGTCTTGGTTACCTCCGAGAAGCTGTAGTTGCCATTGGCCTTTGCCGTGATCTTGATGTTTCCGTTGCCTGCGTTGGTGTTGTTGCTGACCTGCGCGTCATACTGATCTGCGGGCAGTACCGCGCCGCCGGAGGTGATCTCCACCTTATAGGTCGGTGTGATGGGGTCGCCGGTGTACTCGTAGCTGCCGGTCACGGTCACCACCGGGGTGATGGCCTTGGAGTTAATCTTAAAGGTCACGACCTTCTCTCCGGTGAAGTTGCTGCCGGTCTTGGCCTTGATCTTTGCAGTTGCCGTACCGACATTGAGATTAGAGGTGTACTCTACCGTGTAATCCGTGCCGGAAGTCAGGGGCACTCCATTGTAAGTCACGACCGGGGTGGGCCTAATGGGGCTGCCGGTGTAGTCCTGATCGGCGATGGATGCCACCGTCACCTCGGAGATATTTCTCGGGCTGATGGCAAACTTCTTGGTCACCTCGGATACTGCGGCAGAGTTGGTGCCTTCAGCGGCAGAAACGCCGATCCAGTAGGTACCTGCATCCTTGGGTGCGCCACCGGTCAGTTCACTACCCTTGACGCCATTGTTGTCAGCGTACCACTTCACGGTCACAGCACCGTCGCCGCCGTAGGTGTAGTTCAGATCCTTGCCGGAACCAACTCCCACAGCAGAGCCATCATAAACGATGGTGCCGGGGTCGGCAATGGTAATTGTGGCAGGTGCCTTGAGGGTGGTGAACTCAACATAGGCCGCAGAGCTGCTCTCCATGATGTCAGTCTCGCCAATACGGTACCACAGCTTGTAGCTGGTGTTGGGGGACAGGCCGGTGAAACCGTCCTGATTTGTCCAGCCGGAGCTGGGCGCAGTTGTTATGGCCGCAGATGTAACAGCATAATAATAATTTTCCGTCTTGGTAAAGCTCACGAAGTTGCTGGTTGGGGTGATTCCTGTGGGTGCTGTAGGGGTAGGCCCGTCATAAGGCTTCTTGCTCACAGTATAGGGTGAGGTTGCCTCCAAGCTGCCGGAGTAATTCTCGGCAGTGACCACGACCTTGATCTTCTTGCCCACATCAGCGGCCACTTTGGGGGTGTAGGAGTCGCCGCTTTCGCCCGCGATGAGGGACTCATTTCCCGCGTAATCCACACGGTACCACTTGTAGGACAGGGTGCCGGGGGAGGTCGAGGTGATGCCGGAGGTGCCGACATTCATAGGATTGTCGATCCGCCAAGCGGTGCTATTGAGCGAAACAGAGCCGGTCAGCGGGTCCTTATCGGCGGTCGCATCAAAGGTCTTGGTCAGTTCCAGCTTGCTTGCGTCGACAAACTTGATCTTGTAGCCCTCGGCGGTGTCCTTGCCGTTCAGAGAGGCATCGAAGCTCTCGCCATCGGCGGTTTTGGCCGTCAAGGTGATCTTGGCAGTATAAACCTGATTGGCTGCCGCAGGTCCGGTCACGGCCGTGCCGGTGGCGGTGTTGCCCTTGTACCACTCTACTGTGCCGGTGTAGGCCGTCGCGCCATCCACATCAACGCTGGTGTCCAGAGTCACGCCCTTCTGGGGAGCGTCCACCTTGGCGGTGATTTTAGAGACATCGGAGATGGGGGACTTGAGGATGGTTGCAGAAATCGTTTTGGTGTTCAGTGCAGGGACGGATGTTAGGGGAACATCATCTTCATCGGTAAAGTCATAGTCATCATCTTCAACTTCAACCAACTTTGGATAGTTGTTAGGCATAGCACCATCTTTGACCTTAAAGTCAACGCTTAAAACCATGGTGTCTGTCGTAGAAATATTCTGGGCTTGTGCGAAGGAAACTGCAAAAGCACCAGCAACATTAGCCTCATTAACATCTGTTATTACAGCGGCATAGCCACCTACCGTGTCTGGCAGCGACAAGGAAGTCACTTCCAATACGCTTTTTTCAAAGTGCATTCCGAGATGCAAAGAAGCAAACCCACTCACGGGGGGAACAGTCAGTGTTACAGTAAATGTGTCACCCGCCTTCAAATTGCCATCCGAAGGCAAAGTCGATGTGAGTGTTGCACCTCCCGCAGCTAATGCGGTGATGTTAAAGTTCAGTATGATTGCAATGACTAAGATTAACGAAATTATTCTTTTTTTCATTGCTTTTCCTCCCATTAATTGTTATGGTATGTTATCAAATGCAGACGCTTTATACGATGTATACTTCAAAATCTGAGTTGCATCACCAGCTTTTATTTTCCCATCATTGTTAACATCTGCTGCAAGCATTTCTTCTTCCGAGAAAGTGCGCTTGTATGATGTGTACTTCAAGATTTGAGTTGCATCGCCAGCTTTCACCTTCCCATCGTAGTTCACATCCCCGTACAGCCACAGCTTGAGTTGGCCGCAGGTGTAGTCGGTCGAACCAACGGTGATGGGAACGATCTTGGGCACATACTTGCCGGGCTTAAAGATCACCAGCTTGTAGTCACCCGCTGCGACGGTATCGAAGGTGAAGGTCTGCTCAAACTGCTTGCCGCTGGCTGTGGGCGTTCCCTTGCTGGTGCAGGCTGTGCCGGTATAGCTGCCGGACTTCCACTGCGCGCGGATGTCCGCATCGGTCATCGTGGACGGATAGAGATAGTACCGCGCGTCATTCTTGTTGTTCCAGCTCACCGCCGTCCCGCTCACAGTCACGCCGGCCACCTTGGTATAGGTGTATGTTACGGACTCGCTCAAAATATTATTGAGGGAAGAGCGAACTTCCAAGGTGGTCGTTTTGGTCAAAACGATGGGCTTGCCGGTGTATATTGTGTAGGTCGTGCTGCCATTGAGCTTGTAATATATCGTCGCTCCGGCAGTGTCGCAGGAGAGCATTACGCCGAGCGGCGTGGTGAAGGTCGTGCCATCCTCCCAGTTTGCCGTCGGAGGGACAGGTCTGTCCACGCTGTAATAGAACGCTCTGGATGCATTGCTCCACTTAAAGTCGTTCCCCGCCGTGGATTGGTAGGCCAGCACCCGCACCGTCACGCTATTACCGACACCGATGTTGGCACCGATCTTTACGGTTGCGCCGGGAGCAGCTTCTATTTTCGTACTGCTCTCTTTCGGATCTGAGCCGTCGGTGGTGTAGTAGAGCTTCACGTTACCGTCCAGCGTGGGATAGTCCAGCTTCAGATCCAGCCCATTACTATTGAGGAAGGAAGCGCCGGACGGTGTGCCGAATGTGACCTCCGGCAAATAGCGATAGCCCCAGGAAAAAGCCGGGTCATTCGTGAACTGGCCGTTAACATCCGTGCAGATGATTCTAAAGCTATCGCTTCCACCCGCTGTCAGCGGTGTGCCAGACAGAATGCCGGTGCTGGAATCCAGGGTCAGACCTTGCGGCAAGGGTTTGCTTACTGTGTAGGTGAGGGGCGCTTTTCCTCCGCTGAACATCTTGGAAAAATCTATAGGGGTGATTGCCGTCCCCACCGTCATATTGCCGATGCTGAAGGCCGGAGCTCCGTTATACTGCGGCGTGCTGTAGACTGTCATCGTCACGGTCTTGCGATCCTCGCCGATGAACTGCGTCTTTTCGCTGTCGGTGTACTTGCGGCTGACCAGTGTAAAGCTGTAGGTTCCTTCAGAGAGGTTCTCAATTAGAAATTGTCCCCAAGTGTTTTCATCCTGGAAGGACATCCCGGAGGGCATAACTCCCTCGATGCTCGTAAAGGTTTCGCCTCTTATATCGCCGGTGTTGAACCGCAGATACTCATCCTGTTGGCTGGTGTACGCATCCGGCAGGATGTTGGACAAATGAGGAACCCAAGTTCCCGAGGAGTTTTTTACCGTAAGGGTAATGGTAGGCTTGTCATATACCTGGAAGTAGAAATATCCATCATTCGAACCTGCATCATTGATCGCTTTGACATAAAGAGAGACTTGCAATTCGCTTTCTGTCGGTGTGCCGGAGATAACGCCGGTGGTCGGGTCCAGACTCAGCCATGTCGGCCATGGATCGGTGTCCACATGTTCCTTCGCCCAGGTGATCGGTCCGGTGCCGCTGGCCTGAAGCTGATACGACCACGGTTTGCCCACCACCGCATAGGGGAAGCTGCCCGTGCTTGTCACCGTCGGGCTCACCACATTTTGGGACACCGTAAAGCTCACATTGAACGTGGAAACAAGGCTGCCGCTGCGAACCTCCACGGTCGCCTTATGGGTTCCCACCGATAGTCCAACCTTGGGCTTAACGGTGAAGGTGGTGCTTGCTCCCGGCGCCAGTGTTTCGGAGTATTTGGAAAGCTCGAAGCTGTCCTTATTTGCTCCAGTCAACTCATAAGTGAGCGGCAGATCAGAATAGCCGATATTTTTCACCGTGACCTTCTTTGCGGTCAAATCGGTCTCAGCATAGCCCTCTGTCTGTCCGTAGAAGGTATGCTCGGAGGTCTCCGAGATGTTGAAGCTGTTGTTTTCCGCCACTACCAGCGTCAGACTCTTTTCCGCGTACAATTCGCTGTTCGTCGTCAGCGTTAAGGTAACAGTATAGTTGCCGGGAACGGTGGGTGTACCGTAGATCGAGCCGTCCCCGTCTGAAAACTTCAATCCCGCCGGCAGCTCGGTCGCGCTCCAGTCACCGCTTCCCGTGTATGTAGGCTTCCACTGAAAATAGACACCGGCGGTGAGATTCAACGCGGTCTCGGTGGAGGTGATGGCCGGCCGCCGATAGACTTGTATCTTAAAACTTTGTGAAGAAGTGCCGGCATCATTTCGGACATGTACCGTAAAATAGTGGAATGCTGTCGGAGTGGAATCGGTTGGCACTACGGAGAGGACACCTGTACTCTCATTAAATGACAGGCCGTCCGGAAGGTACGATACTCCATACCATGTCAGCGGGCGAGAGCAGGTGGACTCGTTTGCAAGGAACTTATGCATATCATAGCTGTAATTCTCGCCGATCACCGCGTAGGGCAAATCAATGGTCGAGTTGGGCTCTTTGAAAACTGGCGCGATCAGCGCATCGTTGATCACGAGTGTAAATTCTTTCTGTGTCGTGCCGGCCACCGTCCTGAGCTTCAGGGTAAAGGTGTAGGTTCCCGCTGTGGTGGGGGTTCCTCTAATAAGGGAGCCGCCACCGCCTGAGTAATACCCTACCGTCAGGCCATCCGGCAGGCTGCCGGACACAACGGTCCATTCCACCCAACCGCTGTGATAGCCGGTAAATTCCAACCGTTGGGAGTATTCCTGCTCCGCGGTTCCGTTCGGCAGAGAGTCCGTGGTGATGACCGGCTTTTGACTATCAGAATAGAAATCCGTGAAGAGCCAAAAGCTGAGATAAGCACCGGTCTGCGTATCCTCCGCACTAAGGGTCAGATAACCATTTCTGGTCGCTGTGATCGTTCCGCTGATCACACCGGTGTTTTCATCCAGCGTTAGGCCGGTGTCATCGAGTGTGGCGTCGCTGCCGAGTGTGCCGATTGTCACAGTCCACTTCACGTTTTCGGAATCAGCTACGAGCTTGATGTAAACCTGTTGCCCCACATAGAAGCTGCCGGGGTCAATGGCGGTGACGGAGCCGCTGAGGATGGAAGAAGCGACCCAATTGGATTGGGCGCTTTCCGCGTCATGGCCGACATATGCGCCGGTCACCTGCAGTTCACCCGTCGCAGTCGGTGCTGCGAGTGCTCTCATGAGTCCTCGCGGCTGGGTGTCAGCCTCAATGTCGTAGTCACTCCCGGACGGGTCGCCCTCATCCTCCGTGGTTTTGTCCTCCTCTTTGGACTCCGGCAGAGCCGGGGGCGCTGGTTCGGTCGAGGGTGGGGTCCCCACGGTTTCATCCGAGCCGCTGCTTTCGTCCTCGGGCTCCACGACCTCCACGGCGGGCGGGCCGTTTCCTTCGCCGCCGTCCTCCACCGCCAGCGCGGTCATACCCATGCCGGGCAGCAGCGTCACCACCAGCGCAAGGGTCAGAAGCCACGCCGTCAGCCGTTTGTGCGTTGATTTTTTCATCAAGGTTCCTCCTTTCCAAGTTTAGAGCTGCGGCGTTTCGCCGCTTTCATGCGTTCCGCTGTTTCGTCCAGCCATATACGCATCTGCTGCGCGGAAAGGTCGCCGATGCAGTAGCCGTCGATGAGCTTCAGCTCCACCGCCTTATCCAATGCGGCTTGCTTTTTCGGGTAGCTGTCTTTACAGATGAGGTAGACCCGGCAATTTGGCAGCCTCCGCCGCACCTCGATGGCGATGTCGCAACGGGCGGAGACGTCCTTGTCCTCCACGCCCTCGGTGAAGTCAGTCTCCATCACCAGAAGATCCGCCTTCTCCGCCGTACACTGCCAGACCACATCGTCGCAGTCGTCGGAGAGGATGCCCAGCGGGCGGCAGCCGCCCAAATTGCCCAGCCAGTCCGCTGCGCGGCGGGTCATGGCGCGGGAGGGAAAGCAGACCGCCGCACGCGGCAGCTCCGCTCCGGGGCCGCTGGCCGGCGGCTCTCGCTTTCGGAACAAGCTCAAACCGCCTCCCCCTTCCTCCGCGTCACGCCTGCCTTCGGCAAGCGCGTCCCGCACTCCGGGCAGTACACCGCGTAGTCGGTGACAGCCACACCGCAGCCGGGGCAGCAGCGGTGGCGGGAGAGGTAGAAGTCATAGAGGGTCTTTTCCGGCAGCACCGCGCCGCAGTCGGTGCAGTGCGTGTCCTGCGCGCCGTTGGCCCTGCCGCACTCCGGGCAGAGCTTACATCGCCGCATGGTCTCCGGCCCGAAGCCGTATTCCAGCAGCGTCACCTGCCGCAGGGCTCTTCTTGTCCGCAGATCGTATTCGGTCATGGCGTCCCCTCCTTTCTGTCCATACCGTCGGCTATCAGCTTCGCTCCACAGGTGGGGCAGCAGCGCGGCGTTGCGCCACGCAGCCTTACGCCGCACTGATGGCAAAAGGCGGGGAACTCCGTTTCCCACGGGGCGCAGTCCAGACACAGACCCGCGTTGACATTGAACATAGCGGAGGATACATACTTCCCGCATTTGGGACAATGGTTGAACTCCCACTTGCCCTCCGTTTCCCACGCGATCTCCAGCGCGGCTTCCTCCGTGTCCGCCTGAATGGGGCGGGTCACGCAGCACAGCTCACCGGAGATGTCGCAGTAAAAGCGGAAGACTCTGTTGCCTCCCGAGTCGGCAACGACCCGATAGGCTGCCGTTTTCTTCGCCTGCTCCATCCGCATTCCTCCCTTCATTTTCTCATTTCGTCTTGTAAAGCTGTCGTGGAATATGCTACAATGGAAAGGCTAAAGAGGCGGTCGGCTCGACAGGATATAGCGCGTCGAGCGATCTTTAGGTTGGAGCGAAGCTCCAACCTAAAGGGGTACCCCTTTAACGATTCTCTGTTCACCTGACGGTCGCCGGACGGTGCGTCCGGCTCCGTACACTATTTTTGTACCATATTTTCATTCTTTTGTCTGTCCCCTAAATCCCTCATTTAGGGGACAAAGAGAAAAAATATTTTTGAAAAATCCGAAAATCAGCCCGATTTTTCAAACACCCGTTCTGTTTTGGAGGTCTGTTTCATGAAAAAGCGTATGCTGGCGGCTCTGCTGTTATCCGCCCTTCTTTTCACCCTCTCCGGCTGCGGAGAGAAGTCCCTGCTGAATAAAAAGGAGCCGGTCTCTTTGTCCTTTTGGCATGTCTACGGTGAACAGGCAGGCTCGCCCATGGACCTTCTGGTGCAGGAATTCAACCGCACCGTGGGACAGGAGCGCGGTGTGCAGGTGAAGGTCACCGGCACCAGCAGCGCATCCAAGATCGGCGGCTACCTGAAGGAGGCGCAGAGCGGCGGGCAGGAGGTACAGGAGATGCCCGACCTCTTTACCTGCCATATTTCCGATGCCACCGCCTTGGGCGAGGAGAACCTTGTCGATTGGCATGACTGGTTTACGGAGGAGGAACTCGCCGACTTCGTTCCCGGTTTTCTCTCTGACGGCATGGCGGAGGACGGTCGGCTACTGATTTTCCCCGTTTCCAAGTCCACGCAGCTTCTGATGTGCAACGGCAGCGGCTTTGACCGCTTTTCCGATGCCACCGGTGTCCGCTATGATGACCTCGCCACATGGGAGGGCTTTTACGACGTTGCCGGCAAGTTCTATGACTGGTCGGGCAAGCCCTTCTGTGCGTTGGACTATCCCATCCGCGCCGTGGAGCTCTGCGCCATGGAGCACGGCAGCGGGGATTTCTACACGGAAAACGGCTGGTACGATACCGGCAATGCCGTATTCAAGGAGAGCTGGATGCAGTTCGCCCGATCCCTTGCGCAGGGCCATGTGGTGGTCTCTGACCTCTACTCCAACACTCAGGTGATGACCGGCGATGTGGTGTGCGGCCTGGGCTCCTCCGCGGCGATCCTTTATTACAATGATACCGTCACCTACCCGGACAACACGCAGGAGCCCATGGACCTCCATGTACTGCCCATGCCGAAAACGGCGGGAGCGGACGCTCTGATGACGCAGGCAGGCGTGGGGCTTTGCGCCTACAAGACCACCGAGCAGAAGGCGGAGGCCGCCGCGCTGTTCGTCCGCTGGCTGACGGAGGCGGAGCGCAACCTCGACTTTGTGGCGCAGACCGGCTATATGCCGGTGCGCAGCGGCGCCTTCGCCGCCATCTCGGATTACGACAATTTCCCGACGCCCGCGGTAGCTTATGAGAGTCTCTATGCCGCGCTCAAGACCATGCGCGAGGACTATGTCCCCGTGTCCGAGCCGCGCTTTGAGGGCTACTACGGCAGGGTCAGCGTTCTCTATGACGGCCTGCGCCAGCTCCAGCAGGAGCTGCCCGCGCGCGCCGCAGCCGGTGAGGACATTGACGCGCTGGCGGAGGAGACTTGGGCGTTGTTCTGCTCCATTCGCTGAAAAAATCAACTACATCGGAAGGGGGGTGAAAGCTCATGCCCAGCTTTTTGCTCTCAAAACTGAAGCAAGCGCAGCCCTCCATGCGCCGGCGCCTGTTTCTATACATGGGCGCATTGGCGGCTCTGCTGTTGGCGGTGCTGTTGGTTGCCCTGCTTCTGCTGGGGCAGCTCAAAAGCCCACGGGCTGAAACGGAGAAGGCTCTGACCTTCCAGATGGGAGCCTTTCGCTCGGATATGGCCTCCCTGTGGCGGAATG
>ERZ827478.1506-NODE-1506-length-16063-cov-3.678973_pt1 | contig 16063 bp, 31 predicted proteins | sample MGYA00519705_ERZ827478 | MGnify/ENA primary metagenome ERZ827478 (study PRJEB31778, sample SAMEA3449318) | human gut metagenome | biome: human gut; feature: human-associated habitat; material: faeces | place: United Kingdom | collected 2010/2012 ... | reverse complement strand
TACTTGTTTCCCCGCCATGTTATTCCTCCTTGACTTTTATTCTGAAAATTTAATCAATTCATTTTTCTGCTCTTCCGTGATTTTATTTTTTTCGTAAGCTTTATTAACTAAGAAAATGAAACTGCCTTTGTCATATTTTCCTTCGATTACTCTTTTCTTTTGATTACTCAAGATTCTGTACATAAGTAATTTCCTCCGTTTCTTCCTCCGGTAGCTCGATACCTGCCATGCATGCTACATACTGAGTTATGAATTTCTGATTCTCTAATTCGTCTTTTGTAATTTGAACTTGTGAAGCTTGATATTCCTCTTGAGCTTGTCTTTCAATTGATGTTTCTAGTTGTTTGACTTTCATTTAAAGCTCCTTTCTATGCTATACAAACGAGCGGAGAGAACGCAATCGCAGTACTAGCGTTGTCACTGTCGATGTTACCACGAGAGTAGACGCTCCACGTATAATTCGCAACGGAGCGATTGGCCGAGCGCAAGCGAACGGCCTGCACTGATGTATGATTGGCGACTGAATAACTAATCATATTAGGGTATACTTGTCCTAGTTTGCATGGAGTTGTACGCCCGCTTCTTCTCTTCCAATAATCATGTGCAACACCTTCACCTGATTTTTGCGGTTGACAATAAAATTGCTCAATGGACGGGATGATTACATAGTCGTATGTAATATCTTCAACTCCTTCGTCGTTTACAGTGTTTGCGAAAGTAGATACCTTTACTTTCTTAAAACTGTTCAACATTTGTTCAGGCATACCGCAAAGGAAACCATCTTTACTTGATAATTGGTCCGGACAAATATCCCATTTGTCTTGCGGTTTCCACCACTGTCCTTTTGTCTTGTTTGAATTTAGGTATTGTCTTAAAGCAGATGTTTTCCAACGATTACAACCGTAAGCCATTTCTTGCACAGAGTTTAAATTTCCACTTCGGCTATAGTATTGTATTGTTCCTAGATTTGTTCCTCCACTGCCTACAGTAATATTTACAGTTTCGTTCAGTGTGATTCCATCTTTTCCATATGAATATACTTTCCAACTTGTTGGTTCAGTGTCCGGTGCGCTATAACATCCGGCCAATCTACCACCTTTTTCAACTGGTTTAATCAAGGTGAATTGATAACTAATACCTGGTTTAACGTTATTTCCCCAACTTTGTGCAAAATCAAAATGATATGTTCCTGCGCTTAGTCCTTCCGGGCACGCGAGGAACGCTCTTTGGTGGCTGAACTGCACACCGAACGGTAGCGCGTAATGTGTTTGTAGCCACATTCCCGGTACAATTTCACCATCCTCTAGAGTTACATCCTCGAAGTGATTGACTTGCCAAGGCAATGTATATTTAGTGTTATTGTCCGCAGTATCAGTCCAATCCTCTAATAATTGCGTACCAATTGCGAACGCCTTTTTTCCTGCTCCATCTGCAACGATTGCTTGAACACTACTCCAATCCATGTTGGAATGAGCAATATTTGTTTGTGCAATAACAGATAAAGCTTTTGCAATTTCTTGTCCTGTATCGTCTGTCATCAATTTAATTTGTGCCATTAATTTACCTCCTGTACGATATAACCTTCTGAATCCACTGATAATCCTAATGAATCAAAGTTACCTTTTAATTTACCTAAAGTACCATTTATACCGCTTATTTCTGCTTTGATTTTCTTTAATTCAGTTGCAATGCTACCAGAATCTCCTGTATTGTCGCTACCGTTGTCTGAATCTCCTATATTGCCACTGCCATCAACTTCATACGCCCAATCTGCGAGAATTTCATGACCGCTCTCATCTACTAGTGTTCCATCGTCCGTTAATAGAATCGTAGTGAAATGATTCTCCATAATCATATTTTCAATATTTGAAATTCTGTTCGATAACTTACCTGCCGTATTCTCATCCAATGTATCTTTTACGGTTTCAAACCAATCGTTGAACTCTGTCCTATTTTCATTCATTTCAGATTCATTCTGAGCCTTAATTTCTTTGAATAGCTCAGTAACTTGAGCGAATAAATCCAACGATTGTACGCTCTTAATAGCGCTTGTAACTGCTCCACAACGTGTTGAATCTAATCTTGTATCAGTAATATCTGAACCTTTAATTTCGCTTGCATTTCCTGTCACTGTAACCGTAGCTAAGACTAAATCATAAATAGAATCATTTCTTGTAATTCCATCATTGATATCACTTGCTACTAATGTAATATTTCTGTATGCGTCATTATCATTCAATCTAAGAATAATATTGTAGCTTTTAGTAGCGATATTCTGTTCTAGTGTGATTGTTTCGTCATCTTTCTGCCAATAGAATGCTCCGTTAATATTCGCTCGCCCTGCCTTAACAACTAAAGTTAATCCTTGAGACTTCTCAACTCTTAAATGGTCTGAACTAGAATCATCTATGAATACACCATTCGTGAAATAGCTTGAGAACAATCTTCTGAAAGCGTCATATAATACTAATCTATCACCGCTCCTTGATACGAACGGAAAATATGTAGTTGCTATTCTTCGTCATCCCCCTCTCCATCATCTTGAATTTCTTCATTCATTAATTCCGTTGCTTCTTCTTCTGTAAAGCCGTATTGCTTCATGAAATACATAATCTTTAATCTTGGAATATCAAACGTTAATGCGTCATTTCTTAACGATTCTGCAGTGCTTTGTTTGTCCTCAATATATGTATCGTCATAATCAATCTCAATGTCTAATGAATTGATATTAAGCTTTCTGCCTTGTGTTAATTCATAGAAGTATGCTATTGCTCGAACGATATCTTGAATATATGCAGTTGATTCTTTACGTTGCGAATTAACTTCTTTCATTGCATCCTGATTCTCACCGATATATTCTGTTGCCGTCACAATTCTTCCACTTTCAAAAGTGTATTTCTTTGTACCGAATCCAAACATCATTGATAGAATACATAATGCAGTTTCTAACGATTGCACAACTTCTGCCGTTCTAACCGTTGGATTGTATTCTTGCCATAAAGCTTTTTCTTCCGGTAACTTGTCTCTTCCTAACTGAACGAAGATATTCTTTAATTGTGGATTCTGTTTCACCTTTCCATCCTTGTCTTTCTGCATTAATGCTTCATTCACAAGAACGATTTTGTCGGATTTTAACAAATCTCTATTCCACATTGTCATTGTTAAATCAATTGTTTTTAAAGGAGCGATTGCACTCCAAATCTTCGGCAAGCCGTATCCTTGCATTTGTAAGTTGTTGACCTTTGCGTTTCTCATAATTGCAAACGGCTTAACCACATCTAATTGAACTATCTGAGCACGCTCTTTTATTTCTTCGCCTGTTTCTTTAAAGTAATGTGTTTCTGCAATATATCTTTCGTCTTGTCCTTTTAAGAACATGACCATCACATATACTTTTTTTAACTTCTCATAATTTACCCCAACGAAAGCAACTTCAACGATTTCATCATTGATAACAGTTAATGGAAGGATATTCATTGAATCACAATAATTGATTCTGATTTCTCCTCCACTAAATGAACCATCTTCATAAATCTCGGCATTTGATACCGTCACATAAGCTCCTACCGTACCATTTGCAGACATCTGCTCAACTTGTTTCCTATACATTACATCAAACCTATTCTTTGTTAGAATATCTGAAATAATGTCATTTGTTGTACTGTCCTCAGTTGCGTTTATATCTAGGATTTCAATAAGGTTTGCGTCATCCTCGCATAGACGCTTTGCAAAGTCTGTATTATCTAGCGTGTATTCCTCATTATTTAATGTGTACGCCGTATGAAATTCTGTTTCGGTATTTGTATACCATTTGTTGCACAATTCAATAATCTCAATTGCGTTTGTATCTACATAATACCCTCTTTCGTTAAGGTAGTTTTGAAACCACGGTCTACGTGTGTTAGATGTTTCTATTTCTTACCTCCTTAAATCTATATATCCACTATGTGTGATAAATGTATAGCAGAACGAATCCCAATCATCATTGATATTGTTTACGTTCTCATCTTTTGGAATGTCTTTCTTTTCATCCCATACTAATTCGCTCAATGCGTTTATTAAGTTCTTACAATGTTCTTCTATCTTCAATCTTCCCGTAACAAGTAAGCTATCAACCGTTATAGGACGGTCTGTAAGCTCATTCTTCTTGACAGGTGCAATTATACTTCCGTCTAATCCTTCGGCGTAGAAATAAGCTCTAAGCGTGTTTATTAGCGTATTAGAAGCACTATCGCAAAATATCCATTCTACATACCCGTAACATTCAATACAACGCTTATAGAACCTTACAAACGCTTTGCAAAACTTTGTTGCGTCTATTGCATTTGACTTCTCCATGTCTCCTTCATCAAGCGCCCACATATAATCCCAATCGCTTGTGAATCCTGTTAAATGCCACGAATACTTTGAGCCATTATCTCCAAAGTCAACTCCAATGATTAAATGACTGAACCTTTTACCTTTTTCCTTCATCTTTTCTTTTAGACTCTGATATTTGAATAGGTAAGGCTTGCAGTTATTAGCAAAATAAGGGAATACAAGTCCTTCGGCTTCTTCCCTTTGTCCTTTTATATCTCTTTTGTAATAAACGCTATTCTTATCGTATGATTTCAAGACTGTTCTTATCTGCTCATCACTTAAAGAATAATTGTCAACTAAGGTGGTATGCCCATAGTTATAGCCATATGTAGAATCTTTATTCTGTTGCTCCTCATGATATTTCAAGAAATCTGTGTAATACCAATGATTCTTTCCTTTTGGGTTTAAATCATGAAATATCTTTCTATCGCTTGACGCTATCGTTCTGTCCATCACTTCTTGTAAGAACTCTATACAACAAAGGTTTGCTTCTGTTACATATGCCATTCCATAAGAATAACCATGTATTGCATTCTCTGAGCCTTTTTTAGCACCACCGGCAAAGAATACAACCTTCTCCCCTACCTTTGTATTGATGTAGTAGCAGTCTTTACCTTCATACTTCCCAACTTTGAACCTATTCGCGAAGTAGTTCTGTAAGCCGTATCCGTTACAATCTCCAATATTGACACGTGCAGATGACGTATCTGTTCCTGCTATCAAATGGAATTTATCCGGATGTGTTTCTAATGCAACGCAGAATGCGTACGTGTTCAGTACGTTCTTTCCTCCACGCTTGCCTAACCTCCCTCAAGTACATTCAACCAACAATCAAATGTATTCTTGAGGTAAGCCAACTGCTTTTGATTAAAAGGTGCAGGCTTATTCATCAAACCACCACCTTTCTTTTATTCAAAATCTTCAATTCTTCTTTCTTTTGCTACATCTGTAATCATAGCTTTATTAATTGCATTTACTTCTGAGGCATCAAAATGTGTTTCTACCTTATCTGTTTGCCCTAAGAATTGTTTACCCAAGAAAATAGCCATAGCAGGGCTCTTTGAAGCTAGTTTCCACTGCTTAGCTCTTAGGCTTGCGCACCCTCCTTGTCTTTTTTTACCGAAAACTAGGGAGAAAGTTTCTCCGTATGTATCTTTACACCAATTATTCAATGTTTTTTCTGATACATCTAATACGGAACAAATTTCTTCTTTTGTACATTGAATTTCACATAAAGCTTCAAACTGTTTTTGATTAATAAACTTTTTTCTCGCCATGTGTTTATCACCTCTAATCAATACTTACATAATGCTTTAATTTCTTTGCTAATAAATCACCGATAATACATAGAATCATTTCCGGAATAAATGTAGTAAAGAATGTTAATGCAAATGGCATATGATATACCAACTGTAATTCCCAACCAATAATTAATCCTACTTCTAATGAATATAGAATGTATTTAATGTAATTGTGTACCGGTAGTCTATCAATTAGGTAATACAATAATCCTGCCGTTAATGTCCCACAGAATACATCAATAAATCCCAATGGACTCATTGCGTTTGCAATTGCTACTCCTAAAAGCAATCCGATACGTGCTTTTTTGAAATGAACAGGAAATACTGTCATTAATTCACTAACCCTAAATTGAAATACTCCATATCCGATTGGGTTAATTGTCGTTGCTACAACATACAATGCACACATTACTGCATTAAAAGCTATCGTCTTATTTCTGTTTATTCACATTCCTCCATTTTTGTTCATATTTTTCTTGCATTTGCATAAATTGCTTATAATTCTCTATCATTACTTGTTCTCTATTTGTCCTTGACATTTCTCTTGAAACTTTACCTAATCCATTGATACGCCCATAAACTGATTGTTGTACCCATGAACTAGAATCACAATAATCAAATGGGACTTTATCTAATATCTTTTTTCTTGTCATACCAAGGCAATGAACCTTGCAATTATATTTCTTTGCATATTTCAAGAACATAATGTATTGTTCATCTTTAATATCTTCATTCTTGAATCCTGTAATTGCTACGACCTTACCTTGATATTTCTTACACATATCTTTGAAGTCTTGTATTCCTCTGTTCTTATGCCATACAGGAATAATCTTATCTGATACAGATTCTAATATTTTTCTTAACTCTAATACCTTTTCATAGCCTAAGATGTTGTCTACATCCATTTCAAAGTATCCTACAACCTTGTCCTCATCAAATTCTTTGATAAATTCTGCGTATTGCTTGGTATATTCTACCCAATCAACTTTTGTACCCTTTTGGAAACTATGCGCTCCACTGTCTATAATTACTAATTGACTGTTCTCTTTTATGAAATATGCGTCATTTAAATTCTTTCTTAGGTAGTAATAAGACATAAGGTTATATTTCATTTGAATGCCTTGCTCGACTAAGATTCTACATAATGATTTCTTACCTCGTTGCACCTCTAATGCGCTTAGAAATATTTTCAATTAGGTGTAGTTTTATTCATTGTCACGAACTCCTTTAAAGTGTTCTTTTCTATCTACGTGTCCACACTGAGGGCATTTCCACATTTCATGTTGAGGTTCTTCATAAGAATCATCACCTAAATCTTCTACATTATCCCAATCAATATCTTGCTCAGTAAAACCAAAATCAGACATATCAATATCTTCGATACTGTCTAATTCTTCATCTAACAAATCAATGTCGAATCCTGTATTCATATTGATTTTGTTGTGAGCAAGCGTATAAGCTTTTCTTTCTTCATCTGTCAAATGGTCTAGTCTGATACAATCAACTTCTGTATAGCCTAATTGCTTTAAGGCTTCTAATCGCCCATGACCTTCAACTATGGTATTGTTCCCCCCCCATACGGCGATTGGGTCATTCATACCAAATTCTTGAATAGATTTCTTAATTTGTTCAATTTGTGCTTCAGTATGAATCTTTGCGTTCTTTTCGTAAGGTGTAATGTCATTGATTTTTAATTTTATAATCTCCATTTTATCCCCCTTTTTAAGCTCATAGAGCGTCATTTACATTTAGACAAGTATTTGTATTCTTTATGTATTCATCAACGTATAATTCCTTTTTATCGCCGTTATACGTTACTTCATAATAGTTGGGTGAATGATGTACACCAATTAATGCTTTATTGTTCTGTAGCGTCTTACACATCCATACAACGAACATTTCACTTACCTCAATATTTTGGTTTACTTGCAATACTGCATTGATTGCTAAATCATGAAATTTTCTTGAATCCATATTCTCCTCCTTATTATTAAAAGAACCGAGACAAACGCTCGGTAATATACAAAAGCCTAATGGCATGCCTGTTAACTGTTGGTATTTAAATATCCGATTTACTTATAAGGAATAAAAAATATTTTGATGTCGCTTCTGAATCCTCCTGTTGAAAAAGGAAATTTCAATGAATTCATTAAGTAAAATCTCAAAGATTGGATTACATACGCCAATTTAAATGAAAATAAAGATAATACTAACCAATAGACTTTGTAAACATGGTTGCAGGAGAAGGATTTGAACCTCCGACCTTTGGCTAATAAGACCAACGAGCCACCACTGCTCTATCCTGCTGAAATAATTATTGCATGAAAAAATGCTCACATTGTGAGCACTTTCTTCAAGTTCTTGTTTATTTTTCGTGGAATTTCTTCTCGTGCATAACCTACAATATTAGATGTTTTTTCTGCACTGAATCCCTTTATATATCTATACTCAATCATTGTACGAGTTGTATCATCAAGTTGGCTTAATTTGTCTTTTACGTAGTTCATTCTTCTTGCGTAATCTGCATGAGCTAAGAATAGCTCGGCTTTTAACGGATAAATTGCTTCATCCCTTTGTAGCTCTGCTATCTTTTGCTCATAATAAGTGTATGATTGGCATTCACACAAGAAGTGTCTCTTAATATCTTCATATGTACTCATGAACTGTATACCTTATACAATCTATATTCTAATTCGCCAACTTTATTTTTCAATTTCTTAATCTCACTTGTTTGATTATGAATTGTTTCATTTCTTTCTTTTAGCGTTTGATTAAGCTTAATGTTTGCCCTCCCTAGTTTATTATTCTTAGAAATTAACTCTTTAATCCTTTCTTCATAATTCATTTCTATTAAAACCACCTCCATTTTTTGACAATTTTATTCTATAGTTCGTCAAGCTATAGAATTACTTAAAAGGTAAATCATCTGAAGCAATATCTAAATCACTTCCATCATTGTATTCTTGTCGTGCAATTTGTTGTGTCAAACTTGGTTGCACATACGTGTTTTTCGTGCCGTAAGCGTTGTTATATGCTTGATTCGGTTGTTGGTATGTATTTACATTAGGATTGTAATTCTGCCCATTATAAGCGTTTTTAGGCGGTAATTGTACGTTACTAGCTACTACTTCAGTGATATATACTTTCTGTCCTTGTTGGTTCTCATAATTTCTAACACTTATTCTTCCTTCAACTGTAACTAAGTCACCTTTCTTGCAATACATATTTACAATATCTGCGAGCTTATTCCATGCTACACAATTAATAAAATCTGTAGTATCATTGTATCCATTTACTGCTACCGTAAACTTTGCTACGCTATTTCCGTTCTGTGTTTTTGATAGTTCAACATCTTTTGTTAGATGTCCTGCTATTACTGCTACATTAATCATTTTTTATTACCTCTTTTCTATCTTCAATTACTTCACATTTTGCTAGGATATCTCCAATTATTTCATTATCATCAATGCCTTTAAAATATCCTTTTTTCTTCATCCCGTTTAAAGAATTAAATGCTTTAAAACTGGATATATCCGGATAGCATTGTAATAATTCTTTTTCAAATTTAGTTAATTTAAATACTGGCTTTTCGTGTGGCTGCTTTAGCCAATTTCTTGCCATTTCACGACATCCTATTTGATTGATTTTAAAGTCACAGTCATTGCAATTAGTTTTATAACATAGCGTAGGTTTTCCTTTGACTACCGCTAAAATATGCGCGTAATCTTCTAGAATTTCATCTTTGTAATATTCAAAATTCGTTTCCTGTTTTGTTTCTTGCTTTTCTTCTTCAAACATTTCTCTAGCAGTCATCTTTATCTTCCTCCATTAACTTCTGCCCGCAGAATGGACAACGAGGATAATATTTATTTCCATGATACGTTGGAATAGGCACAACTCCATGCTCGCAATTTGGACAACATAACATCAAATCACCGCATGGACCAATTTCAATATCTATTGGTTTCTTTGGTGTTTCTTTATCCGTAAGATTTTCCAAAAATCGAAAATATAACTTGGCACGGTCAGTCTCTTCTATCCCTGCTACATCACACGTAATTTGATGTTCTTTTTCAAGAACTTGCAACACTTTTTGATATTCATTCATTTTCTTTCTCCTTTTTAAAAAACTGCAAGAATTATACTGATGATACTAATCACCAAAATAAACGATTTAATTGTCTCTTCAAAATCTTTGATGCCTTTAGCATGACACAATATAATCACTGATATAGCAATAATATATAAAGCTAAGATAAATAAGCTAATCACTGCTTTAATTTGTTTCATATGCCTTTAATTCCTTTTTTAAGCTCGTTTATAGCTTCTTTAACTTGTTTCAAGTCTAAATCTACGTTAGAAACTAAATCTGCCATACGATTGTTAGAATAGCTCTGTAAAGCCGATTCTAGCGTTGTATGGTATGAGATAGGCTTTTGTACGTCTATCTCATTTCCTTCTTTATCCTTGCCCTTCACGAACGTTACAAGGGTGAATGAACCACCGCTAGAAGTGATTGCATAATTGTTTTGTAATCTAATCATTGTTCTTGCTCCTTTAGCTTTTTAACAAATTCATCAACTTCTTTTTTGATTTGTACCGCTTTTTTTAGTTTCCTCAAATTTTCATTTTGCAGTTTCTTTAGAATTTCTTCTTGTTCTTTTTCTGTCATACTTCAGCCTCTTTATCCACTTTCTTCCTTATGTTTCTTTTTAGAAATACAATCGTATTTTTTAACGATTCAATAACCTCTTTATCGTCTATATCATGTATATCATAAATAAACCTAAGAGCCATTTCTAAGCCGTCCGATACTCCATTTCCATAAGTTGTACCTCTATTTTCGTATTCTTCCATTTTAAGAAACACAAAGTTTTCTATTTGTTTAATTTCTTCTTTTTTCATACTTCAACATCCTCATCTTGTGGCATTTGGAATACTTTAGGGTATAGATATTCTGTTCGCTTTTGAATTTCATCTAATACTTTTAAAGCTTTTTCTTTACTTGAATAAATACCTAATTCCTGTTCGTATCTATCATAGTGCCCGTGAATTAAGTAATAAGTGCAACCATCAATATCACATTTACAAATTCTAAGTGAATTAACGTTTGCTAACATATAATGGTCTTGACTTCTAATCCACATAATTAATAACCTTCTTTCAGTCTTTGATAGTTGATTTTATTTTTGTCACAATATGCTTTATACACATCTTCAACACTGAATCCTAAAAACAAACTAATGAAGACAATCTTTATAATTCTAGTTCTTTCGCATTTTATCAAGCTAACTAATTTATCGGCAAATCCTGTTCGCATTACTTCACTACAACAAACTTTTATTTGGTCGTTAATTCTAGACATTTGTTTTTCATAAATGTAGTCTTTTTTCACAAAATGGTTGCTATGGCTTAATACAAAATGCCAAATATCAACTAATTCTTCTAGAACTTTTTCTTTATCAACCGGTGCTTGTGTATTCTTCCACCAACACCACTCACCTTTTAATTCATGTGTTAATTCACCAATTTCATCGAGTATTGCTATATTCAAGAAATCTTCATTAATTTCTGAGATGTTATGTTCTTTTAAAATTTGCTCATCTAACTTTTCTTGCATTTGTAGCATTATTTTTATCAATTCAACATCATGCTTATTTATGCGGTACATTTCTTTTCGCTCTTTAATACTCATTTCTTTTAATCTTTCTTTGTAATCTTTACTTGTCATGTTTCTTTATCTCTCTTTCTAGATACAATTTATATAATTTTTCATTCACAATATCTTCTAATTCTTCACGCTCCATAACACTTTCAAAGCCTAATACACTGCGTTCCGTAATTAATTCCTTATACTTAGCCATATAATAGTCAGATTTAGATAAGTCCTCTTCATGTCCCTTATCTGAAGCTCTGTATCTATATTTCCATACATTGCACAAGCAGAAACAAGCGACAATATCTTTTCCAAATACTGCTATCATTTCATCAATACACTCCATTGCTCCATCTCTGTTGTAATGTTGAGGATGATTGACCATGTCGATTTCATTATCATTTTTTTCTTCTTTCGGTTCGAAATAACTCAACTTTCCGAAAAAAGCTAAACCTCTCTCTTTAACTTTCCATCTGCATACATTACAAGGATGTTCACATTCTGATAAATACTCATATAAACATTCATCACATTTATGATTACCCTTCATTTCTTTACCTCCACGTATCTAACACCTAAACTATTCTTTACAATTCCTCGCAGCATAATTGATATTGCGGTTGGTGTATACCCTGTTGCTCTAGCACATTGTGCGATTGATTCATATTCAACCCCATTCAATACAACTTTCTTTTGGCATACATTGCCACCGTCAACTCCATTACTTACAAGATACAAATTCTTAACGTGCTTCTTTCCTTTTAAACGAACCTTGTAACTCCTACTCACATCACCGATAAATGCTTGGTATGCTAATCTGTAAAGTTGATACATCTTCCCTTTGATGCAAACTCTATATGCTCCTTTATCGAATGAAGGATGAATCTTTCTTTTAACTCCATCTTTGCTAACTGAAATTACATTTAAACGATTTGAAATGTACCATCGTCTTCCTGTTTTGGATGTTGCAACCAATTCATACTTTTCTGTGTCGCTTTCTTTCTTTTCATCTGCTTCATCTTCAATTAATACACATCCCATATAAAGCCTTTGATACATTACATGAGCATCGAATTGTGCTTTGGTTAATCCTAAATCATTCATTACTTTCTGATCGCTTACAAACCCTTTAAATTCGTTTGTATACGGTTCTAACATCATGTAATCCATTTACTTTACCTCATCAAAATCTGAGTAATCAAAGTTTTTGATAGCTTCTATTCTTTTTTCTAATTCATTCTTTTGAAATTCTAGCGTTCTAATCTTGCGTCTGTATTCTTCATACTTGAATATACATTTGTTTGCTTTATACTGTTCTTCTTGAATCCTTTTTCCTACCATTATGCTATATAGAAGAAGTGTTGCAAAACTTCCACATATAACCCCACAAAACCAATAAACCATTTAATCACCTTCTAGCTCTAATTTCTCGATTGCAAGTTTCAATTTTTCTGCGTATAGCGTAATGTATATCATTCTGTCTAAATCAGTTTCACTTAAATCATAAATATATGATTGTAATTCTCTTGATAGACAGTTTAGTAAAGTCTCTTTATTTATGAAATCATCTGATATTCTTTCAATTCGCTCAGTAAGTTCTGATGTCATTTGCAATACATCTCTTATTCCTTCAAACATCATTTTTTCTTCTTGAGATTCTTTATACAAAATAGATTTAATACGTTCATTTACTTTATTGTTGATTATGATTAAAGCTTTTATTTTGTTATCCATATTCATTCCCTTTCTATGCTCTTAATATTTCTTTCCTTACTCGTTCCATTTCTTTCTGTACATCTGCATACGATTGATTGCTTTCTTGTACATAGAATTTAGAATCGAGTTTAACAGGATTGTTTTTATTTCTTTTCATCCATTCATCATGTACCCACTTCTGAATCACTAGTGAATGGTTCTTGTATTTCTTTCCACTCGTTTCAATGTACTCATCTAATATCTTTATATGCTCATCTAATGAATCACCATATAAATTTAATAGGTGTGTGTGTTCTTTATCTGTTAAACGAACGTGTTGAAATTCACCGTATTTATGTTTACTTTGTGTATTAGTATTTAATTTATTAGTATTTTGTTTATTAGTATCTTTATAAGTGTAGGGGTTTTCAAGCGCTTGAGTTTCAACACCTTGCTTTTCAACACCTTGCTTTTCAAGGGGTTGAAAATCCACCTCTTGAGGATTCTCAAAGAATGTATATTGATATTGAATCCTATTACTATTTTCATTAGGATATATCTTCTCTACTCTTAAATATCCATTCTTTTTTAATTCCTTAATTGCACTTTCAACTGAATCTTTCCCATCTTTTACAATTCCAACTAATCCATTTACTGTATAATGCCAATCTTCCGGTAAACCAAGAACAACACTTAATAAGCCTATTGCTTTTAGTGATAAGCGTTTATCTTTTAAATGTGTATTGCTCATCACTGTATAGTTTTTGTTCTTAATAACTCTAATTACTGCTATTTTGCTCACCTCCAAGCACTACATCTTGCTTTAGGATTTCATCAATAATTTTGTCGGTGTATTCTATATAGCATTTAATTTGTTTAGTACTAAAATATCCGTCATCTTCGTGTAATGCTTTATAGATTGCAATTATTCTTTCTTTGTTTAATCCTTCTTTTGTGTAGTCATTACACTTATTTAATCTGCACATAAATTGTTCTGTAATATCATGACAAATACACATTTCATCAAACACATCATCTAATTTTGCGTCATCTTTAGTTTCTGCAATTTGATAAAACGAATTAAATTCATCAAAGTAAATTTGCTTTGCTACATTTACTGCCATTTCTTCTTCTCTCATAAAATCTCTACCTCTATCCTTGGATTCTCCTTATCTGTAAATACTGAATGATTCACTTGATTAATGTATTTTCTTGAATCATCTTCAAGAATTCCTGTTCTAACTAATGAATCTTGAATGAATTTTGTTGCAAATGTTATGTTATCAATATCTTTTCTGTCATTCGGTTCATACCATGTGATATTTAACTGAACAGGATATTTCTTGATTTCATAAATTTCACCGAAATTCACTGCCTGTAAGATGTAAGCCATAATTAATCGTTCATTCTTTTTCTTCATCTCTGCGCCTTTATACCTATTAGCTCTACAAGCGTTGATATATTCATTTAGTCCATCTAATCGTCCTTTAATTACAAATTTTATTTTTCTTCCCCCTTGATTCCTTTATCTAAATAATATTGAGTACTGATTCCTAATTGTTCTGCATAATCTAGTATGCAATCAATTAATACTCCCATTTGCTTTGTGTCCATTTGTGAGCTACCTAGAAACAATCTGCAATTTACAAATTCATTCCCATTGTCTCTAACCTCAGTGCCCAATATTTGAACTGCTCTAACTCCATGAGCTTGAGCCAACGAATCAACACCATCTTTCAAAACTGAAACATATGTATATAACGCTTTTGCCATTCTCAAGAACTCGCAATACATATCCCATGTATCGTTACAACTAGCGTTTTCGTTCTCACATATATCCTTTATAAGCTTCCACATAAGCCGATTCTGTTCATTTGTACGTAAATGTTTAACCGAATCTATAATCACGCTATATGCACCTTTTTTGAGGGTCTGAGCGTATGATTCGTATATTGGCTCAGTTAATTCAAATGTTATTTCTAGGTTTCCATCTTCATTTCTTGATTTTCGAATGAAATTACCTATCAATTTTGTTTTCAAAATGGACTGCGCTCCATTTCTTCAAATTTCTGAAGTCTGAAAAGTTCTTTCTGCTCTTCTGTAATTCCTAGCTCTTTCATTCTATTAACATCCGTCCAAGAGTCTTGGTATGGATTAAAGTTCTCGTCCATGATGTAATTCTCTAATTCTTCAATTCTTTTAGCTTGAGAATAATAGACTTCTCTAGGATATGATTCTTGATTCGTGATAACATTGTATGAATACATATTTACCTCCTATAAATAATTCTTATGAAATATCTTCATAAATTCATTTCTTGTGTGTACTTCTTCAAATGCCTGTTGACATTCCTTTTTAAGCTTCATATCTAATTTGTGATTGAAATGTACTCCTTCACTGCTCATGTTGTGATGTCTAGCACACAATCTTACATAACACCCATGTTCAATTGATTTCTTTCTGTTAGCAGTGCCGAAATAAATTTCGTGTGTATGTAAATTCAATGTTGAACCACATACATAGCATTTAGACATATCACTTTGAAGTATTGATTTATCTCTTTTCTTTATTTCTATGCCCTCGCAATCTTTTCTTTATATCCTTTAATTAATGTTCCATAAGCTTTAATTGTTGATTGAAGTTGTGGCTCATTTAGCTTTTGTAAATCTTGTGATTCACATTGTGAATGTTTAAGAATCCAACTTGCGTATTGTTCTCTAAAATCAATTCCTAATTCATTCATTTCAGTTTGAAGTGAAATAAACTTCTTAACAGTTTCTTCTTTTGGTTCTAATTCTTTTTTCTTATCTTCCTCCGGTAAATCTTCACCTGCATAAATGTATAAGCCTAAACCATGACGAGCGATTGCTTTTGTTAAGCTTCTTTGATTTGCTTTATTAACATCAAATGAAGTTAACTTATCAAGTGTGATTGATTTATTCTTATAATCCATAACCGGTAATTCTTCAATATGTTCTAATTCATTAATAATTACACTTGTCTTAACCCAAGCAGTGCGACCATCTGTAAAATAATTAATAGGACCGTATTC
>ERZ827478.1492-NODE-1492-length-16155-cov-6.434658_pt1 | contig 16155 bp, 18 predicted proteins | sample MGYA00519705_ERZ827478 | MGnify/ENA primary metagenome ERZ827478 (study PRJEB31778, sample SAMEA3449318) | human gut metagenome | biome: human gut; feature: human-associated habitat; material: faeces | place: United Kingdom | collected 2010/2012 ... | reverse complement strand
AAGCAACGGTGGACGGGCTTTCCTCTGAGGTGAAAAAAGACACCAAAATCACCGGTGGCGGCAACCTGATCCTGGGCAGTGAGAGCTTCAAGAACGCCGAGCTAAAAGGCAACGAGGTCAGCGGCAGTTCGGTCACGTACAACGATACCGGCAGCGCGACCGTGACAAACGCAAACTCCAATCGGTATTTTGTTTTCAACACTGTTGGCGCTCGCATTACCAAAGGCGTCACTTTGTGCCTGTCCGTCATGTACAAACCAATTTCCGGCACCGACGGGTTGTGCCTGAGCCTTACGTATGACGCCGACAACGGAACTTCTTACTATTTCAGTATAACAACCGAAAACCAGCTTGAAATTAAGCAGACGGACGGCTGGGTGCTGCGGTATGGTACATGGACCCCCAGCAAAAACGGTGTTTTGAAAACTGTCGAGCTTGGCTGCGGCAACATAAAGGCGGGGGTTGGCGGCAGCTACACCAACAAGTTTTCGCTGCTTCACCCCATGCTGCAATACGGCAATGCGCCTACCGCGTGGACAGCTAGCAGCGGGGACTACATAACAGAGGAAAACGCCAAAAGCCTGATCTCCCAATCGGCGGATGAGATCAAAACGGAAGTCCGCAGCCTGAAAGAGACCACCACAACCATTTCAAACGGGCTGGACAAAACAAACAAAGAGTTCAAAACCGTAAAAGAAAGCGTTTCGGCCATTGACCAGAAAGCCGACAGAATTACCCAGACGGTAACGCAGCGGATCACCGGCGGCAACAATATTATTGTGGGCACCGACGACTGGAACAATGCGACCCTGGATGCAGGCGGCAATGACCTGAGCAAAAAAGGAACATACACGATCAGCGGTGAATCTGTTCGCGTGACCAATAAAGCGCGGAACACCCGCTTCCACTTTGGTGCGGATAAGTCACTGGTGATTGCCAAGGGCATGACCTATTGTGCATCGGTACTGTACAAGCTCAATTCCGGCACGGACAGCCTGTTTTTGCAGTTCGAGACCAAATCCACCAGCGGAACAAAAGCCTACTACGGCAGTGCATTCAAAAACGCGAAGCAGGACATTGCGCTGGACAACGGCTGGAAGCTGCGCTGGGCGGCGTTCACGGCGACCGCGGACGGCTATGCAGACGGTCTGTTTGTGAGTACCGCGAACGATAACGCCACCGTTACCAACGATCTGACCATCATGCACCCCATGGTGCAGATGGGCAACGCCCCCACTGCCTGGACGGCCAGCACCGGCGACTATCTGACCGCCAACGAAACCAAAACCGAGATCAAACAGACGTTTGATACCATCAAGTTGACGGCCAGCACAAGCGGAACCAGCAGCACCATCAAGCTGACGGCAGGCGGAACAGAGATCACCAGCGCACAGATCAACCTATCCGGCGTGGTGACATTCTCGGATTTGAGTACCTGGAACCAGGACAAGACAATCATCAACGGCGGCAACATCACGACCGGGCAGCTGCATAACCTCAACTACACCACCGTGTACGACCTGGACAACGCCTGGATACGTATGGGCACCGAATCCGGCGAGCGCGTATTTTTGGACAACCGGCACATTGCCTGGTATGCAACCATCAACACCGGCAGCATCGGCCTGACCGGCGTGCTGTACTCAGAGGCTGGCAGCTCCTACATTGGGGCGTGCAGCAAGTACGCCAAGTACGGCTGGGTGAACGGACTTGACCCCACATCTTACGTTGGGATGCAGATCACCTACAACCGCAGCGATGACAGCGATGCCGATTTTAACACAACTCGAGTGGGTGTTTCCGGCAAGCTCAACGTGCACAACCTGGACGTTTGGGGCAGCAAATCCCGCGTGGTGCCTACCAGCTTCGGCGCACTAAAAATGGCCGCGTTTGAAACGCCGCTGCCGACCTTTGCGGACTGGGGACGCGGCGAATGCGGGCCGGACGGCTGGTGCCTGATTGCCCATGACCCGCGCTATGCGGAGACCATCGCCCAGCACGGGCAGCCCGCCTGGCTGCTGACGGATTGCGATGGAACCGGCCACCTGTGGGCCGAAAACTGCGGCCAGTACGCCATTGTACACGGCGCACCGAGGCAGCAATTTGCATGGCTCTGCATGGCCGCCCAGCGCGGCTATGAGGGCAGCTATGCCGACCGCAGTGACAGCAGCTACCCTGCCGGTGATCCGGCAGGCATTGAGCTGGCCGCCAGCGCTGCTGCCCGTGCGCAGGATGAAAGCACCACCGCCGCAGACGACCTGTTGGCTATGGACACCGGCGCAGATGAAACCGCAGACATTTTATTGGATGAATCGGAGGAATTAGCATGAAGAAATTATCCGGCGTGGCAATCGTAACGACCGCTGAGGGCGAACGCGTGAGCTACACATACACCGAATTGGACAGTGATGGCAACATCACCAGTCAGAACAACAGGGCCTCCTTCGTGGCTCTGGATGAGGAGCTTCTTGCCGCTATCAAAACCTTGAAAGACGCTGTAAATGCGCGGCTGTGACACATAAGGGGGTGCAGACCATGACCGATACCAAACGCATAAAAGAATGCAGACGCAGGATTATCGCCGCCCTGAATGATGCCAAGATCCCGTATGCGGTATCTGAGCTGATTTTAGAGAACGTGCTGTCTGCCGTGCGTGAAAACATGGCAGCGGAGGAAATGGCAGCGGCGAACCAGCCGAGCCAGGAGAAAAACGAATGAAACAGGGAACGCAATTTGTGCTGCCCGTGGAAATCGGCATGAGCCTGGACGAGATAAGCCGGATAGAATTTGTGTTTAAGCAAAAAAACTACAATGGCTTCCCGGCTATCAAATCCAACGTCTGGCCGGATGACTGCACCCGGCAAGCGGGGCAGAACATCATCCTTATCCCCTGGACGCGGGCGGAGACATACAAATTCATGGGCGGCGAAACATTGTACATGGACACCCGCATCACGTTGCGGGACAGCACTGACCAGCCGCAGACGGAGATTCTGGCGCTCAAAATGAGCCCGACCTTATTCCAGGAGGTTGATGGTGCATGATCCAGGTGCGAGTGGCCCAACAGAGCGCCGTATCAGTGCGCATTACAGGCACCGCAGTGGTTAGCGCGCCGGAGTATGCAGGGCCATATGACATCACGCCGTTGTTCTCGGCGCAGACCCTGCCCACCGCAAAGCGGCTATTGCAGCAGAACATAACAATCAAAAAGATACCTCAGTACGAGGTAACCAACGATTCCAACGGTTACACACTGATTATAGGAGAGGAGTACTACAATGCCCAATAAATACGTAAACAAGGTTGTTATCGGCAAGGAAACGAAGCTTGACCTGACTGCCGATACCATTACCCCGGACAAGCTCGCAAAAGGTATCACAGCGCACGACAAGTCCGGCGCCCCTATTACCGGTACCAGCACGAAAGACGCGGATACCAGCGATGCTACCGCAGCTGTGGCGGAGGTTTTGAACGGGAAAACATTCTACGCGCGTGGCGCTAAAATGACCGGCACAATGCCCAACAACGGCGAAGTCAACGGTGAAATCAGCACCGTTTCTGGTAAGTACACCATTCCCATGGGCTTTCATGATGGCGCGGGCGGAGTGACTATCGCAGCGACCGAACAGGCCAAGCTGGTGCCCACAAATATCCGCGAGGGCGTTACGGTCCTGGGCGTGAAAGGCTCTATGAGCGGCAGCGAAGGTATGAAGCCGCAGGCCAAGAGCGTTACGCCGACCTTTGAGCAGCAGGTTGTGCTGCCCGACAAAGCGTATAACTGCCTGTCCCAAGTTACTGTGCAGGCGATCCCGGCCACATACGTTGATAATGCGGCTGGCGGCCAGACGTTGACGATTGGGGGCTGAGCATGGCCGTAAATAAGGTTGTTATCAATGATGAAGTTGTCCTCGACCTGACCGGTGATACGGTGCAGGCTGCCGACCTACCGAAAGGGGTAATTGCCCACAGTGCCACAGGGGACAAAGTCACCGGAACCACAAACTATGCCGGTTCCAGCAACGCAGGCGGCTCCGCAACGAGCGCCGAAAAACTAAATAACAGACTGACCATCAAACTGAACGGAACCAGTCAGGGCGCATGGGACGGCAGCAGCGCAAAAACCATTGACATAACGGCAGCCAGCGTTGGCGCGACAAACGTTACGCTCAGAAGGTGGTGACAGTTGCATGGGTGTGTATTTAGGCAGCGATGCCGTTGACATGCAGGGCGGCTTTGTGACCGGTGGTGCCAGCGGCGCTGTTTTGCAAAGCAAGACGGTTAGCCCCAGTGAAAGCACCCAGACGGTAAGCCCGGACAGCGGATATGACGGCCTGAGCAAAGTGACCGTGAATGCGATATCGAGCACTTATATTGGCAGTGATGTGACCAAAAAAAGCGCAGCAACTTACATCCCGAAGACAACCGACCAGAGCATTGCATCTGGGCAATACCTGAGCGGGACACAGACAATCAAGGGCGATGCAAACCTTGTGGCCGGAAACATTAAGAGTGGTGTGAGCATTTTTGGCGTGACAGGAACTTATGCCGGCGGCGGGAGTTCCGGCGGCAGTGGCAATAACAATGTGGAGGCTTATGCTATTACGGACACCAACCCCAGCGTTAGTTTTAGGCGTACTGACGGGGCAATCAAGATTTGGGGCTACGGCACCATGACCAGTTCCGGCGGCTGGGGCCAGCAGACTACGAGCCTGATCGCGTTTGCGGGCGACAAGTACTACAAGAGCGCCATGTACGGCGGCCCAAGCAGCACCAACCTGAGCCTAAGCATCAGCAACGGAAAACTGACTGGGCTGCCGAGTGGACTATCCGCAATCAGCGCGATTGTAACGAGAGGTATATGATTATGGCCACTGATACAAAGCTGGACAGCCTGGTGATCAACTACCTGACGCAAGCCCAGTATGATAATGCTAAGAGTGAAGGAACGCTGAACAGCAACCAGATCTATATGACACCGGCCTCCTCCGGTACCCATACGCTGCCTGCCGCTACCAGTTCAACCCTGGGCGGGGTGAAAATCGGGAGCAACATCACGGTGAGTTCCGGTACGATCAGCCTGACAAAGGCGAACGTGACAAGTGCTTTGGGGTATACACCGCCAACAACCGACACCAAGTACACACTGCCAACCGCAAGTGCTTGGACTTTGGGTGGTGTAAAAATCGGGAGTAACATTACGGAGAATTCCGGCACGATTAGTTTGACAAAGGCGAACGTGACAAGTGCTTTGGGATACACACCGCCGACAACAGATACTAAGTACACACTGCCGACAGGTAATGCTTCGACTTTGGGCGGTGTGAAATTGAGTGATTCGACCAGTTCAACAAGTTCGACCAATGGTGGTGTTGCGGCAACGCCGGTGGCGGTGATGGCGGCCATCGCGGAAGCAAAACTTGCAGCCTGGCCGATTGGCAGTATTTACATGACCGTAAGCAATACAAGCCCAGAGTCTTTATTTGGCGGTACCTGGGAAAGAATTTCTGAACGCTTTTTGCTTGGTGCTTCTGGTAGTTTTCCCGCAGGTGCTACTGGGGGTGAATCCGCCCATACGCTTACACAAAGCGAGCTACCGAATTATTCGTTGTCTGTAACCAACGGAAGCAACGTAATACGCTCCAAAACCGGAAGCTCTGCGGATGCGTATGTTCAAACGCAATCAGGAGGCTGGGGTATTCCGAACTGGGAATCCAAAACCGTAACAGTCGCCTCCGGCGGTTCCGGGAAAGCTCACAACAACATGCCGCCCTATCTGGCGGTTTATATGTGGAAGAGGACAAAATAAGGACAACAAATCATGAGACTTTCAAACGAAGACGTCCTGCTCCGCTGGCCCCTGGCCCAGCACATTATCACCGCGGGCTGGCTCTACAATGACGGCAGCCTGCACCGGGCGCTGGATTTCCGCGCAGCCGTTGGCACCCCCGTGTACGCCGCAGAGGGTGGCACGGTGGAGATGGCCTACCGCTGGAATGGCCGCCGCACCCAGGGGGATACCAACAGTTACGGCAACATGATCAAGCTGCGCCATGCGGATTACCGCGGCGGCCGGCTGGAGACGCTGTACGCCCATTTGAGCAAACTCTGCGTGGCCCAGGGGGAGACGGTATACGAGGGCCAGCTGATCGGCTACAGCGGCGATACCGGCAACTGCTACGGCGCACACCTGCACTTTGAAGTGCGCTGGAAAGGCCAGCGCACCAACCCGCTGAACTGGCTGGACAACGATTTTAGCACGGCCAGCAGTGCGGTCAAGCTGGGCAGTTACAGCAGCGTAGCGCACAATATGAAGGAAGTGGAATACATGAATTATGCAATCGACGTGTCAAAACATCAGGGCAAATTCAACTGGCAGGCGGCGTATGACAAGGGCATCCGCCATGCCATGCTGCGCGCCGGGTATGGCCGTTACAGCAGCCAGAAAGACCCCCAGTTTGAGCGCAACGCCGCTGAGTGCACCCGCCTGGGCATCCAGTACGGCGCGTACTGGTACAGTTATGCCAGCACCCCGGCGGAAGCCCGGCAGGAGGCCCGCTGCTGCCTGGCAGCGATTAAGGGCAAGCACCTGTGCCTGCCAGTGGCGTATGACATCGAATATGAGCCGTGTATCTTGCGTCTGACCAATGCCCAGCGCACGGCACTTGTCCTGGCCTTTTTGTCTGAAATTGAGGCCGCAGGGTATTACGGCATCCTGTATGCCAGCTGCGATTTTATCCGCAACCGGCTGGACTACGAGGTACTCTCCAAATATGATATCTGGGTAGCCCAGTACAGCAGCACATGCACCTGCCCCCTGCCGTATGGCATCTGGCAGTATTCCAGCCGCAACGCCCTGGGCATCCCCGGCTACGGCACCAGCCTGGACTGCAACCGAGTCTATAAGGACTATGAGCAGCTGATGATCCAGGCAGGCTTGCAGGGCCACACCGCGCCCACACCGAAGGACACCACCCCCAACAAGCTGGACAAGCAGCGTATTACCATTGGCCGTATCTCCAGCGGCGACCGCGCAACCATCCGCACCCTGTGCGAGGGACTGGGACTGGTAACTGCTGGCCTGTACCACGAAACCTGTGCGGATGGCAACCAGTGGATGCTGGACGTTGGGCCGGTATCCAGCGGCGACGCCTGGTACATCATGCGCAAGTGCGCAGAGCTGCAACTGATTGATGCAGGGCTGTACAAGGCTGAGTATGTGGAGGAGTGACCGTGCTGGACTGGATCATCAGATACTGGGTGCAGTGGCTCTTCGGCCTGATCTGCGCCGCACTGCTGGCAGGCTACCGTCGCCTGGCCAAGCGGGTGAAGGAGCAGGAAGAGGAGCGCAAAGCCATTAAGGCCGGACTTCTGGCTATCCTGCACGATCGCCTGTACGCCGAGTGCTCCCGCTGCCTTGCGCAGGGCAGCATTGACACGGACGCCATGCGGAATCTGGAATACCTCTACCGCAGCTACCATGCCCTGGGCGGCAACGGCACAGGTACAGAGCTGTACAACCGCGCCAAGGGCCTGCCGATCAGAAACGATTGAACACCTACACAACAAACACATAGGAGGAAATCATCATGGATTTTGCATCTTTTGGCATCGCATCCGTTGCCTGCATCACCGTTATCTGCTACCTTGCCGCAACGGCTGTCAAGCAGACCCCGCTGGCTAACAAATGGCTGCCGTCCATCTGCGGCGCCCTTGGCGGCCTGCTGGGCCTTGCCGCCATGTACATCAACGTGCCGGACTTCCCGGCCACTGATCCGCTGACCGCGCTTGCAGTTGGTATTGTTTCCGGCCTTGCGGCTACCGGTGCGGATCAGGTTATTAAGCAGGCCCAGAAATAAGTAATTCAATAAAATGAACCCCTGGGGCCACACTTCTCCAGGGGTTCATTTTATTGAATTATTCTGCCGTTTTCTACGACTTTTATACGACCCACGACCAAAATACGACTTCAAATCAGGGAGAATACCGGAGCATCGCGCAGCATAAGCACAATGATAATTTACGAATAATCGCGTTTTATTCGATTCCTTGTGCTTTATTGCAAAAGTACAAGTTATTCGTCAACCATGATATCGAGGTCCATCTCGCTGCCGGTGGTCTTGGGTGCATCCGCCATGGGAGCGGCAGGGGCATCTTCAGCAGCAACGGGGGTAACAGCCGGCTTCTCCAGCGGCTTCACGGTTCCCTTTTTGCCGGCCGCCAGCAGACGGTCCGCATTTTCGCGCACCTGCTTTTCAATCTCAGCAGCCACATCAGGGTGTTCTTTCAGGTAGAGCTTGGCGTTATCGCGGCCCTGGCCCAGGCGGATATCGCCATAGTTGAACCATGCGCCGCTCTTTTGCACAATGCCCAGCTTAGCACCCAGATCGATCATTTCGCCCAGTTTGGAGATTCCCTCGCCGAACATGATGTCAAACTCGGCCTCACGGAACGGGGGTGCCACTTTGTTCTTGACGATCTTGGCGCGGGTACGGTTGCCGATAAAGGAACCGCTGGCGTCCTTCAGGCCCTCAATGCGGCGCACATCAATACGTACAGAGGAATAATATTTCAGGGCGCGGCCGCCGGTGGTCACTTCAGGGTTGCCGTACATCACACCGACTTTTTCGCGCAGCTGGTTAATAAAGATGCAGACGGTGTTTGTTTTGCCGATGATGCCGGTCAGCTTACGCAGAGCCTGGCTCATCAGGCGGGCCTGCAGGCCAACGTGGGAATCGCCCATTTCGCCTTCAATTTCGGCTTTGGGCACCATGGCAGCAACAGAGTCCACAACAATAGCGTCAATCGCGCCGGAGCGTACCAGAGCTTCGCAGATTTCCATGGCCTGCTCGCCGGTATCCGGCTGGCTGACCAGCAGGCTGTCAATGTCAACGCCAAGGGCGCGGGCATAGGTGGGATCCAGGGCGTGCTCAACGTCGATAAAGGCAACCTCGCCGCCCAGCTTCTGGGCTTCAGCCAGAACATGCAGGGCCAGGGTGGTTTTACCGGAAGATTCCGGCCCATATACCTCAATGATGCGTCCGCGTGGCAGGCCGCCGATGCCCAGCGCCAGGTCCAGCCCCAGGCTGCCGGTGGAAATGGCATCCACCTGCATGGCAACGTTGGTCCCAAGCTTCATCACGGCGCCTTTGCCAAACTGCTTTTCGATCTGGGCCAGTGCCGTCTCCAGCGCTGCCTTTTTATCCCCTGCCGGGCCGGTGGGGAGCTGCTTGGATGAACTTTCCTTTTTTGCTGCCATAAGTTTATATCTCCTTATCTGAGCGATCGTGCGTTGTATCCCATATGCACCACAGGCAACTGCGGTGCTGTTTTTATTTTGTACGGCAGGTGCGCCGCTATCCAAATGGTCGTCCTGCGTTTATCAGGTATTATTATAACCAATCGCGGCACGGATTACAACCATTTGTTGTCATCTTTTCAAAATTTTCTTCGCATTTTCCACATTTCAGCTGCAAAACGTTGAAAATCAGATTTATTTCACCCGTTGGGCGTACACCACACGGTCGTTGCCGCCGTAATCCTTCCTTGCCTGCACTTGCTGCCAGCCGTTTTGGCGGCATATCTCCATCACATCCGCCCGCTGGGCACAGCCAATCTCAAACACCAGCCACCCACCGGGGCAGACAATATCACGGTAGTGGGCGGCAATGGCGCGGTAAAAATCCAACCCATCCGTTCCGCCGTCCAGCGCCATAGCTGGCTCGTGGGCGGTCTCCGGCATCAGGGCCTGCATCTCTGCCCCGGTCAGGTACGGCGGGTTGGAGATGATCAGCTGCACGCTTTGGGGCATAAGCTCTCGCCAGTATTGCAGCACATCCGCTGCCTTTGCCTGCACACCGGTGCCATGTACGTTGGCTTGCAGGTATTGCAGCGCCTGCGGGCTTTTTTCCACGCAGGTCACGCTGGCACTTGGCACAAAATGGCGGATACCAATGCCCAGGCAGCCAGTTCCGGCGCACAGGTCCAGCACCCGGGGCTCAGGTTTTCCCATCTGCTGCAACAGCTCAATGGCAGTTTCGCACACCACCTCGCTGTCTGCGCGGGGGCAGAGCACACCGGGGCCGACTTTGAAGGTCAACCCCAGAAAGTCCCACTCCCCTGCCAGGTATTGCAGCGGCACCCGCTGCATGCGCTGAGCCGCCAGTTCCGCCAGGCACTCAGCCTGCGGCCGGGTAAGCGGGTCAAACAGCAAGCGCGGATCTTTTCCAGCGGCAATGCGCAGCAGTTCGCGGGCGTCGTAATCAGCATCGGGGCAGCCTGCGGCCTGCAGAGCATCCTGCACCATGCGCACAGCCTGGCGCGGCAGAATGCCCGCCAGCTGCTGTGGGGCAAGCGGCGTTACCATTGGCCGTCCTCCGGCTTTTTGGGCAGTACGGGGGTAACGGCGGCGATGGCCACTTCAATCATGTCATCTTCCGGCTCAAAGGTCGTCAGGTGCTGCAGCCAAAGCCCCGGCACCGAAACAGCCCGTGCCAGCAGCGAGTTGGAACGCCCTGCCCACTTCAAAATCTCATAACAGATGCCCACCAGCAGCGGCAGCATGGCCAGCTTGTACAGCACGCGCAGCATGGTACCGCTCCACGGCAGCACCGCATACAGCACGATGCTGACCAGAATGACCAGAATCAAAAAACTGGTGCCGCAGCGGGGGTGGAACCGCGTATGTCTGCGGATGTTAGCAACCGTCAATTCCTCGCCTGCCTCATAGCAGGCAATCGTTTTGTGCTCAGCCCCGTGGTACTGGAACATGCGGTGGATTTCCTTCATGCGGGTGCAGAGGAACATGTAACCCAAAAAGATTGCCAGCTTGAGCACTGCTTCCAAGATGACCCGCGGCCAACGCCCCATGGGGATCACTTTTGCCACCAGCCCAGTCAGGAACGTAGGCAGAAAGGTAAACAGAAAAATTGCCAGCACTACACCTGCGCAGGCGGAAAGGGTCATCAGCGCACTTTGCACCTTGGGGCCGGCGTGTTCGTCCAGCCAGCGGTCCAGCTTGCTCTCGTTCTGCTTTTCTTCCTCTTTTTCCTCTTCCGTCATGGCAATATCGGCGGAGTGCATCAGGTATTTGTACCCGTTCATCAGGTTTTCCACCATATTGCACACTCCGCGCACCAGGGGAACTTTATTGTACCAGTGGGTGGTCACATCGGAATAGCTCAGATCAATCGTGCCATCCGGGCGGCGTACCGCGCAGCAGATTTTTTCAGGGCCGCGCATCATAATGCCCTCCATCAGGGCCTGGCCGCCCACAGAGGTACGGAATTTTTCAGTTGGACGTTGTTCTTGCGGCATGGGTTCTCCTTTATTTTTGCGGTCAAAGCGGCTCGTGCAGATGTTCCTGCCCAGCGTGGTAGATGGGCAGGGTGATGGTAACGGTGGTACCCTGCCCCAACGTTGAGGTGATATCCGCCGTACCGCCCAGTGCTTTGGTGATCTCATCCACCACCGCCAGGCCGATGCCGGAACCACGCACGGCGTTTTTGGCTTTGAAGAATTTCATCTTTACGTTTTGCAGGTCATCCGGCGCAATGCCGCGGCCCTGGTCCCGGATGCTGGCCGTTACGGTGGTGGCGGTGCGGGTCAGAGTAAAGAAAATGGTTCCTTCCGGCGGCGAATATTTGATGGCGTTATCAAATACGTTGACAAACACCTGGCGCAGGCGGGCGGGGTCAGCCCAAACGGGATACGGCTCCGGCGGTTCGTCATACACAAGGTGCAGCCCCTCCTGCCGGATGCGGGCTTCCACAAACAGGGCAGCGTCGGTGGCTTCGGCCACAAAATCCAGCACCTCGCAGTTCAGCTTGATGCCGTTTTGCAGGCGGGAAAAATCCAGCAGTTCCTCCACCATATCGTACAGGCGGTCGGTCTCACTGCGGATAATGGTAATACCCTTGCGGTAGTTTTCGTCATCGGGGTCACGGATGTTGGCGATGGTTTCCACCCAGCCTTTGATGCTGGTCAGCGGAGTGCGCAGTTCGTGGCTGACAGAGGAGATGAACTCGTTTTTCATCCGTTCCGTTTTTGTCAGGTCCTCGGCCATCTGGTTGATGGCTTTGCACAGGCGGCCGATCTCATCGTCATACGGGGCATCCGGCAGGCGGGTGGTCAAATCGCCGTGGGCAATGCGATTGGCGGTGGCTTCCACCTGGCCCAGCGGCCGCACAATGGTGCGGATAAAAAACAGGCCGCTGAACACCGCAAACCCCAGCACCACCGCCGCCACGCCGAACGAAACCATCAGCGTGCTGTACCACTGGCGGTCCACCAGCGTCAGGCTGGTAACAAGGCGCATGGCCGTCACATTGCCCGCCGCATAAGGCACCAGGCTGGTAACAGCCATCACGTGTTCGCCGTCCGCTGTGCGGAAAGTGACCATGCCGCTGCCGGTGGAGCCGGTGACAGCCTGATAAAAATCCCTGCCCTCGCTCAGCAGATTCTTGTTCATGGTGCCGCTGGAGGTTGCCAGCACCACGCCGGAGGAATCCAACAGCATGAACTCGAACTTATCTTTTTCATCAAACTGTTCCACCGTGCGGCGCAGGGACTGGCTGCGGCTTTCAGACGTTGCCTGGCTGCTGCCGGCGGTGCCGGTTGCCTGCAAACGTCCCTCCACGGTGGAAAACCGCGCCTGCATGGCACGCTGCACCCCGCCGTACAAATTCTGGTGGCTGTAATACAAAAACAGCCCCAGCGCCGCAGCCAGGATGCAAATGGTAATCAGCAGGCTGCCGCGCAGCCAGCGGCGGGTAATGCTCTGCACAGGCGGCAGCCCCCTTTCCATAAAAATGCAGTAATTATGCGTTCCAGCGGTAGCCATAGCCCCAGACGGTCAAAATGTGCTGGGGGCTGCTGGGTTCATCTTCCACTTTCATGCGCAGGCGGCGGATGTTGACATCCACGATCTTGACATCGCCGAAATACCCCTTGCCCCAAACGCCTTCCAGGATCTTTTCGCGCACCAGGGCAGTGCCGGGGTTGCGGAAAAACAGCTCCATGATCTGAAATTCCACCTGGGTCAGGTCAATGGGCTTGCCGGATTTGTACAGCACGCGGCTTTTTTCATCCAGCACAAAGGGGCCGCTGACCAGCTGATCCGGCTCGGAGCCTGCCTGTTCATCGTCCGCAGTGGCGCTGCGGCGCACCCGGCGGGCCAGCGCTTCCACGCGGGCCATCAGCTCCGACACCGAGAACGGCTTGGTGATGTAATCATCCGCGCCGATGGAAAGGCCGCGGATCTTATCGCTCTCCTGCCCTTTGGCGGACGCCATAATAATACCGATGTACGGGTCGCCGTGGCGGATGGTTTCGCACAGCGAAAACCCATCCATGCCCGGCAGCATGATATCCAGCAGCGCTACATCGCAGGGGGGATTTTTCTGGATCAACTCCAGCGCACGTTCCGCGCTGGGGGCTTCCAATACTTCCCAGCCTGTCATTTTCAGGTTCAGTGCCACAAGTTCGCGGATGCTGGCTTCGTCTTCTACGACCAGAATACGTTTCATTGTTTTTCCTTTCCCGGTCGGGATTCTGTTTCCCGCCGCCTGATTGTTATGGCGCACCGCCCGCAGATAGACATGCGCGTTTTACCGTATATTTTTAACGGAACACGGTTGTTCCGTGGATGATATCGTCAATACTCAGGCCATAATACGGGGTCACCACGCGGGCCTGCAGCTGCTGGCTGCCAATGTTGGCAATGCGGCGGTACTCCCCGGCTTCGGTCTGTTCCCCGTCGATGTCCGGGGTTTGGGTTTCTTTGGCGGGGTCGGTCAGGCGCAGTTCACAATAAACTGTGGTACCCTCGCGGTTGCACACCATCCAGCCGCTGCCATCCCGGTTGGTGCGCAGCAGCACCGAGCCGTGCATGGATTCCGGCAGCGCCAGAAAGAAGCTGTACTCGCTGTCATACACACCAAAGTGGCTGCCGGTCTCATCCTCCGCGGCAAAATCCCGCCACAGGATAAAGCGCAGCCGCTTGTCCATTCCGGTGGAAATTTTGCCGCCGTCATCGATCATCGTGGGAATCTCGATCGTTCCGTTGCCGTCCAGATCGGTGCTGACCAGTGCGGCGTCATACCGCAGGGTCGCTTTGGTCAGGTTGGCCACGCCCGCCGGGCGGTAGGTCTGCAAAAATCGGGTTTCCGGGTCATACACTACAATAGAGCTTGCCAGGCTGGTGCCGGAAGCACCGGTCCAGCCATCCACCACCAGATAGTTGCCATCGTCCGCACCAATGCCCGCGTGCAGGGCCGCACAGCCGCTGTAATCCCCAATCGCAAGGGTCTGGGCGGAGCGGAAGCCATCCTCGGTGTTGGTCAGCAGCTGCAGGTTCAGGCCGCCGCTCTCCTGCTCAGCAGGCAGGGCCAATACCAAATCCTGGGTGCCCTCTCCGCCCGTCAGGTTGGCAAGGATCATTTCGGTGTATGCCTGCTTGATGATGATCTGCAGGCCATCCTCGGTGTACAGATACACCACCATATAACGGTCGCCCTGGGCGCTGGCATAGCCGACAAGGATCTGCAAGGAATTTTCATCCCGCAGATGGGCGGTGTTCACGCTTTCCACCTCGCTGGAAAGCCCTTCTGCCGTCTGCGTCACCCGCCAGCCGTTTTCCTCGGTCGGTTCCAGAACAGCCAGGTACACATTGCCCGCAGAGGCATCCAACGTGTACAGCACGGCGGCTTCATCCTGGCCGTCACCATCCCAATCGCCAAACAAAAGAGGGGAAAGAAAATCGCCGCTGGCAGGGTATTTCAGGGTCGCGGTTACACCAAGGGCGCTGTTGAGCGCCTTTTGTACGGCGCTCGTCTCGCCGGAAGCCTGCGGCGCGCGCAGCAGGGATTCCACATCGCTGCCGGTTACGGCAGAACAGCCGGAAAGCAGCAGCGCGGCTGCCAGTGCGCACGCGGCGCAGCTGCGGCGGTATGGCATGGATCTTTTCCCTCCCCTGCATGGTTTCCAGGCACTATTTGCACCCCAGACAAATACAGGTTATAGTATACCACAATCAAGCCAACGCTGCAATGCCAAGAATCATCATTAGCACCCCCGCGCAAAAGCCTGTCACCCCCATTTTGCGCCACGCCGGTTCAAACGCCGCGGGCAGCAGCTGGGCAGCCGCCACCCACAGCATAATGCCCGCCACCACAGCCACAATGCCGTTCAAAAGTCCCGGCGTCAACAGTGGGGCCAGCACCAGTGCCGCCAAAACGGCCCCCGCCGGTTCCGCAAGGCCGGATACCAGCGCAGCCACGGCACCCTTGGCCCGGCTGCCGGTGGCGCAGGCAAAAGGCACCGCAACAGCCAATCCCTCCGGGATATTGTGCAGGGCAATCGCCAGTGCCGTGCGCGCCCCCAGCTGCGGGTCCGAGACGTTGGTCAGCAGGGTCAGGATGCCCTCCGGCAGGTTATGCAACAGCAGGGCTGCCCCCGTTACCAGCGCAGCCCGCATGGCAGAGCCCTGGGTGCGGGAGCCAAAACGGTCGGCCAGTGTATCCTCGTCCGGCAGAGCACAGGCCAACAGCCAGGCTGCCAGCATACCACCCAGCAGCAGTGCCGCAGCCGCAGCCCCACAGCCAAAGGGTGAAAGCAGCCCCCCGTAAAAATCCAGCAGCGCCGGAGCCAGGTCCGCCAAACTGACGGTCAGCATGACCGCCCCGGCAAAGCCGCCGCAGAACGCCATCAGCCTTGGCGTTGGCCGGAACAGCGCCGCAATCAGTCCGCCCAGACCAGTGGACAGACCGGCGATGGTTGTCATGAGGAGAGGAAGAAGCATAGTGAACACCCCAGTTTTAGTTAGGAGGGAGGAGTTCGGACTTGGAGATGGGGTTGGGTTTATTATGGATTTTATATGCGGGGTGGTGGAGCGGTATGCGGGTGATTTTTATATTGCAGTTTTTATGTGTTATGTCGGGCATTTATTGGTATCTCACCCGTAGGGGCGTACATTGTGCGCCCGCCAACCTAAATAGGCAATACTTTTTTCAATGGTCCCGCATTGGGCAAACCGCCACGGGACGATGCTCGTCATCGTCCCCCTACAGATGATTTGCGGGTTTGCGTCAACTGCTTTCCGTTTCTCTGCGCTTTTGGCCTAGCAGCTGCCGCACCTCGCTCGCCGTATCGGCACTTAGA
>ERZ827478.1485-NODE-1485-length-16227-cov-3.667883_pt1 | contig 16227 bp, 18 predicted proteins | sample MGYA00519705_ERZ827478 | MGnify/ENA primary metagenome ERZ827478 (study PRJEB31778, sample SAMEA3449318) | human gut metagenome | biome: human gut; feature: human-associated habitat; material: faeces | place: United Kingdom | collected 2010/2012 ... | reverse complement strand
ACTACTGAGTATATTTTCAATTTTTAGGCAGGGGTAGAAGAACAGTATCCTATATTCCCAACTAAATCTGTCTCACCGTGAGACGCATTTATATAAAAAGCTCCGAGTGATATAGCATCACCCGGAGCTTTTGCATGTATGCCCTTATTCTTAATTATACGTTACTGCTAAGACCACCTATTCCCCAAGACTGAGCTGAATTGACACCTTGAATATGCCGCCTTCTTTTACAACAGACATCAATCCGTCGTTGCGCTTCACACAGGCTTCCACATTTTTCAAACCATATCCGTGTATTTTCCCGGCCTTATGGGGCTTTTCATTGCTATAATGATTTTCAATTTCATACAGAAGAAGATGGTTCTTTTGATGCAGACATATTGAAACAACTTTGTCAGCTTCTCGTCCAAGCAAACTGCATGCTTCAATCGCATTATCTAAAGTGTTGCCTATAATGACAAAAAGATCTGCCGCGGGAAATCGTATTTCCTTGTCTACCCAAATTTCTGGCTGTAGGCGAACACCGACTTACGAGGCTTTCTTCATTCCATAATTCAATATGCTGTCGATCAATGTATTACCTGTATCAACAGAGTTGATGATATCTGAAAAAACAAATTGAAGCCTGTCAAGACACTGCTGAGCTTCCTGCTTATTTTCGTTTGCGACTAAAGCCTCCATGGAGGCCATGTATTTTTTTATATCATGCCAGAGGCTGCGGGTCTCTTCTTGCCGCTCCAGTATATCAAGATAATAGTTTTTTTGGAGAGTTAGTTGCTGCTTTGCCTCCTCCGCTTCTTTTTCTCTTTCATGAGAACGGTTTAAGGTATCCACAAAAGCACACATGATAAGGTTAATGTACAGCAAGCTGAGTGTTTCAAAACGTATAAAGCTTGGACCGTCATTTTGAATAACAATTAAATAATTTTGCTGACATATGTATATACTTAAAAGCTGACAAGACAATAGAGGCAAGGCCTTGAGAATGCTCCTCATATCAGAGGGGGCTTTTACGACTATCAAAATAATGTACAGACATATCAGGTGAATAAGCTTACAGAAAATGTTATAAATCAACCGGGCAATCCCATCGCCCATTAGTGCGTCTGAAGGAACTCCACTGAGCTGCAAAAGTGTTCCACATAGTATGTCCGAGAGTATGGCAAACAAGAAGAACAAAACAGTGGGATATACTGTAGTAAGCCAGCTTTTCCTATAATAGATTTTGGCGGCAAGGAAGGTGAGAATCATGATGGCAGCAGAACGTGTAGGAGAAGATTGAACAAAGAGAGACAGTGCCGACAGCGCTGCCCCATAAATTATGCCAGTCAGGATTTTGAGAACTCTTGGACTGCCAGATTTCCCCAACATTCCGGAAAAGAAATACCAGGGAAGAAAGAGCTCCACTGCAACTGTAGCCAGCTCAATCCAGATATTCATTGCAAGCGATTCCCCTTCATATACTCACTGAGCCGAAGCTGAAAGTTATCCTTTTTGCTTCGGCCAATTGGTATTATATCGCCGTTGGTCATCACAATATTCTGCTGAGAAAGACGATCTATATAATTCATATTTATGTAGTAGCTTTTATGGGGCTGGACAAAAACTCCGCCGGGAATTTGATTGATAACCTCAGAAAGAGTGCTCCGCATTGACAAGGTTTCCCCGGAACTTAAATGAAGAGACACATGATGGCTCAAAACCTCAAAATACAGTATGTCCTTTATCGAGACAAACTTTTGTATACCGTTAGACGTGACGCTAATTTTTTGGGGCATTATCTGCTCCAATGCCAGTACCATGGTTTTTGAAAAAGTATCATAAGAGATCGGCTTAGGTAGGTACTTTATTGCTATGCCATACCCATGGACAGCATAATTAAGGCTCTGAGTTGTAAAGACGATTACAGGTTTAAGTGGCCTTTTTGCCAAAATGGCTCCCACCTCAAGGCCGTTTAGCTTACCCATCTCTATGTCCAGAAACAATAAATCGTAAAAATCCTTTTCATAAGCTGCAAGCAAAGCTTCGCCGCTTGAAAAACATGATGCAACCATTTCCGGGTTGTATTGAGCACAGTATTCATTAATTAGCTTTAAATCCGAAGCTTCATCGTCGCATATTGCTATCTTCATCATTTCCTGCCTTTTCTGTTAAGCTTCTCAACTACCTCAATTATACCGAGAACCATCTCCTGGCTTTCTTTAGGAAGACGGGAAGCACGCAGCGAAATCTCCTTTGAAATACTGTCTTTAGAATCTTCAAAGAAGAGAGTATTTGCATCTATCCCAAGAATATCGATTAACACAGCTACAACCGGCAGGGAAGGAGTCATCTCCTCCCGCTCAAGCTGGCCAATATATCCGGAAGATACCCCTGCCAATTCTGCAAGTTCCTCTTGGGTATAACCCTTTGCTTTACGTTTCTCGCGAACGACCGTTGCAATTCTCAGTGCCACAATAACCATCCCATACATAATTGTCTTACCATAATTATATGTAGGGATGCTGCATATTTGAACATATCTATACTGGTATTTTACAATAGTATAACTGTATTTTCAACCGTTTGCGCTGTTAAAAATGCTGTTCGCGACAGAGCTATTGATACAATATTTGTAGTTTGTTACTATTAATCTGCAAATAGTATAAATATAGAGAAGGAGGATTTACCAATGAAAAATAAACTGTTTAAGATCATCAACAGAGCCGGAGAAATTGTTGCACCCCTTGCCTTGGCTCTGGCAATTGTGACGGCAAACTCCACATGTTATTTTTTCTCATACCAGCCTGATGTGCCCAAGAGCCTCGACAAATACCGCAGTAAATGATCCATAGGGCTGCGGCATCTCTGGCAAAACTCTGGGCTAAAAACGGCGTGGTTCCGGCAAATGAAATGGATGCCTATCAATACGGACTGGAGCTCCTGCTCTCCACCGCTGCAAACATAGCCGTTATGGTCATCCTTTCTGCCGCTGCCGGTTACACGTGGTTATTTATCCCTTACCTTGCTGCGTTTATCCCCTTGCGCCTATCAGCAGGGGGATATCACGCAAAACGTCATTTAAGCTGCATTTTGTTTAACGCAGTTGTCTATGGTGTAAGCTTGATGATTGTTACCATGCTTGCACCTTCAGCTGCAATTGTAAGCTGTTTTTTAGAAAGTTGCCTTTCACTGACTGTTATTTTTCTCATTGCACCGGTACCTGTAAAAAACAAACCTCTGTCAAGTTCAGAAAAGGAAAAGAACAGGCGTCTCTCGCTTAGCCTAGGCTTATTCTACCTGGCTTTATGCGTGTTGTTTTATTACACTGATACATTGGCACTTGTATGGTGCAGAATGATCTTCTGCGGACAAGCGGCGGCCACTATGCTTCTTATCTTGGAGAAGACGGTAGCCGCTAAAAATATAAAGGAGTGAGTCCAATGGGCTTAATGTAAAATATACTCAGACATTTTGTCAGTATACCATATGGGGAGATATCCTATATGGTGATAAGAACAATGATCAATAAATTATAAGGAGGAAAAACATGAAAAAAATAGTAGCTTTTTTACTCTGCTTTACCTTAATCTTTTGCATATCTGCTACTGCTTTTGCATCTGATCCGCAAATACCACTAGGCACTCGTGGATATATAAAAGGAGACCTAGTACATCTTAGAGAAACCCCTGAAATACTCTCAGAGAATGAAAATTCAATTGGCCTGGTTAAGGAGAATGACCAGTTTTGGTATCAAGGGTATGGTGGAGAGGCTAGTGGCTATGAATGGTATCATGTGTATATGGGAACTGGAGACTGGGCTGGATATTTTGGATATGTAGCAAGAGACTTTGTTAAGTGGTCTAGATAATTCTATATTGATATAAAATGCTTTTTGTTATGGTGGTGAGGAAGATAAAAAGAGGTAGTATTAAGTTGATAGCTGGATGCCTTTCCCTAATTATGCTCTTTACTCTCACTGCCTGTATAAAGAATGTTACTGTTGTAGAGCATGACTTATCAATAATGGGAGAGCCGGTAGATATAGGCACGACGGAAGGCAAGATTTCCATTGTACCTAAACAAATTTCGCTTCCGTCACAGTTTCCAAATGCTGTTGCAGGAGACGGTTCTGTTATATATCACATAGGATGCTGTGAAAATTATTTGATTATACATACGCTTGATGTGGTTTCTGCTCAATGGATATTTTTTTCCGAGATTCCTGATTTAATGGATGAAGTAAGCTATATCTATGGCACAGTATCTGGGGGTAGACTCATAGCTATCTTGGAGTATGAAAATAATAACTATAGCATGCTTAGTATAGACACATCCACAGGTGAGTGTGTAGATAAAGGCAATTTATCTGAGATAGACATGGGTATAACCAACTGTGTGGGCTATGATAATGGGTTCATATGCTATTCTTCAGGAGAAGGGGCGGCTTATTTCTACTCTATAGAAGGTGAGTTCTTAAATAAACTTAATTATAATGGTGCAATACTAGCATCTATTTCCGTTATAAGCGGGATGCCTGTTGCATGCTTATGGAGAGATGACAGCTACTTTTTATGCTCGGTGAATAATAGTGGCTTTGGTCGTTCCACAAAGATTGATATGCGTATTGAGTCTTCCTGTATAAGTAATAGCACATATCTAGCTAATAATGAAGCATTGTATTGCTTTGATGTAAAGGATGGCACGCTTAAGCCAATTCTTTATTGGACCGACTCAGGACTGATTTTTACCACATCTATGGTGTTTGTAAATCAAGAAGGTATTGCTGTTATCTATGATGAAATAAGGGCCAGTGTATTCATAACGAATACGCAAATGGAGACTAATCGTAAAGAGCTGACGATAGGTGCTATGCAGTATGGTGCAGAGTTGAGTCAGGCAATTTCCATCTTCAATAGCCAAAATAAGGAATATGTTGCTCGGCTTAAACTATATGCCCTAGACGAAATGGATAGATTCCTTGTAGATATTGGTTCAGGTGATGTTTTAGACATCGTATGTACTGGTCTGCATCCGGGTGGAGTGAATTTGACATATTCTATGCTTGACAGTGGGGCATTTGAAGATTTGCTGCCGTTCATTGACTCTGATCCAGAACTAAGCCGGAAGGATCTATTTCCCAATTTATTGGAGGGCATGACCACCGATGATGGACAACTCTATGAACTATTTAGTCGATTCTCTGTAACTAGTATGATAAGCTCGGAGAATATTGCTACGCAGATAGCTGGTCCGGAAGATTTGCTGGCCTTAAATCGGAATCTCCCTCAGGGCTATTCTTTGTTTGGCGGGCTGAACAAGGCTATGCTCATGGAGTATATATGTCAGATAGCCAGTGTGCAGTGTATAGATTATGAGACTGGAACCTGTGATTTCAGCAGGGGGAACTTTTCTAAGTGGTTAGAGTTATACAAAAATTTTCAACCCTACGATCAAAATATTTATGATGGCTATCTAATTGCTGTGAGCGAGTCAGTCAATCCATATATAGCTGCAAACTGTAGAAGACTGTTTGGCGATGATTATGTGTATATGGCTTGGCCAAATGAGGACGAAAACCTTCTATTGTCGTCAGGCATTGGTGGTGGTTACTGCATTCTCTCGACAAGCCAGAATAAAGAGGCGGCTTGGCAGTTGCTTAGGACTTTATTACTTCCAGCTTGCCAAAACTCAAGCAATGCTATAGGTTTCCCGATTATTAAAGAATATTTTCAGGATGGTTTGCAGGCTTTAACTGAAGATGATATGGAGACAGTAGATATAACCCCCAAAGATTTAGACAAAATAACTGCGCTGCTGGATACAAAAATGTATGTTCCTAGGGCCACGGAAGCAAACAGAATAATTGAGGAGGAAGTGGAACACTATGCAGCTGGGGAAAAAATATTGGATGACACTCTTGCGGCTATAGAGTCCAGAGTAGGTGTATATTTGGCTGAACAGTTCAGGTGAACAATATTGCTCTTATTACCTATAAATAAAATAAATATGGAGGTTTATTATGAAAAAAACTATATTTTCCATTATGCTTGTTCTTGCACTAATAGTAAGTCTTACCGCCAGTGCGTTCGCAGCATCGCCCGAAAGCGGAAACGGTTATATTGTTAATCAGGGTGAGCCCATAGGTACATTTGCTGATCAAGATGGAATTGATGTTGCTCCTAACTATTCAAGGAGGGCAGGTCTTCCTTTTGATATGACTGCTGCGGCAGTTAATAATTTGCTTACTACGTATAGCTCTGGAAAAAGCTTTACCGGCGGAGAGTTTGACGGTCTTAGAGGTGAGGGCCTTAAGATTGAAGGAACTTTGACTCACTCTTACGGTTCTGAATATACTATAAAAGCCGGTGCGTGCTATTATAGGGCGAGCACCGACACATTTAATGCAGTATCTTCTCATTATTTCCCATCAGGAGTGGAGGACAGTACTTTTATAAAAAAAGTTGAGAGTGGATACATAAATTTCAATAATACTGAAACCTATTATGGTTATATTAATAATCACAATGGTGTGGGATATGTAGCTGGTACACTGACTTTTTCTCATGCGACTGCATGAGAAAATATCATAATCGGGCTCATCACATTTATGTGATGAGCCCGATTATAATGCATTAGGAGGGAAGTTGATGAACAAGAAAGCTGTTATGATAATAGTAACATTCATTGCGGCTGTTATAGTTTGCTTGCTAGTAATAATATTAATTAAGGGGCAGCACTCTCATGCTGATGTTCCGGATGAAATAAACAATTTAGTTGAAGACTATATGACGGCATATAAAGAGGGAACTGAAAAGGCCGTTGAACTAATGCATTTTAACAATAAATTTAAGCGAGAAGCGTATATTGCAACGGGAGATAGGTTGCTTGATTATAATATCCAAGGTATAGAGAAGATTAATGACAGTCTGTATGCCGTTAGTGCATTGGTTAAAACTAAACAGACTATACTTTATAATGGAGATGACTTTGAATTAGTTTACAATTTTGTTGCAAAAATTGATGGGCAATGGAAATACATCAACGGAGTTTCCAATGTTCCTGAAGAATTGAGAGAAAATTTAGACCCGAGTAAATATACATATCAAGGGGAAAACATATTGGGAAGCGAAGATATTATTATTCCGATAAATCCATGAGAAATCTTAAAAAGTTTGCATCTACATCTGATGCCTCGTTTTACAGCAATAAATGTACTTAGATTTCCGGAAAGCGTAGTTGTAGCAGATGCGAAGGACTGACATAGATATGTGTGAAATAGCACATCCAGACAGCTACCGCATACATATGGAAGTGAGCATGGTGCGAGTTATAGGCTTTGGCTCAAGTGCAAGCAGCTATCCGGTTTGTCCAAAGTGTGGACGTACTATGGACAGAGAATATCAGTCGTTCTGTGACCGCTGTGGCCAAGCTCTCAGCTGGCGACGATTTGGAAGCGCTGGAGTAGTACGGCAAAATAGATCCTTGCGCTGTGTGACAAAATCAAACTGACATTCTATAAAACTCTAAAGCTCCTTGATCATACAGGACACCATATAAAATGGATACTCCTGCAATTTCAGTTTCTGAAATTGCAGGGGATTTTTATACTCAAAAAACCTGCGATTTTCGCCGCTTATCTACGATAGCACCACTGTGACTGGCGATAAGTGGCTATCGATTGATGAACATAAATTTGAGAATAATGCTATAATTGAAGCACATTAGAGAGAAAAGGAGAACGATAATGTGCTTTTTGAAATGTCTGGAGCAAAAAGTGAAAACAAGATATGTGCAGCAAAAAGCAAAGCAAAACCCGATGCCGTTCTCCTCCCAGGCCGCCTCTTTCGTATACAAATAAATTGAAAGGGAGGATAAACCATGAGCTATTTTTTACCGCCGAATAGGCAGCCTGGACTGCCGCTTACGCCTGACCGCTTGCTCAGATGCATAGGGGCCAGCGGCAGGCTGAGAGGATTCGATTATGCGGCGTACATGATAGAGCGGGTGGCAAACGGGCAGAGCAGCGTCTACCTTATAACAAAGCGGCTGTACCCAGAGACGGCCAAGTATTTTGGCGTTAAGCCCAACGCCATAGAACACGGTCTGAGGAACCTGGTGTTCCACTGCTGGAATCACGGGGACCGGGAAGCTCTGTGGGAAATCGCCGGGCGCAGGCTGGAAAACGCCCCCACCAACGCAGACTTTATCGATATGCTGGCAGCGTACATAAAAAATATGAACTGAGAAAGGGGAAGGACGAGAGTGCATCGTCCTTCTAAAAGCTGCCGGTCTGCAAAAGGGCGCCGGAAAGGCACCTTTTTGCAGGCTGACAGACAGCCGGAAATGTGTCTCACCGTGAGACACATTTTGAAAACTGAATAGGGCAAACAGATACATTCCTCATATGGGGAGCCGGGCCGTGGGTGCGCTTGCGATAAACACCAGCACGGCAGGCAGCCTTGGCAAGGCTGCTGGCCATGAGCCGTATGAGGGGACAATGATACTTGCGTTAGCTGTACGTCACAGAACAGAACGCCCCGCCATGAGCATGGGGGGAGGTGAAAAGCCTATGGAGCGGCTGCCGTCCGCCGTCTGACTTGCCTATGAAAAATGACCTGAAAATTACAGCAGCGTTTCCATCAGAAAGAGCTTGAGCTGTCAAACCTTTTCTGATGCAAATGAAATAGAATGGGGGCATGATATGAAGAACGAACAGAAGGAAAAAGGCCAGCTGATGGAGATAGACGGACACAAGATACGCCTGTGCTACAATCAGGAGCAAAATCCGGCGGCAGTGCAGGGGATGAAGCGGGTGCTGGAAAACCAAGTGAACGCTCATCTCAGCTGTAAAGCAGCAAAGGCAAAAAACAAAACCCCCGGAACAGGCCGGAGGACAGGGAGAAAAGCCGGAGAACTGGATGCCAGATGAATTTCAAACCTATTTAGAAAGCCCTTAAAAAGTTTGACAAAAGCGTATTAAAACTTGAAAAAGGTGCGGAAAAATGTTAAAATAATAATGCAAAATGCACCTTGAAAAATTAATACAGAAGGCTGACTTTTTGTATTGGCGAAGCAAACTATGAGTGAAATGAAAAGAGTCTATTGCCTGTACAGGGTGTCCACCATAGGTCAGGTGGAGAAGGACGATATACCCATGCAGAAACAGTGCTGCCGGGAATTTGCTCTCAGGCAGGGCTGGAGCATTGAAGCCGAGTTCTACGAAAAGGGAGTATCCGGCTTCAAGCTGTCTGCAAAGGAACGGGACAAAGTCCAGGAAATACAGCAGGCAGCTATTGAGGGTAAATTTGATATCCTGCTGGTATTCATGTTTGACCGTCTTGGCAGACGTGACGACGAGACGCCCTTTGTGGTGGAGTGGTTCGTCCGCAACGGCATAGAAGTATGGAGCGCCATGGAAGGGCAGCAGCGGTTCGACAACCATGTGGACAAGCTGCTCAACTATATACGCTATTGGCAGGCCTCCGGGGAGAGCATAAAGACCTCGCTCCGAGTCAAGACCAGAATGGAGCAGCTGACTCAGGAGGGACATTTTACCGGCGGTGGAATACCCTATGGCTACCGAATCGAAAAGCGAGGCAGAACCAATAAGCGCAACGTGGAAGTGAACGATATGGTCATAGACCCGGAAGCGGCTCAGATAGTGAGGCTTATTTTCAATAAGTACGTAAATGAGGGCTATGGTGCCCAGCGTCTCAGCCGTTACCTGAGTGAGAATAAGATATACCGGGCCGACGGCAGCAACTTCCCAAACACGTCCATCAACCGAATGATAAAGAACCCTATCTACACCGGTGTCATCCACAATGGGGACGCCATATCTGAGGAAGTGCCGGAGCTTAGGATAATAGACAGGGACACCTATGACAGAGCCCAGACCATAATGCAGAGCCGGACGCAGCAGCACTCGGACATTCCCCTCAACCTGAAAGGCAGCGCTCTTCTGGTGGGAAAAGTGTACTGCGGCCACTGCGGGAACCGTCTCACATTGACCACCAGCGGGAAGAGGAAAACCTGTATTGACGGCAGTGTACAGTGGGTGTCCCGGCCCCGCTATCAGTGCCACTATAAGGTGCGGCATCCTGACAGCTGTGACGGACAATCCGGCTATGGGGTGCCTAAACTGGACGCCATTGTGGACCAGGTGATCCGCTCCCAGCTGGAGAAGATAAAAGGAAAGCCGGGAGAAGACATAGTGACAGCCCAGCACAATAAGATGCTGGAGTTGACAAAGGCCCGGATGAACCTGTGCAGCAGCCGGCTGGCGTCAAAGCGCCGGGAGCTGGAGGACTATCGCAGCGAGATACTGAGGGTGATACGGGGGGAGAGCCGATTTACAGCAGATATGCTCAATGAGCTTATAGAGCAGGGCAGGGCGGAAGAGAGGGAACTGTCCGAAGCCCTCCGGCAGGTGAAAGAGGAATATAGCCTGATGCAGAGCGGAGCCGACCGGGAGGAGGAAGAACTGTCACGACTCAGATCCTGGGCGGATGTCTATGACAACTGTAACTTTGAGGCCAAGAAGATGTTCATAGCATATTTCGTGAAGTCCATCCATGTACATAGGGACTATGAGCTGGATATACAGTTCAATGTGAGCTTTGAGGAGTTCAGGAACCTGTCCTATAGTCCTGATGACCACTGAGAGTGCTAGATAAAAACTACCGGCGTAAATGAAATCCCGGCAGGGAAAGAGCTTGCGAATGTAGCATAGATACTTGGATGTGTTAGGTAGCAGGCAAGGACTTCATATGAAATTAAAACTTGCAAAAAGTTGTGAAAACGCCGCAAAATCACAGATTTTGCGGCGTTTGGTGGACTCGAAGGGATTCGAACCCTCGACCCCCACAATGCGAATGTGGTGCGCTCCCAACTGCGCTACGAGCCCAAATATTGAATTAAAGGGGCATATAACCGAACCGCTTGCTCTGGCAAGCAATTCGCATCCTCGCGACTTGTTCATTATATCACAGATTGCATTTTTGTAAAGAGAAAAAATGGGATTGATTAAATCAGAAATTTGTAGTAGAATAACACCGTGACTTTTGACAAGGCTGCACTAGTTGGGGAGCCAGCGGTGCCCTGTAACCTGCAATCCGCTATAGCAGGGATGAATTCCCATGTGAGGACATGCTCTGTACCGTCTGACCCCGGTAAGCAGTAATGACGATCCGGTCTTGCGCAACGGAAACCCGCGAACCATGTCAGGCGGGGAACCGAGCAGCATTAAGTGGTGCTTTCCGTGTGCCGCGAGGCTGCCGGATCTGAGCCGGCTGCCGGCGTAACGGGTATAGAGTATTGTTCGGGCTTGGGTGTGCAGTCTTGTCAAGGGTCATATCTTTTTATATGGCTTCCGTATTGGAGGTGCGCTGTGTACCAGGCATTGTATCGCAAATGGAGACCCCAGACCTTTGACGAAGTAGTGGGGCAAAAACATATTACTGAAACCTTGAAAAACCAGGTGAAAACCGGGCGCCTGTCCCATGCCTATATATTTATAGGTACACGTGGCACAGGCAAAACCACCTGCGCCCGAATCTTGGCAAAGGCAGTCAACTGTGAAAATCCGGTGGATGGTAATCCCTGCGGCAAGTGCGCTGCCTGCCGGGGTATAACCGAGGGTTCGGTTATGGACGTGGTTGAGCTGGATGCCGCATCCAACAATGGTGTGGATAACGTGCGGGCTTTGAGGGAGGAGGCAGTGTTTTCCCCCACATCGGTAAAAAAGCGGGTATACATTATTGACGAGGTACACATGCTGTCCCTCTCCGCTTTCAATGCTTTGCTGAAAATTCTTGAGGAACCGCCGGAACACCTCATGTTCATTCTGGCCACTACGGAGCTGCAAAAAGTTCCGGCGACGATTTTGTCCCGCTGCCAGCGTCACAGCTTCCGGCGCATAGACACGCCGGAAATTGCGGAGTATCTTGAGTATATTGCAAAGCAGGAGCAGCTGAAGCTGAGCCATGAGGCGGCGGAGCTGATAGCCCGCCTGGCCGAGGGAGGCGTCAGAGACGCTCTAAGCCTTTTGGATCAGTGTTCTGCACGTCAGGAGATAGATGTGGACGCGGTATATTCTGCCATGGGTATGGCGGGAAACCGGCGCATTGCTCAGCTGCTATCTCTTGTCCTGGAGCATAAGACCCCGGAGGCACTAAAGAGTTTTGCGTCCCTTTGGATGGATGGGAAAGATCCGGCCACCTTATTGGGAGAACTGGCTGGATTACTGCGTGACTCACTAATGTTCCGGGTGGCCCCTAAAGGGGCTGTGGAGCTGGTCTCCGGCAGCTACGATATGGAGACTTTGAGGGGCTTTGCAAAGCGGCTGACCACCGAGGAGTTACTTTCCTCTCTGGACACCTTGCAAAGGGGCCAGGCGGCCATGAAGGATGTAAAGAACCCAAAGCTCACGGCGGAACTGACAATTGTTTCTCTGTGTGAAAGCCCGGCGGGAGAGAGCCTTGGGGAATTGAGAGCCAGAATCTCCAGACTGGAGGAAGAGCTGAGCCGGGGCATACCAATCCCAGCGGCACCGGCTGCCGGGAATAGTGAGCCTGAGGAGGACTGGGGACAGTCGCTGCCGACTAAAGATTACTACAGGGACATAGACGAGGACAGAGATGAACAAGACCCGGGAGAAGACTTTGACGGCGATATTGACCCAATGGAATTTGCCGAAGAGCAGCCCGAAGATAGTTTCCTTCAGCGCAGCGATAAGCTCTCGTCACAATCTCAGCCAGCGCCTGTGGCAGGCAGTGCAATTAATGACCGTGAGCTATGGACAGCCGTATGTGAAAAGGCGGCGCCGGAGTTGCCTATGGATTTGCGTATGCATATTAAAGACGGCGCCTCGGTGGAGGCTGTGCGTGAGGGCCAGGTGCTGAAATTGATGGTAAAGGCTGGCTTTATTTACGGTCGCTTCAACAAGCCCGATGTATTGGCCAAGCTCTCGGCGGCGGCCAGCGCCGTCAGCGGACGGGAAATGCGTGTGCTGATAAGCGAAAAGCAGGAGCAGCAGCCCAGGCAAAAGCATGATCTTGAGGAACTGAAGGCTTTTAAAGAAGTCAGGTTCATATAAAAAAGAAATATTATACTTGGAATTTGGAGGAATAAAAAATGGCAAAAGGCGGATTTCGCGGTGGTTTTCCCGGCGGCGGGAACCAGATGCAGATGATGAGACAGGCTCAGAAGATGCAGCAGGACTTTATGAAGATGCAGCAGGAGCTGGAGAGTACCCGCTTTGAGTTCAGCTCCGGCGGCGGCGCCGTGAAGGCTACCATAGTAGGTACCCGCCAGCTGGAGAGCATAGTAATTGATCCCGAGGTCGTGGACCCGGATGATGTGGAAATGCTCCAGGATCTGGTACTCACTGCTGTCAACGGGGCATTGAAAGTGGCCGACGACGAGACCAGCAAAGCCATGAGCAAGCTACAGGGCGGCATGGGCGGTCTGGGCGGCCTGTTCTGATATGCCTATGAAGACACCCTGGACGGACAAAGTAGATATAAATAATCCTCTGCCTGAATATCCCAGACCCCAGATGGCCAGAGCCAACTGGATGAGTATGAACGGCCCCTGGGACTACGCCATAACCGAGAGCTCACGTCAGCCGGCAAGCTATGAGGGTACTATTATTGTACCCTTTTCACCGGAAGCGGAGCTGTCCGGTGTGGGGCGCAGCCTGAAGAGCGGGGAATATCTCTGGTATCACAGGAGCTTTGTAATACCCGGACAATTCAGCGGGATGCATCTGCTGCTCCATTTCGGGGCTGTGGATCAATGCGCTACCGTGTGGGTAAATGACCGGCAGGCCGGAAGCCATCAGGGAGGCTATCTGCCCTTTGAGCTGGATATTACGGAGTATATTGAAAACGGCATGGCCGACATTGTGGTACGTGTAACCGACGACACGGAGAAAAGCGGTATGACCCGGGGCAAGCAGCGCAGTCGCCGGGGCGGCATCTGGTATACGCCCCAGAGCGGCATCTGGCAGAGCGTGTGGATGGAGGCTGTGCCGGACTCCTACGTCAAGGATCTGCTGATTATCCCTGATTTCGACGGGGCCTGTGTGGAAATCTCTGCGGAGATTGTGGGAGAAGAACTGGCTTTTGCTCAGTTTAATGGGGAGAGCTACATGCTCCCGGCGGTTATACCGGTGCCGGGCTTTGAGGCCTGGTGCCCTGAAAATCCCAAGCTCTACGGCTTTACCGTCACCTGCGGGGAGGATATGGTGCAGAGCTATTTTGCCATGCGCAAGTTCTCCGTGGAGAAAGACGATAAGGGGGTGCCTCGGCTCTTCCTGAATAACAGGCCCTATTTCCATAACGGGGTACTGGACCAGGGCTATTGGCCTGACGGGCTGTATACCGCCCCTACCGACGAGGCCATGATATACGATATCAGTACTGCCAAGGCCATGGGCTTCAATATGCTGCGAAAGCATATCAAGGTGGAGCCCCTGCGCTGGTATTACCACTGCGACCGCTATGGTATGCTGGTTTGGCAGGACATGCCCTGCGGCGGCAGAAGCTATAATCCCCTTATAGTCACGCTGCCTCTGTTTACCAATATCCACCTGCCCGACTCTCTCCATGGCCTTTTCGGCAGAGGAGACAGCCAGGGCAGAGCCCAGTTCAAATCTGAGCTGGGAGCCATGGTGAACCATCTCATCAACTGCCCCTGTATAGCCATGTGGGTGGTGTTCAATGAGGGCTGGGGTCAGTTTGACGCAGCCAAGATGTATGACTTTGTCCGCTCCATTGACCCCAGCCGTACCATAGACCACGCCTCCGGATGGCATGACCAGGGGGTGGGCAAGGTGGTCAGCCGCCATGTGTATTTTAAGCCCTATTACTTCAAAGCGGACAAAAAAGGCCGGGCGGTGCTCCTCAGTGAGTTCGGGGGCTATAACCATCATGTCTCCGGCCACTGCTTCAATAACAAGAACTTCGGGTACAAGAGCTTTGAGACTCCTGCTCAGCTGGAGATAGCTATAGAGGAGCTCTATCAAAAGCAGATAGGTCCCGCCAAGATGGAGGGACTGGCCGCCGCAGTATATACTCAGCTGAGCGATGTGGAGGATGAGCTCAACGGAGTTTTAACTTATGACCGCAAAGTGGAGAAAGTGTCTCCGGAACTTATGCGAAAAGCTATATATGTGGGAAACTAATTGAAATATCGGCGGGACGTAAGTCCCGCCGAAAATCTTGGAGTGTATGCTGTGCTGAAAAAAGCCTACCTTGAGATAACCAATATCTGTAATCTCTCCTGTTCATTCTGTCCGGGCACAAAAAGGGAAAAACGATTCATGAGTTCGGAGGACTTCCGCTTCCTGGCCGGGCGGCTGCGTCCCCATACCGACTATCTTTATCTCCACCTTATGGGGGAACCACTGCTCCATCCTGAGCTGGAAGCAATATTGAGCAGCGCCGGAGAGCTGGGATTTAAGCTCATAATCACCACCAACGGCACATTGCTGCCCAAGCGGGGAGAACTGCTGCTGTCATCTCCGGCGGTACATAAGTTGAATATCTCTCTCCAATCCTTTGAGGCCAACCCCGCCGGAGAGCTGGAGAAATACATTTTCTCCTGTGCGGCCTTTGCCAAAGCCTCAGGGGAGGCAGGAAAACTCTGTGTGCTGCGTCTGTGGAACCAAAACGGCCTGGACAGTCTGAACCCCCAGATAGAATCCTTGTTGCTTCCATACTTTCCAAAGCCTTGGGCGGAGAGCCGGGGAAGTCTCCGTTTGGCAGAACGGGTGTACCTGGAACCGGGAGAGCGCTTTGACTGGCCGGATATGGAGGCCCAGGACCGGGGAGAGAGCTGTTTCTGCTATGGCCTGAGGGACCAGGTGGGTGTGCTATGTGACGGTACCGTGGTGCCCTGCTGTCTGGATCATGAGGGGGACATCCCCCTGGGCAATCTCTTTCGCCAGGAATTATCGGAAATTATGTCAACTCAAAGAGCCGGGGATATATATGCCGGCTTCTCTCAAAGACGGGCTGTAGAGCCGCTTTGTCGCCGCTGTGGTTATGCGAGAAGGTTTGCATAATTCGAGATAAATAATATAATTAACATAATTCATTTTACATAATATAAAGGGGCTGGAAATACGCCCCGGACTGCACAGTCCGGGGCGTATTTTTTGTATAAGGAAAGCCACGTGCAATGCCCGTGGTTTTCTTTATGCAATGAGAAGCGGCGGAAGCTCCGAAGGAGTACCCGCCG
>ERZ827478.1481-NODE-1481-length-16289-cov-3.861587_pt1 | contig 16289 bp, 16 predicted proteins | sample MGYA00519705_ERZ827478 | MGnify/ENA primary metagenome ERZ827478 (study PRJEB31778, sample SAMEA3449318) | human gut metagenome | biome: human gut; feature: human-associated habitat; material: faeces | place: United Kingdom | collected 2010/2012 ... | reverse complement strand
GAACTGCTATATCAGGGAGGCCTTTGGCGTCACCCATCTGTGGGTGTTCGGCGACTGAGGGCCTTCAGTTGGAGTGTGCAATGAAAGAGACAAATCCCCTTATTATCCCCTTTGGTAGAATAAACCGCTCAAAGCCCCTGATGCTTCTTATCATCGCCTTCATGTATCTGGTGATGCTCTACTGCAACCTTAAGACCAATCTGCTGGCTGATGATTACATGTATTGCTTCAGCTTTGCCGACAACAGCCGCATGGAAAGCCTCAGCCAGCTCATCCCCTCTATGGCGGCCCACCGTCTGACCATGAACGGCAGGCTCATATCCCACGGTCTGGTGCAGATATCCCTGATGCTGCCGCTATGGGTTTTCAAGCTGGTGAATTCCGCGGTGCTGGTGGGCGAAGTGTACCTGGTGTACCGTATAGCCAACCGGGGCCGGGAGCGCAGCAATCTGCTGCTGTGCTGCATCTTCGGCTGCATCTGGATATTTACCTTAAACTTCGGCCAGGTCATCCTCTGGCAGGACGGCTCGGTGAACTACCTCTGGGCCACCTTCTTCTCCCTGCTTTTCCTCACCGTATACATCAGGAAATACATATATGACCGGGATATCAAGTCCCTGCCCGGCCGCATACTCTATGTGCTGGCAGCTCTGCTGGTGGGGGCTTATTCCGAAAACTGCGCCTCCACCGTCATCTTCCTCTCCTGCTGCTTCATGCTCCTGGGCCGTTTTTTGAAAAAGCAGAAAATTTCCCCTTACCTGTGGATATCGGTACTGGCCGCCTTGGTGGGCTTTGCCTTCATGATGACGGCCCCGGCACAGATAGCAAATAAGTCCAGCCAGTTCACGGTCTCCAACCTCTTTGACAATTTCGTCACCGCCATCGACATGTACCGCCGTATCTGGATACCCCTGGTGGTGTACACCGTTCTGGCCGCCATTGCCTATAGCCGAAAGCTGGATCAGGATACTCAGATACTTGCCGCCATGTTTATGTTGGGTTCCCTGGCAGCTGTGTTCGTGCTCACCTTTGCCAGCTTTTTCCCGGAGCGCAGCGCCTATATAGGTACTCTGCTGATAATTGCCGCCGACGCGGTGCTCTTTGCCGCTCTTTTCCAGGATGTACGTCTCCGGCCCCTGGTAACTGCCCTGGGGTTTATCTGCCTCATGGCAGCCGCCTACAAAGGCAGCATCGGTGTCCAGGATATAGTCAAGACAAATTATTATCTCACTGAAAATGAAAAGCAGATAGTAGCCTGCCGGGAAGAGGGCATCATGGATGTGGAGGTGTACCGGGTCTATTCCAGCACAGGCTACTGTGCTCTGGAGGGTCTGGGATACCTGAACACAGAGGAAGCCGACTCCTGGCCCAACAAATATATGGCCGCCTATTTTGGAGTGGATTCCATAATCGGCGGATAAATCCCAAGGACAAAAAATCCGTGACAGCCAAAAGGGCTGCCACGGATTTTTTATTTCCAATTTCAGTACACGTCGTTGGTGTCCACCAGTTTAATATCCACTTCCAGGTTTTCTCCGTCCCGCCAAAGGCTGAGATGCAGGGTATCCCCAACAGACAGAGCATCCTTTATTTCCGCCACCTGGTCCGTGGTGCTCACGGGCTGTCCGTTCACCGCTGTGAGTATATCCCCCACCTGCACGCCCTTTGCCTCAGCATCGGAACCCTTCTGGACACCGGAGATATACAGCCCTTGGGGGATATCATAATAGCTGTGCACATCCTCCGGGATAGCTCCAACGGTGATGCCGATGGAGGGCCTGCCCCGTACTTCCCCATAAGCCGCCAGGGAGTCCACCACGGTTTTCACCGTAGTGGAGGGAATGGCAAAACCTATTCCCTCTATGCTGGAGTAGTAGGACATCATTTTCATATTGGTGATGCCCACCACCTGTCCGTACATATTGAACAGTGCTCCGCCGGAGTTACCCTGATTTATTGCGGTGTTGGTCTGAAGCAGGCTCATAGTACGTCCATTATAATTGAGCCCCCTGTCAATGGCGGAGATTATGCCGTTGGTCAGAGTGGAGCGGAAATCCTCACCCAGGGGATTGCCTATGGCCGCCACCTCGTCTCCCACAGCAATTCCGCTTGTATCTCCGAAGACTGCCGCTGACAAGCCCTCCGCCTCTATCTTCAGCAGGGCCAGGTCGCTTATTCCGTCCACGCCCACCAGCTTTGCCTCATAGCTCTCGTCGTTATAGAGTGTTACCTGGGCGCTGTCGCAGCCGTCGATGATGTGGGCATTGGTGACTATGAGCCCGTCGGAGCTCACGATGACACCGGTGCCCCAGTAGTAGCCGGATTCCCCTTCTATGCTGCCGGTAATGGCAACAATGGTATCTGCGCAGCTGTCATAGAGCTGCTGCAAACTCAGCTCCTCCTGGCCGGGCTCCTCCAGCTCAAGCTTGAAATCCGGTTGGGTTTCAGCCTTGGGGATATTGGTATTTACCGTGCCGGTCTGCACCTCTTCAAAATAGTTCTGGAAGAAATCCTTCCAGTCATCTGGCATGCTGCCCTCTGTACTGTAGTTTTTGGGTTCGGAGCCGGAAAAGGCCAGGGACGTGCCCAGAATAAGTACAAGTACCAGAGCAATGGCTGCCGATACTTGCCACAAGGTCCGCCTTCTGCGTTTTGTTTTTTTCTCCGGCTGCTCCCTTTTAAGCGGCGCATACCAGCTCTCGTTAGCATTGAGTTCTCTGTTGCTCATCTGTTATCCTCACAATAATCTCCCCACTGCCTACTTCTCCGCCAGCTTCAGGGTAAACACAAATTCGGTTATGCCGTCTTCGCTTTTCACCGCTATATCCTCGTCATGGCTGTTTATTATGGATTTCACCAGATACAGGCCCAGTCCGACCCCGTCCTTATCCATGCTGCGGGAGCGGTCGGACTTGTGGAAACGATCGAAAATAAAGGGCAGGTCATCTGGGGGTATAGTCTCACCCTCATCTTTTATGGACACATAGGCTTTTTTGCCGTCCTTGTACAGCCTCAATGTCAGGCAGCTGCCTGTACGGGCAAACTTCACCGCATTGTCCAGCAGGTTATAAATCACCTGAGTTATCGCGTCTTTGTCGGCAAGCACCATTATATGGTTATCCGGCAGCTGGGGGTCCACATCCAGATTTTTTGCGGTGGCCCGGCTTTCAAAGCTCAGGAGTATCTGCAGCACCAGCTCGGTCAGGTCAAAGACCGTTCGCCTCTTGGGGTCGGAAGCCATAGCCTTTGTCTGAGAAGCAGAGAGCATATCCCGCACCAGGCGGGACAGCCGCCGTGTCTCGTCCCTTATGGATCGGAGATATTTTCCCTCTTCCTCCTTGGGGATGGTACCGTCCAGTATCCCGTCGGCAAAGCCGGCAATGGTGGTCATGGGCGTACGCAGCTCGTGGGAGATATTTGCAATAAATTCGCTTCTGCGGTTTTCGGACTTCTCCAGAGAGTCTGCCATTTTGTTGAAAGAATCGATAAGGGCCCCCATCTCGTCAGTGGGGTCGTCCTGCTGACGCACTCTGACTGAGAAGTCTCCCCGGGCAAAGCGCCGGGAGGCCAGGGCCATCTCGTCCAGCGGCCGGGCCATGCGCTTGGAATATAGCAGGGATACTATCATGGACAGGCAGAATACCATCACCGTTACCACCGACACTATCATAAGGAAGGTGGACCAGGTGCCCAGTATCTCCTCCGTCTCGCTGGTCACCAGCACGTAGCCGATTACTTCCCCGTCCCCTTCTGAGTTTATGGGGTAGGTGACCACATAATGCCCGCTTTTATATATTCCCCCCAGGTCGCTTATGATGAGGTTTTTCCTGTCCTCCATGCTGCTGAGCAATTCCGTGGAAATATTCTTCCCCATGTGCTCGCACACCGGTGCCCGGTCGGAGCAGGATACAACGGTACCCTGGCTGTCGGTTATCATTATGCTGTTGCCTGTAGATCTGGCAATGGCACTTATGGACATGCTCAGAAGCCAGCTGCTCAGGGAGTCGGCATTGCTGATAGCCGCCGCCGTGCGGGAGACCTCTCTGGCGCTGTTGACCATGGAGTCCTGGTATTCCCGTATGAAATACACCCGGCCTATACCCACGCTGGAAAAGGCCACCAGCAAAAAGCAGGTCAGGACCAGCACCGCCGTAGCAGTGAAGTTCCTTAAATAAATGCTCTTCATTAAAAAGCTTACTCTGTCACTTCAAATTTGTAGCCCACGCCCCACACGGTCTTCAGGCACCACTTGTCGCTGACGCCTTCCAGTTTCTCACGAAGGCGCTTGACGTGCACATCTACAGTGCGGGAGTCTCCGAAGTAGTCAAAGCCCCAGACCTCGTCCAGCAGCTGGTTCCTGGTAAAAACCCGGTTGGGGGACGCCGCCAGGTGATACAGCAGCTCCATCTCTTTTGGAGGAGTGTCCACCTTGACGCCGTCCACTATCAGCTCATAGGAGTCCAGGTTCACCACCAGCTTGTCGAAAGTGAGCTTCTTCTCTACCGGTGCGTCAGCATCGGTACGGCGCATGACGGCGTGGATGCGGGCCAGCAGCTCCTTCACTTCAAAGGGCTTGGTCACATAATCGTCGGCTCCCATTTCCAGGCCGTTCACCTTGTCTCCGGTCTCGCCTTTGGCGGTGAGCATTATAATGGGCACGGAGGATTTTCTACGTATATCCTTGCACACCTGCCATCCGTCCTTCACCGGCAGCATTATATCCAGCAACACCACGTCCGGGGCAAAGAGATCGAACATGGACTCCGCCTTTCCTCCGTCGGAGGCTATCATCACTTCAAAGCCGTCCTTGCCCAGATACAGCCTCAGCAGTTCTGCAATATTTCCGTCGTCTTCAACTATCAAGGCGCGTTTTGTCATTTATATTCTGCCCCTCTCCATATTATTATTTCATGGGATAATTATACTGCAAGTACCGGAATAAAGGTTAAAAATGTGTAAAAAGCGATTTTTAATAAAGGCTTAATAATCCAGTTTTTCCAGCTCCAGCAGGGAGAGAATGTATATCTCCAGGGCCTCCCTCATCCAGTCCTCGCAGGCAGCCTCGTCCACACCGTGGATGGGCCCCGCGAAATCCGGGGCAGGGCGCTCCGGGTGCTCCGGGCCAAAGGACACCGCGTTGGGGAAGTGCCGGGCATAGGTGCCGCCGCCTATGGTATAGGGCTTGGCATTCTCTCCGGTGACGGCGTTGTAGCAGCTTACGCAGGCCTGTATGGCAGGGTTATCCAGGCTCATGTAGAAGGGCTCCGAATCCCCGGTTTTTACCACATCTGCCAGTCCCTTCCAGTTCTTTTCCAGTATTGCCGTCAGCTTATCACTGCTGCTGGTGGTGGGATAACGGCTGTCCACCGTCATGACGATATGGCCGTTTTCCACAGCTATCTCCCCGCCTATGATGGTCAGCGGTTCGAACTTGTCGTCACTGGCCTGTGCGCCTATACCCCGGCCGTAGTAATCACTGTGGAGTCTCTGCATACCCAGGAACAGCTCCTTTTCCTCTCCGCTGACTATATCGTTTTCCAGAATATAGTCCACCAGCAGCCCAATGGCGTTGCAGGCATCCTCGGGATGGCAGGCATGGCCGCCCACGCCCTTTGCACAGAGATGCCACAGCTCCCCCTCCCGCCGTGCAGTGACCGAGTCAGTAGACTTCAGCTCTCCGGCATGGACCAGGGCCTCGGCGCTCTCGGGAATGACATTGCGGGCCACTCCGCCCCGGATGTCCGCCACAGCTCCCAAGGGCAGCCTTGAGCTGATACGGGCGTGATAAATGCCCTTTTCCCCGTTGCACAGAGGGAAGTTTGCATCGGGGCTGAAGCAGAACAAAGGGGCCGGATAGTTTTTCAGATAGTAATCCAGATCCTGCATTTTACTTTCCTCGTCGGCTCCCAGCAAAGCCCTGACGGGATAGCGCAGCTCCACTCCCCTGTCTTTCAGATATTTCAGGGCATAGAGGCACAACACGCTGGGGCCCTTGTCGTCCATTACACCACGGCCTATGATAAAGCCCTCCCGGCGGCGCAGAGTAAAGGGGTCCTCGCTCCAGCCTGCGCTGGGCACCACATCCAGATGAGTGATGGTAGCCAGATATTTCTCCCCCTGCCCCACCTGGGCATAACCTATCATATTTTCGCAGTTGACGGTATCCAGGCCCAGCTCTCCGGCTATCTCCAGCCCCAGCTTCAAAGCTTTTGCGGGGCCGGGGCCAAAAGGCATTTCAGGCTGCTCCTCTCCTCTGACACTGTCAACGGCCACAAGCCTGCCTATATCCCTGATTACTCCCTCCCAATTTTCCCGGGCAAAGAGCTTAACATCCTCAATTACTTTCTTATCCATAATTTTTCCTTTCCGGCAGCACGGGGGCTGCCAGGCATTTCTAAATTTTACCTGCCTTTGAATATACTACTGAAACCCGTCTTTTGCAACAGGACAGATAAAGACCGACAAAAAACGTGCGGAGTTTTCCGCACGTTTTAGTATATACCAATATATATCCGCTATGAATTGCGGCAAAAGCTCAGTCTCCCTGTGTCTGGGTTTCGGCTTTCTTTTTGGGCTTCGCCGCTTTGAAATCCGGTTCGGTGCCCTTTATAAGTCGGACTATGTTCTCCTTGTGGCGGAAGATGACTATGCACATTGCCACTACACCCAGCACCATCCTGGGGCCGGATACTCCGAAGATAAAAGGCCCGATGCCCGCCGCCAGAGCTCCCAGCACGGAACCCAGGGATACCTTCTTGCTCAATGCCCCCAGCAGGAACATTGCTACCACCAGCAGGCCCACCCGCCAGTCCAGCAGCAGGGACAGGGCGCCGCCCACAGACACTCCTTTCCCGCCCTTGAAATGGTGGAACACAGGGAAGCAGTGGCCAACTATGCAGCAGATACCGCCTATAGACAAACCCATGTCCCCCAGCAGCAGATAGCCGGCTACCATTGAGATCACGGCTTTCATAATGTCCGCTACCAGAGTAAGCACCCCGGCCATCATACCGTATACCCTGGCCATGTTTGTGGCGCCGGCATTTCCGCTGCCGTGGGAGCGCACATCTCCGCCGTACATTTTTTTCGACAGATATATTGAAAGGCTCATCGAGCCCAGGAGATAACTACCCAAAGCCACCAGCAGATATTCAACGGCTTCCATTGTGATCCTCCCTCATTTGACAGAAAAATCGCCAAAAAATATTTCAATTTTTTGAAGTTTTTTGCATGTAGCAGCGCAATTATACCGCCTCCGTGACAATTTAGCAATATGGATATTGACTTGTTTTAAATTTTTTAACCTTTTCTTTACATTGTCCAGGGGTATTCCTCCGGCGGCTGCTTTGAAAAGGCCAGCAGCTCCCCGGTCCCTGGGTGTTTAAAACTTAGAGCATGGGAAAACAGGGCCAGCGGGCAGTCGTCCTCCGGTGGGGCATACTTCCTCTCCCCCACCAGAGGCAGTCCCCGGTAGGCAAACTGGCAGCGTATCTGATGGGTGCGGCCCGTGTGGAGCCTCACTCGCACCAGGCTCATGCCGTCTTTACGCTTCAGGATCTCATATTCCAGCAGGGCCTCCTGTACACCCTTTCCGGGCCGGTCTGTGACGAAGCTCATTTTTCTGGCCTTGTCCCTGTACATAAGGTCCTGCATGGAACCCCGGTCCGGACAGTCCCCATGAACCACAGCCAGATACTCCTTGCCTATGCCCTCCTCCCTTATCTGGCGGCTCAGTTCCGAGGCGGCTGAGGCATTTCTCGCCAGCACCATCAGGCCGGAAGTAGCCCTGTCCAGCCGATGGACGGTGCGGACATCCGCCTTTTCCTCCCCCAGTTCACGGCGCAGCAGCTCCGGCAGACCTCCCGGCTCGTCGGTAGACAGTACCTTTGGAGGCTTTACACAGACTATAATGTCTTTATCCATGTACAGTATATCCATTCTCGTCTCTCCTTGCGGATATTTTATCACAGGCAGCGCCCTTTGCAAAGGGCGGCTTTTGTGTTATTATGTCTTACAAGTCATATAAAAAGGGTGTTTTCAATATGAGTGAAGCGTATACGCCGCCCTGTCCCAACTGGCGCAGGTGCGGAGGCTGTCAGCTGCAAAATCTCCCCTACCATCAGCAGCTTATGCACAAGCAGAGGGAAGCCGTCCGTATTCTGGGAGAATTCGGACATGTGGAAGACATAATAGGCATGGATTATCCTCTGCACTACCGCAACAAAGTGCACGCCGCCTTCGGCCTGGACAGCCGCAGGAAGATAATCTCCGGCATATATCAGCCCGGCAGCCACTCCATAGTTCCGGTGGATCAGTGTATGATCGAGGACGAGACGGCAGACAGGATAATCCTCAGCATACGTAAAATGCTGCCGGAATTCAGGATACAAGTCTACGACGAACGCAGCGGCAGCGGCTGGCTGCGCCATGTGCTGGTAAAGCGGGGCTTTGCCACCGGGCAGGTGATGGTCGTGCTGGTGGCGGTAAGTCCCATATTCAAGCTGCAAAAGCCCTTTCTGAAAAAGCTGCTGGAACTTCACCCGGAGATCAGCACAATCGTCCTCAACGTCAACGACCGCTTCGGCCCGGTGGTACTGGGCAAGCGTGAAAAGGTGATATACGGCAGCGGCTATATCCAGGACATTCTGCTGGGCAAGCGCTTTCGCATCTCTCCCAGTTCTTTCTACCAGATAAACCCCCGGCAAACGGAAAAGCTCTATTCCATCGCTTTGGGCTTTGCCGGGCTCAGCGGGAAAGAGACGGTGCTGGACGCCTATTGCGGTACCGGCACAATAGGGCTCTGCGCCTCCTCCCAGGCGAAGCAGGTGATCGGAGTGGAGATAAACCGGGATGCGGTAAAAGACGCAATAGCCAACGCCCGGGTCAATAATATCAAAAACTGCTGGTTCACCGCCGGGGACGCCGGGCAATATATGGAGGGGCTGGCCGCCCAGGGCCACAGGCCGGATGTGGTGTTCATGGACCCGCCCAGAAGCGGCAGCGATGAGCGCTTTCTCTCCTCCCTTATAAAGACCGCGCCGGGAAAAATAGTCTATATCTCCTGCAACATCGAGACCCAACGCCGGGACATGGACATCCTTCTCCGGGGCGGCTACCGGGTGGAGAAGCTCCAGCCGGTGGACATGTTCCCCTTTACAAACCATATAGAATCCGTGGCCCTGCTGACAAGAACTTATGTACGCAGCAGATAAACTTTATCTGACCGTGGCCTTTCTTTAACTAAACCAGCCCTCTACTAAACTAAACCGGAGGTTTCTTGAAGCTTCCCGCTTCTGAGGATATAATCGTCTCAAAGGCAGAAAGGAGCAAAGTGACTATGGAAAAGCAGACTTTGGGAGAGACGATTGCGGCATTGCGCCGGGAAAAGCAGATGACTCAAGCCGAGCTTGCGGAGAAGATGAGTGTGACGGACAAGGCAGTATCCAAATGGGAGAGGAACCTCTCCTGTCCCGACGTGAGCAGTATTCCCCGCCTGGCGGAGATATTGGGCGTGAGCCCCGGAGAGCTTATAGAAGCAAAGGCAGCCCCGGTCAAGTCAGTGAAGAAAGTTCCGTCATCCCTGATCCCCTTGATACTCAATGCCTTATCCCTGGCCATGGGCGCAGCAGTCACGGTGCTGGCCTTTTTAAAAGAGCTGGATGTTTATTCCGGCTTCGGCCTCCTGGGTATAGGTCTGTTCTGCCTGGCACTGTCAGGGATGACGGCGAGAGAAAAGGGCGGCTGAAACCGCTGCAAAAACAATACGGCAAGCTTAAAGCCCGGAGAGTCTGTCTCCGGGCTTTCATGATTCTTATCAGTTTTTTATTGAGTACGGCTTATTTACCGGTGCCATGGATTTTGGCGTCGTCCTTTTTCTCACGGAGAGCCACATACCTGGCCACCGCCCGGCACATTTGCCTTGACAGCAGACCCACCAACAAGGCAGCGGCCACAGTGCCCTCCCGGACGCCCAGCACTCTGCCTTGGGCCGCAAGCCCCAGCACAATGGAAACGACCACCAAAGTCAGGTCAAAACCCACTTTCATACCGCCAAACTTCACCGGCAGCACCCTGCACAAGGCCAGCACCAAGCCCTCGCCCGCCAGGGTCACCACCCCGGCCAGCACCTCCGCGCTGACGCCCAGGGCTACCAACACTATGCCTACCAGGCACAGCAGCCACCGGCCCATATAGGTACCGGCGCCGATACCGCCCAGCAGCAGCACAGCAATGTCCGTCATCCAGCCGAAGATAAGAGCCACCGGCAGCTGGAGGAGCTGGCTGAAGCCGAAATCCTTTCTCAGCAGCAGAAGCTGGATGAGAATGAACAGGCAGTGCATGATTATTGTGGCGGTGCCCACGGAGATTCCCGGAGCCACCAGGCTCGCAGTATAGGGCAGGCTGGATATAGGCGAAGTACCCAGGTCGGCCTTTATGGAGAAGCCTACCCCCAAAGCCATAATGAACAGCCCCGCCACCAGTAGCAGCCATCTTTTTGCCAATTTGGTTTTAGATTCTTTTATCACGTACATTTCCCTTCCTCAAATCAGATTTTCAAGCCGATTTGAGACGGGTATCTCCCTTGTTCCGGGGCAGGTCCTGCACCATCCAGCCCCAGTTCCGCCTGCACCAGACCGTCTATTCCTCTACAACCCAGGGCAGCTCTACGAAGGCAGGCTCATGATGCAGAGCAGGGACCAGGATATTCAGCACATCGACGGTCCTCAGCTTCAGACTGCTGGTATTTATGCAGGGATGACAGCCGAAAAACTCCGCCTTTTCCAGGTCCCTGTCTATAAGCAGGTGTACCTTGCCCGCCTTGTCGTTCATAAGGCCCAGGATGCTCACGGAGCCGGGGGTGATGTCCAGCAGCTCCAGCATCTGCTCAGGCGTGGCAAAGGAGAGGCGGGCAGTGCCTATCTGTTTGGAGAGTATCTTGGTTTTGAAAGGCTTGTCTCCCGGCATAAGCAGCAGATAGACCTCAGTCTGCTGGCGGTTCGTCAGCAGCAGGTTCTTGCATATCTCGCAGCCCAGGAGCTTCTCCACCTCATGGCAGACCTCGATAGTGTCGGCATGCTCGTGGTCCACTCTCCAGTATTCAACGTTCAGTCCGTCCAGCAGCTCGTAGCAGCGCTCCTCCTTGGGTATGCGCCCATCCGCCGGGCGGCCCTTATATAATGTCTCGTCTATCTTCATATTTACCTCTTGTTGGAGGGCAGCCAGATGCGCTGCTCCTCCGCTTTCTTTATAAGTTCCTCCCGGAAGTCCGGGTGGGCAATGGATATGAGCCTGTCGGCCCTCTGCCAGGTGTTCATCCCTGCCAGATTCACCGCCCCATACTCGGTGACTATGTAGTGGCTCTGGCTCCTGGGGGTGGTGATTATGTCCCCGGCAAAGCCCGGCAGGATACGGGAATGGCGCTGCCCTGCCTTGTCGGTATAGGTGGAGCTCATACACAGAAAGGATTTGCCTCCCCTGGCCTGGGAGGCGCCCAGCACATAGTCCAGCTGGCCGCCGGTGCCGCTTATCTGGCGGCTGCCGGAACTCTCGGAATTCACTTGCCCGTACAGGTCTACATTCAGGCAGCCGTTTATGGATATCATGTTCTCATTTTTGGCTATAGTCTCCGGCGAGTTTACATAACTCAGGGGGTAGCCGGCTATGCCCGGGTTGTCGTCCACCCAGTCATAGAGCTCTTTGCTGCCTATGGCCAGGCCCAGCACTCCTTTTCCAGGATGCAGGGTCTTGCGCCGGTTTGTGAGCTTGCCCGCCTTGAACATGGCCAGGTAGCCGTCGGAGCAGAGCTCGGTGTGCATGCCCAGATCTTTAAGCTCCGAGCCGGCTATAAGCTCCCCCAGGGCATTGGGCATACCACCTATGCCCAGCTGTATTGTGGCCCCGTCCACTATATGAGGGAAGATGTGCCGGGCTATGGCCATATCCGTGTCGCTTGGGGGCGGGGAGAGCATCTCCCAAAGGGGGCGGTAGCCCGCCTCCACCACCTTGTCCGCTTCGGATATGTGCACCCATTCCCGCTCCCCGCCGTGGATGCGGGGCATGGCCTCGTTAACTTCCAGGATGACGGTCTTTGCCTTTTCGATGATGTCCCTGGACACACCCACGGCGCAGGAGAGGCTGAAATAGCCATGCCTGTCCATGGGGGATACGGACACCATGGCCACGTCCACGGTGAGATAGTTTCTGTAATACCATCCCAGATTCCGAAAGACCATGGGGGTGAAAAAAGCCCGGCCCTTGTCGCAGAGGCGGCGCTCATAGGCGGAGCAGTGCCAGCTGTTGTAGACGAAGTGCTCCATGCTCTCGTCGCACTCGGCCACGGCTATGGGGCCCGGCAGCAGGTTGCCCCGGACCTTCACATTGTGCAGCTCGTCCCGGCGCTTTGCCAGGGCGGTATCCAGGCTCACAGGGAAGCCGTTGTTGGAGCTGTAGTCCACCCAGTCCCCGCTCTTTACCAGCTGCACCGCCTCATCGGCGGTGCAGAGCTTCATGCGGTATTCCTCAAAGCAGTTCACGGCAGCCCCTCTCAGCGCAGCTCGTCGGCCACGGGATCTGCATCCGCATCCTGCTCATGGGGCACATCGTCTGGCACGTCGTCCCCGTCTGCATCATGGGGGTGGTTCAATCCCACGCCCGCCATGCCCACTATCTCACGGCCGGCCACACCCTTGCTCTGGCGGGTCTTTTCGATAAAGTCGCTGAGATATCTGTGGAGCTTCTCCGGCTTCTTGATATTTTTCAGCTGCAGCTGGGGGCAGGACTGATCGACGCTGAAGAGAGTGAGAGTACCCACGCCGAAGATGCGCTGCCACAGGGTCTGGGTGGATTTCACATCCAGAATCCTGTAGAGCAGTATCTCGTTGAGCTCCGTGCGCAAAAGCCCTGTCTTTACGTAGAGGCGCTCGTCGTCCATGCTGTATCTGGTGAAGGAGATAGGCATACCCAAAATCCGCTTCCGGTCAGCCCAGAGTATCTCCTTTTCTTCCACCTGAATCTTGTCTATCCTGGCCATGTTTTTCTCCTTTCTGACTGGGTCTTGTATCTGCATTTTTATGATAGCATTTCTCCGCCGTTCTTACAACGGCTTTTTCCCGGCGCATTCCTCCGGGTACTGCAATTCCAGAAGCTTCTGGGAAAATCCATACTTCTCCCTCAGTTCCAGTGCCTGCTTCAGGCTCTTCCGAAGGCACTTCCCGCTGTATCTGGCCCGGAGCATTATATTCTTCGGGGAGTGTTCAAAGTCGATGAACTCTATCACATCCAGATCATAGCCCCGGCTCTGCAGCACGGCTCCGCGGATGGAGTCGGTAAGCAGGGCGCAGATACGCTCCCGGATTATACCGTGCTGGAGCAGGATGTCCAGTTCCCCGCCCTTATGTATGCTGCCGTTTATCTCATGCTGACAGCAGGGCACGGAGAAGATATACTTCACCCCGTGGCTCAATGCGTAGTCCAGGGCAAAATCCGTGGCAGTGTCGCAGGCGTGGAGGGTGACCACCATGTCTATATGTTCATCGGAGAGCACGTCCCGGCTCACATCCGCTTTTTCAAAGCGGAGCCTGTCATAGCCGTATTTTTCCGCGATGCGGTTGCAGTTTTCCACTACCTCCGCTTTCAGGTCATAGCCGATTATTCTGGCCTCCATGCCCCGTTTCACTGCAAAGTAATAGTAGAGAAGGAAAGTGAGGTAGGACTTGCCGCAGCCGAAGTCCAGAATGCTTATCTCCTTGCCCTGATAGTCCTTCAGCTCCTGGTCCACCAGCTCGATAAAGCGGTTTATCTGCTTATATTTGTCGTAACGGGAGCGGACTATCTTAAAGTCCTGCGTGAATATGCCCAGATCCACCAGAGCGGGGATATTCTCTCCTTCCCGGAGTATATACTCTTTGGCCTTGTTGTGGCTCTCCAAGCCGCCGGGCCGGGGCAGGCTGGGGCTGCTGGAGCTCTTTTTATAGTCTCCCCGCTGCCGCAGCACATACTGGGCACTCTCCCTGCTGCTTACCAGGAGCACCTGGCGGTAACGCCCCTCCAGTTCTTTTTCCGCTATGAGCAGCAGCTCCTCCGCCGCCACGTTCCTGTGGTAAGCCTTGTTGTCTCTGAAAGTCTCTATCTGATATTGCAGTCCGCCCTTTACCGATACGGGCCGCACCGCCACTTTAGGGGCGGCAAGGCTGTCCGCCGGCTGGGAGTACACCGCCTTGGAAAGTCCGGGTAGGGCCTGCTCCAGTTCCTGATACACTCTCGCCATCTCAGCCTCCGAACATCCTCTTGAGATTAAGGGCGGCAGCCTTCAGCTCGTTCTTACTGTAGGAGTTGTTCTCGTCGGAGAGCACCGCCGCCACCGCCTCTTTGGGGGACAGTTCCCCGGAGACCATGGCATCCACCAGCATCGCCTCGGCGGAGACGGTGTGCTCCACCTTGTTGAAGATATAGTCCTCATCCAGCTCTATGACCACGGCGTATTCGCCCTTGTCATAGTTGCCCTTGGCCAGCAGCTGCTCCTTCACCTCCAGGGGGCTGCCCCTGAAGCACATCTCGTGGAGCTTGGTAAGGTCGTTGCACAGGCACATGCGGCACTTTGCCCCGGCCTCAATGAAAAAGTCTACCAGCTCCATTATCCGCTTGGGGGACTCATAGAGGGCAAAGCTGCGGCTGTCCCCCCGGCGCATCTTTTCCAGGAGCTTTCGCCGCTCCACGTTCTCCCGTGGGAAAAAGCCGTAGAACACAAAGCTGCTGAGGTCAAAGCCGGAAATGCTGAGAGCAGTCACTGCAGCGCAGCAGCCGGGTATGCCCACCACCTTTATCCCCGCCTCCACGGCAGCCTTTATAAGCTCGTTGCCCGGGTCGGAGATGCAGGGGGTGCCCGCATCGCTTATCACCGCCACGCTCTTGCCTGAGAGCATCTCGTTTATGAAATATTTTGCCTTGCCGTATTCATTGAACTTGTGGTTGGATACCAGCTTGTTCTTTATCTCCAGCTTGTTGAGCAGCACCATGGAGCGCCGGGTGTCCTCGGCGGCTATTATATCCACCTCGCTGAGTATCTGCCTGCCCCGGGGGGACATGTCCCGGGAATTGCCTATGGGCGTCGCCACTATGTAGAGACAGCCTCTGCCGTTTTCCTCCATCTGCTTTCTCCTCAATGATTCATAGTTCCAAAGCCGCTTTCAGAACTGCGGCAATGTGTTTCATATCCTCTCGGCCATATCTCTGGTCGCAGGGCAGGGCCAACATATGCCCTGCTGCATGTTCGCAGTTTTCGCATAGGCCCTTTGCCTGTTCAGGTATGGGCCAGATCACCGGGCAGTATATGCTTCTCTCCGCCATATATTTCTGCACCGCATCCCGGTTTTCCAACATCACGCCCAGATAGAGCCCGGCGGTGTTCTCCCCGCTGCCCATAAAGCGCAGCCTCCCGGCCTCCTGTGCCTCCTCGAGTTCCTTTCTCAAAACGGCGCAGTTTTGGCGGCGGCGCTCCAGCATCTTATCAAAATCCAGATCCAATATATAAGCCCGGTTTTCCGGGGACAGGGCCACTGCCCTGCCGCTTTCGTCCAGCAGTTCGTCGGCCTCATGGAGTTTTTTCAGAAAGTCCGTCTTCATTTCAGGAATACCCTTTTCCAGGTATTCCCCCTTTTCCTCCATGGCCTTGCGCCGCAGCCGGGCAAATCGGCTGTCCGCTTCCGCCTCCGGCAGGCTTAGCTCCGTTTTCAGCAGTCCCCCCTCCGGCATTGCCGCCCATTTTCTCAGGCTGGCCACAGTGGCATCCGGTCGGAAGCTCTCCCCCCGGGGGACTATTATGTCCTGGGTCCTGTCCTCCAGAAGGAATACTCCCCTGACTCTCAGTCTCTCCAGGAAAGCCTCATCAAAAGGCCGGACGTCAAAGTAAGTCATGTACAGCAATATGCAGCCGGGGCCGAGCTTATGCAGCACGTCCTCCCCGTCCCCGGTGAGGTCTGGCCTTAGCTTGTAAAACTCCACCTTGCAGCCGTTTTTCTCAAAGGGCAGTATCATAGACTCGCAGCACAGGGCCGGCAGCAGCACCCTTGCTCCGCTATGGGATGCAGCTATCTGCTTCATTGCGTCCCGGCCGCTGCGGTAAAATGTCCAGCCCTCCGGCTCCAGACCGCCCTGCCCGGTTTCATAGGGGGCCCTGGACTGCCAGTGGTGTTCGCTTCCGTATTCTCTCATCGTATTTTCCTGCACTCCATGTAATAGCGCTTTTCCTCCGCCTCGCCCAGGGAAAAGGTCTTCCGGGGCAGCACGCCTCC
>ERZ827478.1480-NODE-1480-length-16297-cov-4.160264_pt1 | contig 16297 bp, 18 predicted proteins | sample MGYA00519705_ERZ827478 | MGnify/ENA primary metagenome ERZ827478 (study PRJEB31778, sample SAMEA3449318) | human gut metagenome | biome: human gut; feature: human-associated habitat; material: faeces | place: United Kingdom | collected 2010/2012 ... | reverse complement strand
TTTCCTACATCAGGGGGGATTTTGTCTATTGTCCGTTTTTTCTGGTTCAGTTCAATGCTCCGCCGGGGTTACAATGCGTTTGACACTATATATTGAACATCACCAGGCCGTAGCCCATGACGCAGAGAAACATCACTACGGCCAGCAGCAGGGTTCCGGGACGGCGTTTTCGTGGCTCCACCACGTTTTTCAGCCTGTAGCGCATGGTGCGCCCTGCGGCGGAGAGACAGCTGGTAAAGCCCGGGGCTTTACCGGAGCAGCTCAGGAGCAGCCGGGCGTAGGCCTGCCTCTCCTCCCGGCCCAGGCCCTCCAGCACCAGCTCGTCGCAGGCCAGTTCCAGGTCCTCCGCTGCCCGGCGCACCGCCAGCCACACCAGGGGGTCGAACCAGCAAAAGGCCAGACAGAAGGCCAGACATACCTTGGTGTGGATATCGCAGCGCTGAAGGTGACAGACCTCGTGGCGGAAGATGAAGTTCAGCTCCTGCTCCGTGTAGTCCCGCCGGGGCAGGAGAGTGACCCGGGTCTGGTCATAGAAGCCCATGGAAAGGGGAGAGCTGAGGGACTCACAGTAACAGAGCTTCACCGGCTTGAGGTAGGACACCCGCTCCAATTCAGCTTTGAAAAGTTCCAGCTCCCGGCCTTCCGTCACCTCCCGGGCCGAGGCCATGGTGCGCTTATAGAACAGGTGGTTGGCCAGCAGCTTCCAGCCGAAAATGGCTGCAGCCACAGGCAGGTAGACATACAGGCAGAGCCGGGGAAAGTCCGCCGGAAGTTCTACGGTCAACAAGGTACCCCAGGCCAGCTTATCCGGTACGCTGGGTAAATAGAAAAGAAAAGTGGGCAGCAGCCACAAAACGGCGCAGGCGTGGGAGGAAAAGAAGCGCCTCAGCAGGGGCAGGAGCAGAAGCAGTAGAATGAAATATATGTTTATGGTGAACACTGCGCCCAGAAAGATCGCGGTCATGCTCCAGAAATTGCACAGGCCCAGAACCAGGATAAGGAGCAGATATACACCCATGGCTATGGGCAGGTAAAGAGGATTAAGGGCCACATAGGTATATTTGTGCCCGGCGGGGGCGTCGCCATAGGTAATGGAGGCCGGAGCTCCCCGCTCATAGCGCCGGCTGCGGCGATAGGCCCAGGCTACCACAATACTCAAAAAAAGGCCTACGAAGAGCCTGAAGAACAGAGGGTTTGCAAAAAAGCTCATAGCTCATCCCTCTCCAATAGCTCCCGCAGCTCTTCCAGCTCCTGCCGGCTCAGTCCGGCGTCGCTGAGGGACAGGGCAAAGGAGCTGAGAGAACCGCCAAAAAGCTTATCCAGAATGCTGCGGCTCTCCCGGGCCAGATAGTCCCGCCGGGAGACCAGAGGAGTGTACAGGTTGCTGCGGCCCTCCCTCTCCGCTTTTAAAAAGCCCTTTTCACACAGGCGGGTCAGGAAGGTGAGGATGGTGGTGGGTGCCAGGCTGCGCCGGGCGGAGAGCTCCAGCTCAATATCCTGCCGGGAGACGCCGCCACCCTTGGCCCAGATTATCTGCATCACTTCCAGCTCGGCGTCAGGGAGATGGGGAAAGTCCTTCACGATTATTCACCTCCAAATATTCTACATCTGTAGTAGCTCTAAATATATTCTACAACAGTAGAAGAAACCTGTCAAGGGGGTAAGGACATAGAAAATCCCCGGCGCTTCCAAACACAGGGCCGGGGGGAGCCCATGAGTCCGGAGGAACCGGGGAAAGGGGTGACAGTGCTGTTTTATCCGGGGCGGCGGGCCTCACACCAGGGGATTGCGGAGGGTGCCTATGCCCTCTATTTCCACGTCCACCACGTCGCCGGGGCGGAGCCAGCGCTTTTCCTTGCCCTCCAGGGCCACGCCGCTGGGGGTGCCGGTATAAATGAGATCGCCGGGGCAAAGCTTTATGTACCTGGAGGCATAGCTGATTATCTTTGCGCAGGAGAATATCATGTCGCCGGTGCTGCCGTCCTGGCGCAGCTGGCCGTTCACATAGCTGCGGATAGCCTTGGGCTCATCCGGGTCATAGGAGTCGGCGGTGACTATGCAGGGGCCGCAGGGGCCGAAGCCGGGCATGGTCTTGCCGATGAGCCACTGGCCGCTGCGCATCTGGGCGTCCCTCAGGGAGAAGTCGTTGCCGCAGGTGTAGCCGAAGATAGCGGCCTTGGCCTGCTCCTCGTCCACATTCCAGCACTCCTTGCCCATGACGATGACCAGCTCCGCCTCATAGTCGTAGCTGCTCTCCCACTCCGGCAGCTCCACCGGGACTCCGCAGGGCACCAGGGCGTTGGCAAATTTGGAAAAGAGGATGGGGTATTCCGGGATCTTCATGTTCACCCCGGCGGCATGGGCCCGGTAATTCAGCCCCACGCACACCAGCTTGCCTGCGGGCTCCACCACATTGGCAAATACGGGCCTGTCCACCACCGGCAGGCTCTCGTCCTCTGCGTATTTTTCCAGCTCCCCGATGCAGCCGCAGGAGATAAGTTCGTTCATGCTGCCGGTATAGCCTGCGGCGCCGAGGTCAACTACGCCCCGGGATGTGACCAGGGCAAGATGGATTTTTCCCTCCACGGAAATATTGCACAGCTTCATGGCCTTTGCCTCCCCTGTAATATTCTTTACAGGAATATTATACACGTCCCCCAGTTCCAGCGCAACAGTTCTAAAGGGGCTTATCCAAGTTTTTCCACCAGCTCGCCCCAGAGCTCCAGGGCCCTGAAGCGCAGCTCGTAGCCTCCGTCTTCACTGATAAGGCGGAAGTCCTCCTCACCCAGCTGCTCCTCCACGGTGTCCGCCTGGGCGGCGGAGAGGCAGACGGGGGGAAAGACGATGCACCACCAGTTGTGGCCCTGGCCCTCTCCCAGAATGACCCGGAGAGAGTCATACTCCCCGGCGGGGAGGGTGAAACCCTCGTAGCTCTTGGTGGGGTAGTTTTCCCGGGTGAGGGTGACGGTGACACCCCGGCCCTCGGACACGGTCTGGGCGGTTTCGCGGATATTGTCCAGCTCTGCGGCCAGGATCTCCCTGGCCTGGCTGCTGCTCTCTGCCTCCTCCAGCTTGGGGGAAATATACTCCAGCACGGCGTCTCTGACCCGCAGCTTCAGCTGCTGCTCATACTCATCGTCGGAGACGGCGATGACGTGGAAGCGTACCAGTTTGCCGCTTATGGAGCTGTGCCGCCCCTGGGCCCAAAGGGCCGCCAGGGTGGTGAGGGACAGGGCTATGAGCAGTGCCGCTTCCCAGAGCTTCAGGGATTTTATCTTGGTCTTGAACATAAAAATACCGTCCTTGCTATGTAGTGTATGTACATAGCTTGGACGGCTTTTTCATATTTTAAACCAGGGTTTAAAAATCAGCGGTTGTCCACCTTTTCCGGGTACAGGTCGTGCATGCTCAGCCGCTGCCAGGCCACTTCCTCCCAGTGAGTGCCGGGACGGCCATAGTTGCAGTAGGGGTCTATGGAGAGGCCCCCCCTTGGTGTAAACTTGCCCCATACCTCTATGTATTTGGGATCCATGAGCTTTATCAGATCCTTCATGATGATGTTCATGCAGTCCTCATGGAAGTCCCCGTGGTTGCGGAAGCTGTAGAGATACAGCTTGAGGGACTTGCTCTCCACCATGCGCTCTCCCGGCACATAGGAGATGTAGATGGTGGCAAAGTCCGGCTGCCCGGTAATGGGGCAGAGACTGGTGAATTCCGGGCAGTTGAACTTTACAAAGTAATCGTTGTCCGGGTGCTTGTTCAGGAAGGTCTCCAGTACCTCCGGGGCATAGTCGCTTTTGTATACGGTTTTCTTGTTTCCCAGCAGGGAGAGGCCCTCGGCCTCGGCGGAGTTTCTGCCGCTCATATATTTTTCCTCCTTATTGAAATTTCCAGATTTTCCACAGCGCACCGGTAAGCAGGGCCCCGGCTATACCGGCAATCAACTGGCCCACCATCAGGCTTCCGGCCATTACCCAATAGGGCACCGACAGCAGATAGCTCAGCCATGAGGCCACGCCCAGAGCGGGGATAAGGGCAATGGGCACTGCGGTAAGACTGCGGCTCAGACGCTGCTTGCCCAGCCAGGCACAGCAGCCTGCGGTGAGCAGACCCACCAGGCCGCCGCCCACGATATCGAAAAAGCCAAAGCCGCCCATAAGCAGGTTGGACAGCAGATTGGCCAGAGCCAGCGGCACAACCAGGAACTCAAACAGATATGCAACAGAGTATATGGCGGTAGCTATACGCACCTGATATTGACCGAAAGCAAAGCTTTGAGTCAGGTACATAAGTAATATGTATATAGCCATGACTGCGCCGGAAAAGCACAGCTTCTGGGTTTTACTCAGATTTTTCATATCCATTTTCATCACCTCCAGACGGAAAAAGGGCGCACCTCCAGGGTGCGCCCAACAAATAACATTTAAACCGCATTTGTTTTCGTCCCTAGTTTTGTTTATAGACAGGATGGTCACGAACTGTCTGCCGCAAAGCGGGCCCATTTTATCACAGTAGCTGCCTGCTTGCAAGGGCTTTTTCTCCACCGCTCTAGTCCAGGACTCTGCCCACGGCCAGGGCGCTTTCGCAAAAGCCGTACTCCCGGCGGAGAAGGGAGCACACCTCGCCGGTCTCGCTATCTTTGGGAAAGACCCCGAACACTGCCGAGCCGGTGCCGGTCATCACCGCCCCCAGGGCGCCGTGATCCAGGAGCAGGCTCTTTATCTCGCTCACGGTGCGGAGCCTCCGGTCGTCCACATCTTCAAAGACGTTGTACATCCTGCGGCACATCTGGGACAGATCTCCCTGCTCTATGGCGGAGACAAGTCCGGCGGTGTCGGGATGACGGCGCAGGGCAACCTGATCCAGCTTCTTGAACAGCTCTGGCGTGGAGATGGAAAATTCCGGTTTGCATACAACAAAGAGGCAGTCGGGCAGGGAAGGGAGGGGCTGGAGCTTTTCACCCCTACCTGTGGCGAGAGCCGTGCCGCCCGCCACGCAGAAGGCCACGTCGGAGCTCACGGAGCAGGCCAGTTCCTCCAGCTGCTCTCTGGACAGGGGAGAGCCGTAGAGCCGGTTCATGGCCCTGAGCACTGCCGCCGCGTCGGAAGAACCGCCGCCCATCCCCGCCCCCACGGGTACGGATTTTTCTATCTGTATGGAGATGCCCTGGCCCTCATGGCCGGTGGCCTCCAGAAACTTGAGAGCGGCCTTTACCGCCAGGTTCCGCTCGTCCCCGGGGATGAAGGGCAGATTGGTCTTGGCCCTTACCTTGCCGCCGTTGTTGAAACTCAGCTCGATGGCGTCATGCAGGGAGATGGTCTGCATCACCATCACCATGTCGTGGTAGCCGTCCGGGCGGCGGCTGGATACGTCCAGGGAAATGTTCAGCTTGGCATAGGCTTTTTCTTTAATGCTGCTCATATCTCAATCCTCCCGCTGGACTTTTATGTTCAGAGCTCATATACACGCAGCTCCCAGGGCCGGGCAATAAAGCCGTTGCCGTTGAAGCTGTGGGTCTTGTAATTGGAAAACAGCAGCCTGCCCTTTATGAGCTCCATGTCCGCCGGGGCCATGAAGCCGTGGGGGACGGAACTGAAATGGCAGATGACCAGCAGGCGCTTGCCCTGGTAGCTGCGCTCATAGGTATAGAAACTGTTGTCCTCCGGGTACAGCTCCCTGTATTCTCCGTAGAGAACCAGGGGGCTGGACTTCCTGTAAGAGAGCAGACTGCGGTAGAAGTTCAGAAGAGAGTCCGGGTCGGCCTCCTGGGCCGCCACGTTTACGGCAGTATAGTTGGGATTTACGCTGAACCAGGGCCGGGCGCTGCTGAAGCCGGCATTGGCCGAGGAGTCCCACTGCACCGGGGTGCGGGCGTTCTCCCGGCTGCTGTATTGCAGCAGCTCCATTGCCTTCTTTTTTCCCAGGAGCTTGCTGAAAATGCGGTAGTTGTTATGGCTGGCAACGTCCTTATACATGCCTATCTCCGGCAGGCGGATGTTGGTCATGCCTATCTCCTGCCCCTGGTATATGAAGGGCGTACCCCGCTGGAGGATATACATGGCGGCCAGCATTTTGCCGCTCTCCGCCGGATATTCCTCACTGCCGTAGCGGCTGATTATGCGGGCGTGGTCGTGGTTTTCTATGTACAGGGCGTTCCATCCCCGTCCGGCGAGCTTGTACTGCCATTCGGAGAAAGCCCGCTTCATTTTCTTAAGATCAAAGGGCCGCCGGATCATGTCCGTCATGAAGCAGTCTGCCTCCATGTGGGAGAAGGAGATCATCTCGTCCAGCACCTTGTTCTCTCCCTCGGTGACATACCGCAGAGCGATATCCGCCGTGGTGAGGGGACTCTCCCCCACGGTAAAGCAGTCATAGCCGCTGAGTACCTCGTCCCGGAATTCCCGCAGATAGTCATAGACCTCCGGACGATTGGAGAAATATTTCATGCCGTTGGCTATGGGCAGCTTGGGATAGGAATTGGGCAGGCCCGGGGCCTTGCCGGTAAAGGTTATGACGTCCTCCCTGAAGCCGTCCACGCCAAGATCCAGCCAGAAGCGGAGGATATCCTTGACCTCTGCGCGGACTTTAGGGTTGCTCATGTTCAGATCCGGCTGTTTTTTTGCGAACAAATGGAGATAATATTCGTCTAAATTACTGTCATACTCCCAGGCACCGCCCTCGAACAGGCTTGTCCAGTTGTTGGGGGGCAGGCGCTTGCCCAAAGGGCCCTTCCTGCCGGGGCGCCAGTAATAGTAGTCGTGATAGGGACTGTCTTTGGCGCTGCGGCTCTCACGGAACCAGGGGTGCTCGTCAGAGCTGTGGTTCACCACCAGGTCCATGAACACCTTGAGCCCCCGCTTGTGGGCCTCCTCCAACACCCGGCGGAAAAGCTCCAGATCCCCGAAGTCGGGATGGATGGATTTGTAGTCGGCGATGTCATATCCGTAATCGGCATTGGGAGAGGGGTAGAGAGGGGAAAACCATATGGCGTCCACATTCAGGCTCTTGATATAGTCCAGCTTTTCCAGCACGCCCCATAGATCGCCTATGCCGTCTCCGTTGCCGTCGCAGAAACTGCGGGGCCAGATCTGGTATACGGCCATTTCTTTGTACCATTGAGTATAGGCCATGGATTTGTCTCCTTTCCGTCACTTACATTTTTTCGGATTTCTTAAAATACATTTTAGCATACTTATTGCCGCTTAACAACTGTTGACAATGGTTTGAGGATATGGTATTACTACTTCGAAGCAGAAAGGACATGAATGAAAAAAATGAAAAAAAGACTTATTTCTCTTGCCCTGGTGCTGGTGCTGCTCCTGGCTGCCGCACCCGGGGCCTATGCTCTGGCTCCTTTGCCGGGAGGGACTATTGAGCCCACAGTTTACACTTGCAACGACGTGAAGTGCGGCGTGGGAGACATTGCCATTATCTCCGTCACTGCCCAGTCTCCCGATGGGGGCACCCTGAGCTATCAGTGGTACCGCAGCCTGGACGGCACAAATATGGGCGGCACCATGATACTCAATGCCACCAGCAGCAACTACTATGCCGATACCAGCAGTGAGGGAACCAACTATTATTTCTGTGTTGTTACAAATTCCAGCATAAACGGCTCGGCTTCGGTGATATCCTCACCCATAGCCGTCACTGTGGAAAACAATGAGCCGGTGATAGAGGGCATAGGCGTCCTCACCCTGCCCATAAAAACCCAGTACAAGGAGGGGGACCGGCTGGAGACCGACGGCCTCTCCATCCGGGTATATACCAACCAGGGCTACTATGACGTGAGCGCCGGTCTGGAGGTATCCCCGGCAGTACTGGGGGTGTCCGGCACCCAGACCATAACCGTGAAATACCAGGGCAAAAGCTGCACCTTCACCGTGGAGGTGGAGGCGGATAAGGAAGTGGTGCAGAGCATCAGTGTCTCCAGCCTGCCCGCCAAGACCAGCTACACCGTGGGCGAAAGGCTGGACACCACGGGCCTGTCCATCCGGGTTGTCACCAACAAGCAGGTGAAGGATATCACAGAGGGCTTCACCTGTACGCCGATGGTGTTCAGCACCTCCGGCAGCCAGACCGTGACCGTGAACTTCCAGGGCAAGAGCACCACCTTCACCGTGCAGGTGGCTGAGCGCTCCACCCCCAGCCCCAGCCCCACGGCCACGGCAAGCCCATCCCCCACGGCCGCGGTGAGCCCTTCTCCCAGTGCCTCTGCCGATGTCAGCCCCAGCCCCTCTCCCACTCATACGGCCACTGTCCATGAGCCCCATGAGACAAACGCCGGCAGCGCTTTTTTGCAGATAGTGCTGATGCTGGCCCTGCTGGGCCTGGTGGGCCTGGGCGCCTATGTCTACACCGTACAGCGCAAGAACAGAAAATAATACATAGCTTACCCAAAAGTGAGAGCATGCGCCATGCTCTCACTTTTATATTGCAGGGCCGGCTGCCCTTGCCGGGGAAGGCTGCCTCTGCTATACTGGGTACGGGAATACATAGTCTGTTTCAAGGGGGATTTAAAAAATGGATGAGCGAGAGAAAAAACTGGAGGTGCTCTGCCGCATAGCCCACAGTCTCAACCGGGGCAAGGTACTCTGGGCCCTGGGAGGCTCGCTGCTGCTGTACCTGAAAGGGAAGACCGACACCTTCCACGACATCGACCTGATGGTGGGGGAGAGGGATGCGGAGGAGGCCGAGAGGCGGCTTTCAGCCCTGGGAGAACTCCTGCCCCAAAAATCCAAGGCGGGCTACAAGACCCGGCGTTTTCTGGAATATGTGATAGACGGCGTTGAAGTGGATATGATGGCGGGCTTTGTTATCGTCAGGGACGGGGTGGACTATGACTGCTCCCTGCTGCCCGAGCAGGTGGCGGAGTATATTCAGCTAAAGGGCGAGACTATCCCCCTTCAGTCCCTGGACGACTGGCGCAGATACTACGAGCTGATGGGCAGGACTGAAAAGGTGAAGCTGATAGAGGGCTGAACCCGGGGCGCTTGTGCTTTTTGGGAATTTGGGGTATAATCCGAATACAGGGTAAAACGGAGAAAGGAAACAAATCCATGGACGTACTGGGCACAAGGAAGAAAACACAGCTGCCTCTGGCGGTATTCAGTCTGGTTTTCACCGCCTTCCTCTGCTATAAATGGTGGAAGGTGTTTTACTGCGCCTGCACAGGCCTGGTGTTTTCCGACGTGCCTGCCCATATAAAGCTGGCCCTGGGCCACAATGACTATGGCATGAGTAGCTTCCTGATACAGCTTTTCTATCTGGGCGGGGAGTACTTTGCCCAGCGTGCCCTGGCCGTGACTTTGACGGTGAATAACCTTATCGGCCTGTTCACCCTGGCGGCATTTATAAGGTATCTGCTGCCCCGGCTCAGCCGTACCGAGGCTTTCCTGGCTTCGGCCCTGGCCCACCTCTGCGGCCCCTGGATAATCCCGGGAGTGCAGACAGGCATTTATCTTAACGCTTACAACGGAAACCTCTACCATAATATGACGGTGCTGTTCAGCCGCACCTTTGTGCCCTTGAGCTTTATCTGGTTTTTCCACTGCTGGCAGCAGCGCCACGGCAGCATAGGCCGGGGCGACTGGCTGGGCTTCATGCTCTGCTTTTTGACAGCCACAGCTTTCAAGCCCAATTTTGCCTTTGCCTTCTGCCCCACCCTGCTGGGACTGCTGATATATGACTTTATTAAGTATAAGGGCAAATACCTGAAAAACGAAATAATCCTGGGCCTGGCGGTGGTGCCTGCGGGACTGATGTGCATAGGGCAATATTTCATGCTCTATGGCAGCCAGATATCCCAGAGCGGCAGCGAGATACTGGAGGACATGGGCATAGAGGGAGTCCAGGGTGAGTCCGGCATAGCCATAAGACGGCTGAGCTTTGGCCAGATAGGGGCTTTGGCCCTGATGTATCTGCGTTCCCTGCTGCTGCCTATATACACTCTGGCATTGCAGCTGAGGCGGGAGAAGAGAAAAGAAGAGACAGGGCTTTTCCTGCTGGTGCTGCTGGTGTCCATATTGGAGGCGGTTCTCCTCACGGAGACGGGCTACCGGGCCAACGACGGCAACTTCGACTGGGGCAGCCTGAGTATGTATACCTGTATCTTTGGCTTGGGCATTGGACTGCTGTGGCGTATGATACAGGAGAGCCTTGCAAAGAAAAAGGCCGGAGGGGCGCTGCTGTGCCTCATTGGCCTGGGATTGCTGCTGGGCCATCTGATGGTGGGTTATTACTTCATCTGGTTTTTCAACAGCGGCGGCAGCTTCTATATATGATGTAACTTTATATAATGCAGCAATCCCCATCCCGTCAGGGATGGGGATTGCCAGCTTGTCGAAGAAGACAAAGGCTTCTTCGACAAAAGGGATTGCACTTCGCTCCATGCCTCGGTTGTACGCCGGAGGCGTACAATTCGACACTTCGCTCCGTGAGAAGTGTTTTCTGCGACGTACACGCCGCCGCAGAAAACGATTGAATTTATTTTTTCGCTGCGGCGAAAAAACTCTGCGAGGCTTTTTCGACAGTCTCACAATCCCCATCCCGCCAGGGATGGGGATTGCTGCATATATGGGTATATGTATATGCTGCGGCTGTGACAGGGGAAAGGCTATTCAGGTTTGTACTTATCTTCAAAGATTTCGATCATCATTCTGGCGCCAAGGCGGAACCCGTCAATAAACATACTGGATGTGTCGTAGGGAAAAGTGTCAAGCTGCTCGTCCATAATATCAATAAACCTTTTGCTCAGGCTATTGTCCAGCTTCTTTAATTCCAGAATAAATTCTTCATAGTGCTTATAATGTGCCTGTCGCAGCTTCCTGTACTCTTCCAGTAAAGGCCGATATTGCTCTGCGGGGAAAATCTTGCCGTCATATAGTTGCTGCAATACAGTATCCATTTAATCTCCCTCCCAAATTAGTAACATATATCTGTATTACACAAATACATTATATAAATAAATTATATAATTGTCAATATAAATAAGATATACTAACAATGGAAAAGAGGTGCAGCTATGGCAGATAAGTTCGTGGTGAGACAGAAAAAATACGACAAAAAAGAGGACAAAAACGTGGTGATGTCCCTGCGCATAGAGCGGGAACTACAGGAGGAATTTGACAAGCTGGCAGCAAAGAGCGACCGCTCAAGAAATGAGCTTATGTGCATGGCCCTGCGATACGCCCTGGAGCATCTGGAGTTTGTCCCCGGCGACGAGGCGGAGGAACAATAATAAAAAGTTATCCCCATCCCAAACGGGATGGGGATTGCTGCATATATGGGCGCTTTTGCGCCGGGAGTCAATCCAGCTCCACGGTGCTGCCGTCAAAGAGGGTGATGGAGACTACATCGTCAGGGTCTATGGTGCTCATAGCAAAACTGCTGTAGCGTTTTACGATGCCGTCCTGATAAGCTCCGGACTCGGCGGACCTGGGTTCTATATCCGAGCCGTCGGCCATGTGGAGGGTGCCCTGAGTGACGGTGCTGATGGTATTTGCCCAGGGAGCACTTACACTGTGTATCCACTCCTGTTCCTCCGGACTCAGGTCCTCAAATGGCAGAGAATGATAAAACCGCTCCGAGTCCTCGTGCTCCAGCAGCCAGGTAATGCCGCTGGAATACAGCTCCACTCCCAGGAGCCGCCCGGTCTTGCCCAGCGCCTCACAGCTAAACTCAATGGGATTTTCAAACATGCAGGTTCTTATCCTTACCTCAGGCAAATCCAGGGTAAAGCTGCCCAGCTGCTGTATTTCTGCATCCTCATCCAGAGCATCGGGGCAATATCCCACTATAATATCCCGGGAGGCCTGATCAGACCCGGCGTGGGAAATCAGATATTCAAAAGTGGCTGTCTTTGTCTCCGCGTCATAAAAAACCTGCTTCCCGTTCTTCCACATAGAGCTCATACCTATATAAGTTTTTCCGCCGTCATGGGAAACGCCAAAGAAATAGTTTGCGTCCCTTGCGGGGTCAGGTTCCATAGGGGACACGTTGAAGTATACTCTGTCAAACTCCACACCCCCGATGGAGGACAGCAGGGTGACGGTCATTTCACCCTCGGAGGGGGCCTCCTCCACTGTCTCCTCCGGCAGCGTGTATTCGGTGTATTCCTCCACCTGATGCTCATCGATTTGCAGCTGCTCTCTCAGCTCCTGCTGCCGCTGCCGGTTTATGCCGTAGCCAATGGCAAAGGCGGTGACGGCAAAGAACACGGATATAACTGCGGCTATCAGCAGCGTGCGCCGGAGATTTCTTGCGCTGTGCCTGGAAATTTTCATATCGTTCACCTTGGGGGCCTCACAGTCGGGCCCGGTGAGCTCCAGAGCTTCCAGAACGTAGCTCTCATCCAGCATGGACAGCGCCCGGGAAATTTTTTCCCGCCTCATGGTATCAGCCCCTCCCTTTCAAGATAGTTTTTTAATTTTTCACGGATACGGAAGAGACGCAGGGAAACCCGGCCGCTTTTGACCTTCAGCCTTGCGGCAATGTCCTTCACCGGCTCTGCCAGGTAGTAGCGGCAGACAAAGAGCTGCCTGTCCTCCCTGGAAAGCCCGGATAGAAAACGGTTCATAGCTTCCGCCAGCTCCCGGGCCTCCAGCTCCGTCTGGGCGTCCCCGGCCGCTGCCAGACAGCCCTCCAGCTCCGACAGAGCCAGGTCGTAGCTGCCGTTTCGCTTTTTGGCGCTGTTGGCATGGTAGCGGTCCAGAGACAGGTTCCGGGCTATGGCCAGGGTGTAGGCCTTCAGGCGCTCCGGCCTTTTTGGAGGCACGCTGTTCCACACGCCCAGATATGTATCTGCGGCGCACTCCTCAGCGTCCCGCACATCCCCCAGGATATTCAGGGACAGGGCCTTCACCGCCCGGCCGTATTTCAGTTCCAGCTCATGGACTGCCTGTTCCGAGCGCTCAAAGAACAGGCCGATTATCCTGCTGTCTTCCATGTGTACACTTCCTTTCCGCTTCAACTATAAAGTAGGGAAAAAGGGAGGAATATTTCATGGGCGGGAAATTTTTCTTCGGGATTTGTACAATATTATAGTGTATACCGGCAAAGTCTGCAAAGGGATTCCCCATAAATTATGCACTTGGTAGAAGCTGGATGGGGAATGAAACTGCAAGTTGACTTGAAAAAAGGCCCGTGATAGAATTGACGATGCAAAGAAGACTTTGATAATTACCGTCAGATGAATACACTTTTTTGGAGGTACTGACATGAGAGGGATTCACAGCGTAGTTGACGATCTGCGCAACAGCGTATTCAAGGAAGTGGCAAAGCTGGCCTATGAGGGCGGGGACTATTCCCGCATAGATCGTCTGCCATATAAAATCGTACCCGGCAGCGAAGCCAGGTACAGAAGCAATATTTTTCTGGAGAGAGCCATAGTCACCGAGCGTCTGCGTCTGGCCTGCGGCCTGCCTCTACGCAAGGCGGACGAGTACGGCCCCGCCAGCGACGGTATAGAGGAGGCCAACATCCCCGAGAAGTACTATGAGCCCCCCCTTATAAATATCATACCCTTTGCCTGCAACGGCTGCCCTCCCAAGGAGATAAGGGTTTCCTCCAACTGCCAGGGCTGCCTGTCCCACCCCTGCCAGGCCGTGTGCCCCAAGGGCGCCATCTACATCAAGGACGGCAAGAGCAACATCGACCAGAGCAAGTGCATCAAATGCGGCAAGTGCCTCAACCAGTGCCCCTATGATGCCATCAGCCGCATTGAGAGGCCCTGCGCCAAGGCCTGCGGCATGGACGCCATAGGCAGTGATGAAAACGGCAAGGCTGTCATAGATTACGACAAATGCGTTTCCTGCGGCATGTGCCTGGTGAACTGCCCCTTCGGCGCCATTGCCGACAAGAGCCAGATCTTCCAGATAATCCAGGCCATCAAATCCGGCACCAAGATAATCGCCATTGTGGCCCCTGCCTTTGTCAACCAGTTCAAGGGCGCCACCCCCGCAAAGCTGCGCAAGGCCATGCGTATCCTGGGCTTTGCCGACACTGTGGAAGTGGCCATTGGCGCTGACCTCTGCACCATTGAGGAGGCGGAGGACTTTCTGGACAAGGTGCCGGAGAAGCAGCCCTTCATGGCCACCTCCTGCTGCCCGGCCTGGAGCGTCATGGCAAAGAAGCTCTTCCCCGAGTTTACCGACTATATCTCCATGGCCCTTACCCCCATGGTCATCACCGCCCGCCTGGTTAAGAAGGACAACCCCCAGGCCAAGATAGTCTTTGTCGGCCCCTGTGCTGCCAAGAAGCTGGAGGCCTCCCGCCGTACCATCCGCTCCGATGTGGACTTTGTGCTCACCTTTGAGGAGCTCCAGGGCATGTTCGAGGCCAAGGAAGTGGACTTTGCCGCGCTGGAGCCTGACGAGCAGGACAAGGACTTTGACCAGGGCACCGGCGCAGGCCGTGGCTTTGCCGTGGTGGGCGGCGTGGCCGCAGCCGTGGCGGACTATATTGCCGAGATAAGACCCGGCACGGAAGTCAAAATGGAGTTTGGCGACGGTTTGCGTGAGTGCCGTAAGATGCTTCTCATGGCCAAGGCCGGCAAGCGCAACGGCTACCTGCTGGAGGGCATGGCCTGCCCCGGCGGCTGTGTGGCCGGAGCGGGTACGGTGGCTCCCGTGCCTGTGACCTCCGCCGCAGTAAAATCCTATAAGGCCGCTGCCGTAAAACAGAGCGCCGGAGACAGCAGCTACAGCGGCCGGCTTTCGGAGGTAACAGAATGAAAACTCAGCGCAAGGCGGTCACTTTTATTGCGGAGACCGCCATAGGTATCGCCCTGGTGGTCCTGGCCCAGCTGGCGGGGAAGCTCTTTCCCGCCGGTGCGGTGGTGATAGGGCCCCTGTCCGTGACCCAGTTCATCACCGGCAGCCTGGTCAACTGCGTGCTCTTTGTCTTTGCCGCCCGTACCGGGGCCCTCTCCGGCATCTGCATCGGCCTGTTTTCCTCGGCCCTGGCCTTCCTCCTGGGGGTGGGCCCGGCCCTTATACAGCTGGTGCCGGTGATAGCCTGCGGCAACGCCATCCTGGCGGGCCTCTTCGGCCTGAGCCGCAGGACGAAGCTGGACAGCCGCGTCTCCATGGTCTGCTGCGCCCTTATAAAGTGCGGCTTCCTGTGGGTCTCCGTGCCTGCGGTTATAGCCACATTGGGCAGCGTGCCGGAAAAGCAGGCGGCACTGATGTCCGCCACCTTCTCCTGGCCCCAGGGCGTCACCGCTCTCATCGGCGGTGTCCTGGCCCTTGTCATCATCCCCCGGCTGATTAAGGCCAAGGCCAACTGAGAACACAGTCCCAAGAGAATAAAGTCTCAAATATCCCCCGGCCAATTGGCCGGGGGGCATAAGAAAGTGATATTGCTTTTTGTAATAACGGCATGGCTTCTGTCATGCCGTTTCCTTTTTCATTCAATTTTTATTGTGAACAAATTTGCTCCAGCGCTTTTTTGCCTGGCAAAAAAAGGCCTCCTTTTCTGAAAATGGGGATAAAAAACCGTCAACTTTTCGCATGGTGCGACAAGTCAACGGTCAGTTTTTGGTATTCAGTTTTTCAAAACTTTCTGGAGGCGAATAGCATTTTATACTGTTTGTGGACGTCAAGTCCACAGGGGGATAGCCGCATAAGCGGCGCAAGGGGGAATAGACACCTTGTCGGAACGAAGTGACAGAACATTCTAGGACTGCTGGTTTTCCTGCTGGCATAGAATGAAGCTCCGCAGGGCGCACGAATACTTCCGGCAGGAGAGTATAGAAGTGCGCCTTTAGAGTTCTAAGGGGTTTTGCTCTGGCTCAACTTTCTGACAAATGGAAATATACCCTTGTTTTATCTAAGCCTTTCTCGCATAGAAATTTTATCTTCTCGCCATGCACTATATAGTTCCTCGTTTTCCTCCCATAACTCTTTTATTTCAGAACTATCAGAGAGAACTGCGTCAATAGCGTCTATTGCCTTTTGTTTGAGAGGGGCAAAGTCAAACGATTTTAATGTTTTTATCCATTTAAAATAATCTTCATCATCACAGCTATATTGCGTATCGTTGAGCACGCTATCAATAACTGCGGCTGATACCAATGCATAATGTCCATCGTCATAATCGACATACTCTGCGCCAATCACAGCGTCAAAATATTTTTCCATATCTGAAATTATTTTTGATGACTCTATCAGGTTATCAAGAGCGTCATAAGCTGTATCGTCATCAAACACGCCATAATTCCATGCACCCACTTTAACTTCCTCCTAATTCCAATTAGCCCCTTGAGATTTCACCACCTTCCGAGAGGCGTTATCGGGTG
>ERZ827478.1469-NODE-1469-length-16407-cov-5.077116_pt1 | contig 16407 bp, 10 predicted proteins | sample MGYA00519705_ERZ827478 | MGnify/ENA primary metagenome ERZ827478 (study PRJEB31778, sample SAMEA3449318) | human gut metagenome | biome: human gut; feature: human-associated habitat; material: faeces | place: United Kingdom | collected 2010/2012 ... | reverse complement strand
GGATAACGCTCGCCACCTACGTATTACCGCGGCTGCTGGCACGTAGTTAGCCGTGACTTTCTGGTAAGATACCATCACTCACTCATCATTCCCTATGAGTGCCGTTTTTCTCTTACAACAGAGCTTTACGATCCGAAGACCTTCCTCACTCACGCGGCATTGCTCGTTCAGGGTTCCCCCCATTGACGAAAATTCCCTACTGCTGCCTCCCGTAGGAGTTTGGGCCGTGTCTCAGTCCCAATGTGGCCGTCCGCCCTCTCAGGCCGGCTATGCATCGTCGCCTTGGTGGGCCGTTACCTCACCAACTAGCTAATGCACCGCAGGTCCATCCATGTTCATGGCCTTAGCCACTTTAATAGCAGTCAAATGCTTGTCTGCTACCTATCCGGTTTTAGCATCCGTTTCCAGAAGTTATCCCGGGCACATGGGCAGGTTACCTACGTGTTACTCACCCGTTCGCCACTAGATTTAGAAAAGCAAGCTTTCCTTCCTCTCGTTCGACTTGCATGTATTAGGCATGCCGCCAGCGTTCATCCTGAGCCAGGATCAAACTCTCCATTTGATTTAGCTCTTAGATGTCTCTGACATCTTTCTTTACAATTGTTTGTTTGTTTCGAAATTGACGTTTTAGTTTGTATTTTTATTTCCTGTTCAGTTTTCAAAGATCATCTGCACCTCAGCAGTGCTCATCTATATTACCAAATACTTTTCGCTTCGTCAAATGTTTTTTTAATTTTTTTCATATTTTTTTACTGTGTACGCTTACATCTAAAAAACAAAAAATAGAGCCTTTCAACTCTATTTAAAATGCTCATAAGCAATACGATTGATATTTGCCATAACATCGGCACCTTTATCCCCTAAACTCGTTAAAACAACTATACTATATGATGTATTACATTCTACAAAACCAACACTATTTAAAGCATAATCATACATACCATACTTTTGAGGCATACTCAATTGTGTATCCCTATCTAGATATTCACCTGGTTCTGCCTTTTCCATATTTTTAATCAAAACTTTATAGTCTTCTTTATGATCATATAAATAGGTCACCACATCATTCATTGTATTAACCGTTGTAACATTATCCATTGTATAATAATTCTCGCTGATAGAATTTGTATATTTTGTCATTGCTTCCTTATATTCTTTCCAGCCACCAAGATTTTCATATAAAATATGACCCGCATCATTATCAGAGTATATTATTAAATCATTTAAAAGATCACTTAAAGGAACTTGACTACCGATACCATAATTCGAACTAATAACCCCTGCACCCTCATGCATATATCCACTATATGTAAATGTTGAATCTAATGTATACTCACCCTCATTTATTTTATCATAATATAGCATTGCCAATGGTAATTTATAAATACTCGCTGCAATAAACTCATCCTTCTCATTCATACTATATTTAATGTTATGTTCTAAATCTGTGATACAGTATGCTACTTTTTCATGATCAATACCATTCTCTTGAAAATACGCTTCTATATCTTTTGCCAAAGACATATCAATAAATTGACTATTATCTTTATTTTCAACTTCCGTATTTTGATCTTCTCCGATTTCAGATATCCCCTGATATGCCTTTTTCTCAGTGTTCTTCATTTCAACCGCAAATACACATAGTACAATTAATAATGCAGATAATAGAGAAATAATAATAATTTTGTTTTTCTTATCCATGATAGACCCTTCCAAACTATGAAAAAGAGTCTATACAGACTCTTTTATATATTAATGTTTAAAATGACGAACCCCTGTAAATACCATTGCGATGCCATGTTCATTACATTCATCAATTGAAAGTTGATCCTTAATAGATCCACCCGGCTGAATGATTGCAGTCACACCCGCTTTGATAGCTTCTTGAACTGTATCTGGCATTGGGAAGAAAGCATCACTTGCCAATACAGAACCTTTCGCCTTTTCACCAGCCTGTTCAATCGCAATCTTAGCTGCACCAACACGGTTCATTTGTCCTGCACCAACGCCAATTGTCATATCATCTTTTACCAAGACAATCGCATTTGATTTTACATGCTTAACAACTTTCCAACCAAACAACAATTGTTTGATTTCTTCCTCTGTAGGTTTACGGTTTGTCACACATGTTAAATCTTCCTCATTAATTGTATGCTGATCCATCTCTTGAACCAATAGACCATCATTAACATTTGTATATTTTAACGCACTTGAAACAGATAAGCTAGTATCTAATTTCATTAATCGAATATTTTTCTTACGAGTTAAGATTTCCAACGCTTCGTCAGAGAAGTCTGGCGCAATAATGATTTCCAAGAAAATCTTAGATAATTTTTCTGCCAATCCCTTTTCAACCTTTGCGTTCAACGCTACGATACCACCAAAAATCGAAATTGAATCAGCTTCATAAGCTTTATCCCAAGCCGCTTCAATATTTTCACCAATACCAACTCCACATGGATTCATGTGTTTTACACCTACAGCTGCATATTGACCTTCAAAATCTTTTAAGATTTCAATAGCCGCATTTCCATCCTGAATATTGTTGTAAGACAATTCTTTACCATGAAGCTGAGTCGCATTTGCCAAAGAATATTGAGGATTCATTCCTTTATAGAAAGCAGCCTTTTGATGAGGATTTTCACCATAACGCAAGTCTTGAACCTTATCAAAAGTAATTGTCATACTTTCTGGGAATTCTTCATGTGTTTTCTTCGTTAAATAATCTGCGATCATCGCATCATAGCGAGCTGTATGACGGAATACTTTTGCAGCTAAACGCTCACGCGTTTCCAATGTTGTTTCTTGGTTTTCTCTAATTTCTTCAAGAACTTTATCATAATCTTTTGGATCACAAAGAACCGGAATGCTTTGATAGTTTTTAGAAGCACTACGAAGCATACTTGGACCACCAATATCAATATTTTCAATAATTTCTTCGTGTGTTACACCTGGTTTTAATACAGTTTCTTTAAAAGGATATAGATTCACACAAACCAAATCAATATACTCAATTCCTAATTCTTGTAATTGACGTACATGATCTGGGTTTGAACGAACACAAAGTAATGCACCATGAACTTTTGGATGTAAAGTTTTCACACGACCATCCATAATTTCTGGAAAACCAGTCACATCACTGATTCCAATTGGATGAATTCCAGCTGCCTCAAGAGCTTTTTTTGTTCCTCCAGTAGAAATGATTTCATATCCACAATCTACTAATCCTTGTACAAATTCAACTAAACCAGTTTTATCGGATACACTTACTAATGCTCGCTTCATTATTTTTCCTCCTCTATACTTTTTGCGACTTGTTCAATGACTTGCCAGAACAAATCATATTCCATCGCATGTACATGCGATTCTAATGTTTCAAGATCCCAAGATGGGTCGATTGCTACTCTTTCTTGACGAATAATAGGACCTGTATCTACACCTTCGTCTACGAAATGAACTGTAACTCCAGTTTGTGCTACTTTTGCCTCATACGCATCTGCAATACTATGAGCTCCTGGAAATTCAGGTAAATAAGCCGGATGTAAATTGATGATACGATTTGGATAAGCACTCAATAAAGTGTGTCCAATAAAACGCATATATCCACTTAACACAATCAAATCAACCTTTTTTTCTTTTAATACCTCTAAGATTGCCGCTTCATAACCCGCTTTACCATCATATCCCTTTGGATTAAAATAAAACTCTTCTACTCCATGATTATGCGCACGAACTCTAGCATACGCATTTTCTTTATCCGCAATCAAACATGCACAATTCACATGTAAAGAACCATCTTCAATATGTGACAAGATTGTTTCAAAGTTAGTACCTGAACCACTCGCAAATACCGCAATATTTACCATTGGACATCTACCTGCCCTGTTTCAGTTACTTTACCAACCACATAGCTAGGTTCATTGATTTCATTTAAGGCAGCTTGAACTTTTTCAACATCTGCTGGATCTACAGCCATCACAAAGCCAAGTCCCATATTAAATACGTTGTACATTTCTTTCATAGAAATATCTCCATTTTTTTGAATCAAATCAAAAATTGGAGGTTTTGGGAATGCCTTTGTATCAATTTCAACACCCATACCCTCTTTTAACATACGAGGTACATTTTCGTAGAATCCACCACCTGTGATGTGGCTGCAAGCTTTTAATGTAATCCCCGATGCTTTAATATGTTTTAATGCTTTTACATAAATTTTTGTAGGAGCCAATAATGCCTCTCCTAAAGTTTTACCTAATTCATCATAATATGTATTTAATGATTCTTCTGTAATATCAAATACATTACGAACCAATGAGAAACCATTACTGTGAACACCTGTTGAAGGAAGTCCAATCAAGACATCTCCTACATTTAGATCCTTACCAGTAATCATATCTTTTTTATCGCATACACCAACGGCAAAACCTGCTAAATCATAATCTTCTTCTGGCATTAAACCTGGATGTTCTGCAGTTTCTCCACCAATCAAAGCAGCTTCAGATTGTAAACAACCTTCAGACACACCCTTCACAATGTCCGCAATTTTTTCTGGAACATTCTTTCCACATGCGATGTAATCCAAGAAGAACAGTGGTTCCCCACCTGCACATGCGATATCATTCACACACATCGCAACGGCATCAATTCCAATTGTATCATGCTTATTCATAACCATCGCAAGTTTAACTTTTGTACCACAACCATCTGTACCAGAAAGTAATACAGGCTCTTCCATATCTTTAATTTTAGATAATGAGAAAGCGCCAGAGAAACCTCCAAGTCCTCCTAACACTTCTGGGCGCATTGTTTTCTTAACATGCTCCTTAATCAATTCAACAGATTTATATCCTGCCTCTAAACTAACGCCTGCTGCTGCATAATGTTCTGCCATACTCTACTCCTTTACCTCATCTTTATAATCTTGTAAATCTTCTGGATATTCACCTGTACAACAAGCTAAACAGCTTGTTTCAGGCACACACTTTTTAAAGTTTTCAACACTTAAGAAACGCAATGAATCCACCTGGAACAATTGTTCCATATCATCTACTGTATAGTTAAATGCCGCCAAATCTTTTTGTGCCGTTGAGTCCGCTCCATATAAACAAGGATATCTCAACATTGGCGAAGCTATACGTAAATGCACTTCTTTTGCGCCTGCCTCTTTTAATAATTGACAAATTCGACGTGATGTAAAACCTTTCACAACACTATCATCTATTAAATAAACTCTTTTATCTTTAACAACCGAACTGATCGCATTTAAACGAACACGCATACCTTGCATTCTTTGTTGTTCTGTCGGACGAATAAATGTAGAACCAATATAACGGTTTTTAATCAATCCCGTTTCATATGGTACATTCAATGTTCTGGCAAAACTTGCAGCTGCACTTAAAGCTGAATCAGGAACACCAACAACGATATCCGCTTCAATATTCTCTTCTTTAGCTAAATAATAACCACATTGTTTTCTTACTTCATGAACCGTTAAACCATTATGAACGCTATCCGGTCTAGAATAATATACATACTCTAAAGCACAAGCCTTCGTTTCTGCTTCTTCAATAATTTGACTAGACTTCATACCTTCGCAATTGAAACAAATCAATTCACCTGGATTTACTTCACGAATAAATTCTCCACCAAGAATTGGGAACGAACAAGTTTCGCTACTGATACAATATCCTTCATCTACCTTGGCAATATATAAAGAGCGAATACCATGAGGATCTCTTACTACGTACAAACTGTCTTTTGTGACAACCATGAATGTATAAGCACCACTCATCATACGACAAGCTTTCGCAATTTTTTCTTCAAAAGAACCTGGATTCAACTGAATCAAATGTGCTAATAATTCTGAATCACTTGTTCCTTGAAAGATCAATCCTTCATTTTCTAATTTCGTTCTTAAAGAAATCGCATTCGTGATCATCCCACTTGATACAACCGCAAAATATCTTTGGTGACTACGCACCATAATCGGCTGAACATTTTCTAATTGAGAATCATTTTTTGTGGCCATACGAAGTTGACCAATCGCAATATCACCCTCCAAAGAATTTAATGTATCTTGTTTTAAATTCTCAGATAATAATCCTAATCCCTTTTTACAAACAACATTTTCTCTATCACTAACAGCCACACCAACACCATCTTGTCCACGATGCTGAATGGCATGCATTGCTAAATAGATGTTCTGGGCGGCTTGTTCTACATTGAACAAGCCTACGATCCCAGAAGAATCTTGAACTACCTTTTGCATCGTCATTCTACTTCACCTGCTTATGTGTAAAGTAACGAACACCATTTGCGAAAATATCCTGGTCTTTATTTCCAGCAATATTCTGGAACAAGCCTTTTTCATAACGCTCACTGTGACCCATCTTACCAAAGATTTTTCCATCTTCAGAGAAGATACCTTCGATTGCCATACTTGAACCATTCAAGTTGTCTTTTCCATCCATTGTTGGAACACCCTTTTCATTTACATATTGTGTTGCAACCTGACCATTTTCAATCAATTTATTTAATACTTCTTCACTCGCAACAAATTTACCTTCACCATGACTAACAGCAACTGAATATACGCTTCCAGCTTTCATACCTGCAAGCCAAGGAGAAGCATTACTTGTAATACGAGTACGTGCAATATGAGAAACGTGACGATTGATATTATTTCTAAATAATGTTGGATTTTCCGCATCCAATTTTTCAATATCACCATAAGGCAATAATCCAGATTTGATCAATGCCTGGAATCCATTACAGATACCTAAAATCAAACCATCATTTGCACGCATTGTATCAATTGCTTGTGCAATCTTTGGATTTCTTAATACATTCGCAATAAATTTACCTGAACCATCTGGTTCATCACCACTACTAAATCCACCAACAATCATTAAGATTTGTGCTGTACTAATTTCTTTGGCTAAAGTTTCGATACTCTTTTGAATGTTTTCTACAGTTAAGTTATTAAATACAATTTGTTTAACTTCTGCACCAGCACGTTCAAACTTAGCTGTTGTATCAAATTCACAGTTTTGTCCAGGGAAAATAGGAATAATTACTTTTGGTTTTTCCACAACAACCTTAGACATTGGTACTTCTGCATCATTTAATGGAGTTTCTAAAGTATCTTTTCCTTCATCCACGATCATTGGATAAATTTCACTATAACGCTTTGTCCAAGCCTTTAATGCATCTTCAATTTCAACAGTTTCATCATTTAATACAATCTTAGAATCATCATTTAAAATACCAATCAATTCTAAATGTTCATCTTGAATACTTTCTGTAGCTTCCACGATCATTGAACCCAAATTGAATCCATATACATCTTCTTCTGTGTTGATCGCAACACCAACTTTAGATCCAAATGCCATTTTCGCAATAGTTGCACCTAGACCACCAAATTTAATTGTGCTTGCCGCAACAATTTTCTTTTCTTGCATTAATTTATGAACCGTTTCAAAATTTTCTTTTAATTGTTCATAATTTGGAACATTATTTTTAACTGGCGTATGCTTTACCAAATATACATAGTCTCCGGGATTTTTAAATGAAGCCGAAACAATATCATCTGTTTTAGCTGTAGTTACCGCAAATGTAATCACTGTTGGAGGTACATGAATATCTTTATACGTTCCACTCATAGAGTCTTTTCCACCAATACTTGGTGTTTCAAATGCCAATTGAGCATCAATCAAACCTAATAAAGCTTCAAATGGTTGTCCCCATTTTTGTGCATCGGCCCCTAAACGTTCAAAATATTCCTGATTTGATAAACGACACTTCTTATAGTCAGCACCCAATGCTGTGATACGAGCTAATGCTTCAACAACTGAATAACTAGCACCTAAATATGGAGAATATTTAGATACTTTTGGATCATATCCATATGTCATAACCGAACAAGTGTTTGTCATTCCATGCACTGGCAATTTTTGTACAGAACCTTCTTCAGGAGTTAATTGATATTTACCTCCAAAAGGCATCAACACTGTACTCTTACCAATAGAAGCGTCAAACATTTCTGCCAAACCAATTTGACTTGCGACATTCGCATCTTGTAATACTGTATTTAAATCTGAGTTTACTGCATCAAATGGATGTTCATCATATTCATTTTCGCAAACATCAACAATCTGGTGCTGGCGAACACCGTTCGTATCCAAGAATGCACGAGACATATCAACAATTGTTTTCCCACGCCATTTCATGACTAAACGATTTGTATCTGTTACATCTGCAACTTTGATAGCTTCTAAGTTTTCTTTATACGCTTCTTCTTTGAATTTTTCAAAATCCTTAGCCTCGATACATACAGCCATACGCTCTTGTGATTCACTAATAGCTAATTCTGTACCATCTAAGCCTTGATATTTAACTGGAACTGCATCTAAGTTGATATTCAAACCATCTGCAAGTTCACCTACGGCAACACTAACTCCACCTGCTCCAAAGTCATTCGCCTTTTTAATTAATTTTGTACAAGTAGGATTTCTAAATAAACGCTGTAATTTACGTTCAATCAAGGCATTTCCCTTTTGAACTTCACTTGAACATTTTTCCAAACTTGTTTCATTATGTTCTTTACTAGAACCTGTAGCTCCACCGATCCCATCACGACCAGTAGCTCCACCAATCATAACGATAATATCGCCAGCTTCTGGTTTTTCACGTTTAACATGTGATTTAGGAGCCGCACCTACAACAGCACCAACTTCCATACGTTTCGCAACATAGCCATCATCATAAATTTCATCTACGAATGTAGTTGCCAAACCAATTTGGTTACCATAACTTGAATAACCTTGAGCAGCGGTTTTTGAAATCTTAGATTGAGGTAATTTGTGTTCTAATGTTTCACTAATTGGTTTTGTGATATCTCCAGCCCCTGTAATACGCATAGCTTGATATACATAGCTACGTCCTGATAATGGATCACGAATAGCTCCACCAATACATGTACTTGCTCCACCAAATGGTTCAATTTCTGTTGGGTGATTATGTGTTTCATTTTTAAACATCAACAACCATTGTTCATCTTTTCCATCTACATCCACTGTAATTTCTACACTGCAAGCATTGATTTCATCGGTAATCTCCATATCATCAAGTTTACCTTGTTTACGAAGATACTTGCCGGCGATAGTAGCCATGTCCATCAATGTTTTTTCTTTACGATTTCCATGAACTTCCTGACGTAATTTTAAATATTTATCATAAGAAGCCTGTAACTCATCTGACAATGTATCCAAATGGAAATGTACATCATCTAATACAGTTTCAAAAGTAGTATGACGGCAGTGATCTGACCAATATGTGTCTAGAACACGAAGTTCAGTCATTGTGCAATCTCTTTTTTCTTCCTTTTCAAAATAACGTTGAACATGCTCAATGTCCGCTTGAGACATGGCCAACCCTAAAGTCTGACGTAAAGAATCTAATTCTTCTTTCGTCTTTGTTGTAAATCCTTCTAATACAGGAACATCTTTTACTTCAACGTCCTGATCATCTACTAATACAGAAAGGTCTTTAACGCGCGCTTCAACAGGGTTAACAATATAATGTGTAATTTTATTAAGTGTTTCTTCATCTACTGGGTTTGCGAACACTAATAAAGTCCCTGAATGAATACGTACTGTTTGTTTGTTGTTCAAAAGCATCAAACATTGCATTGCACTGTCTGCTCTTTGATCATATTGACCTGGCAAAAATTCATATGCCAAATATGATTTACCTGTTAAATCTACAGAATCATATACATCATCTGTAACAACTTCGCTACAAACATTTTTCTTCAATAATTCAATATCATTTTCGTCGGCATCAAAAATATCATATAAATTGTATTTTGTAAGACCAAAATTTTCTTTTAAAGATAAAGATTGTCTTAATTCAGCAGCTAACGATTCACTTTCAACTTGAAACTGTTCTTTTTTATGAACAAAAATACGAGTATCCATTTCTTTCTCCTTATTCAACAATTGACTGTTCTAATACTTTTTGTGCTTGTTCTTTTTTAAACGCAACAATTTTATCCTGTAATGACTTATCATTTAGCCCAATCATCTGACAAGCTAAAATAGCTGCGTTTCTTGCCCCTGATTTTCCAATTGCGACAGTCGCAACAGGAACACCTTGAGGCATTTGTACTGTCGATAATAATGAATCCAATCCACCTAAAGCAGATGTCTGAATAGGGATTCCAATAACTGGCAACGGTGTAGAGCTAGCTAAAACTCCAGCTAAATGTGCTGCTCCTCCAGCTGCCGCAATAATAACCTGAATTCCACGTTCACACGCTGTTTTTGACAATTCCAAAACCGCTTCCGGCGTACGGTGAGCACTTAACACACGAACTTCATAGCCAACTTGAAAATCGTCTAATTGTTTCATGCAGCCTTCCATACTAGGTAAGTCTGAACGAGAACCCATCACAATTAAAACACGCTTTGTTTCCATAAATGACCTTCCTTTCAAAACAAAAAAAGCGCACCTATAGTAGGCACGCTTAAAAAAGCAATTCTTCTCTATCAATTGTGGTAAATCTTCTTAAGACCATAAGTAAGACCTCCAAAATCAGAAAAACACTTCTGCAATATTATAATACCTAAAATCAACTCAAATGACAACCTATATTTCATGAAAGTTATGCTCTAGGCATAAACAATTTATATTTTCTTAAATCAAATATATAAAATTTCTCCCCATACAAGAAAATCCTGCACCAACATTAAGTTAGTACAGGACTATATTTTGCCCTAATATCCATTAGGATACATCATATGTTATTTATTCACAATATAAGCCGTCGCAATGGATTGAGCCCAATTATAAATAGATGTTGTATGCATTCCTTTGATATTCTTGTTTCTTAAGCAATATGTTTTAGTAGAGTCTACAGGTAAATAACCACACAATTCACTTTGTCGAACTAAAGCACTATGATAATTCTCTTTAGATACATCATTATCGGATGTATACATACCAGCATCTAGATAAGCATCTAGTTGTTCATCACTCAAACGACCAAAGTTATTTGTAGCACCTGTTCTTAAAATAAAGTTAATGCCTGTATCGTCTGGTGAGCCATAAGAGAAACCTAGATATGTTGCATCCCAACTATCTGTTTGAGCATCATCCTGCACAGTATTGATGACCGTATTAAATTCAACTGTATTGGCTTTAAAATCAATTCCAATCGCATTTAAGCATTTCTGTAAAACCGGAATCAAAGAATCCAAAGAATCCTTATCTTTATTTGCCAAGAAACGAACCGTTAATTTTTCACCATCTTTATAACGATATCCATCATCTGCCAATGTATATCCTGCATCTTCTAAGATTTGGTTTGCCTTTTCAACATCATAATCATAATAAGTGACACCATCTACTTTTTCTTCATTACGAATCATTTTTCCATTATTTAAAGAAACAGGATTTCCAAAAGTACCAGGCTTATAAGCCATACCATCAATTTGATAGTAATTATCAATATATTCTTGCGTATTAAATCCATATCCGATAGCTTTTCTTACCGCAGCATCACTACAAGCTCCCACATAAGAGTTAAAGATAATAAAACTTTCACGATCACTCGGATAAGAATCAACAGATAAACTTTTATTTTTTTGTACAGATTTAATTTTATTTGCCTCAATCACATCCGGAATATAGTCCACTGTTCCATTTTCCAATTCTTTGACTTCTGTTGAAGTATCAGTCTTTTTAATCATAATCTTAGAAATTTGATACTGTCCTTTTTTCGCCTTAAACTTTGAATTTGAAACTAAACTAGCTCCACTTGTCTTCTCAAACTTCTTTAACACATAAGCGCCCGTTCCAATTGGCTTACTATTCTTCTTTTCAATACTTTCTGTTTTTCCTTTTTTATAATTTAAATATTCTGAACTACAAATCTTCTGTGTTCCAAGTGTAGAAACCGCATCAATTCTAGGCTTATCCAAATGGAAAACAACTGTATAATTATCTGGTGTTTCAACTCCAGTAAAGCTAGATGCATCTGCATCATGATATTCACTATAACCATCTAAAAAATCAACGTTGTTCGCAAAACGACCTGTATAGCTTGGATCGGCCATAATGGTAAATGTTGTCTGCACATCTTTTGAAGTAAACTTGGATCCATCACTAAAATGGATGCCTTTCTTTAATTTAAAAGTCATTGTCTTGCCATCTTCACTGATTTCAGGTAAGGACTTAGCCAAATCTGCAACTAACTCTCCTTTTTTGTTGTATTTCAACAACCCTTGATAAACCAAATCAACGACATAAGAATCATTTGTCGTTTGGTAATACATGGGCGAAAAAGTTCCGTTCATTTCTGAACTCAACCCAACTGTCAACACTTGATCATTACCTGCAGCTTTTGCGCTACATCCACACATCAATAAAGCCATTCCACATGCTAATAAATTTTTATACATTCTCTTTTACCTCCTAATTATTTATTCTTTGTACCACCACCAGTCAGCTAACACTTTTCATCACTCTCCTTATAAATAAAAAATCCTGCATCAAATTAAAAATTTGACACAGGACAGAATATCAAAATAATCTGCGGTACCACCTGAATTGGTATACTTATACCCACCTCTAGAATGCCATCACATTCGATCCATTTAACGCACGGAACACGTCGCAGCTACTCAGAAACACTTTTCACCTTGCCCTTGAAAGTCCATTTGCTAAGTCGTAATAATCTAGCTTCCACCATGACTAGAATCTCTTTGTATCCGGTTCTTAGTTTGATCTCTTTCGCATCGGTTGCCTATAGAATACACCTAATAAAATTTGTTTTCAACTGTTTTTACAAATTATTTACATTTTCTTACATTAAAGATTGTTCTGTTCTACCAATAATATCGTCTTGCGTCTTTTTAGAAAGCACATTAAAGAAAGCACTATATCCGGCTACACGAACAATTAAATCCTTATGGTTTTCAGGATGCTTCTGTGCATCAATCAAAGTTTCTTTAGAAACAATGTTATATTGCACGTGATATCCATGTAAGCGATTAAAGAAAGTTTTAATCAGCAATTCTAATTTTTGTCGATTTTCTTCAGTCGACAACATTTGAGGTGTCATTTTTTGATTTAGCAGAACTCCACCTGTAATTTTATTTGTACGAAGCTTAGACACACTTTTAAACACAGCTGTAGGTCCATTTTTATCGCTGTTATGCGCTGGACTGCAACCTTCTGCCAAAGGTTCGAATGCATTTCGTCCATCCGGCGTAGCCATCGTTGACATACCTTGTCCAACATTCGCACTAATTGAAGAAGTTCCTGCATAACGAATTCCGCCAATTGGTCCTCTATTATAGCGTGTATTCGGATATTTTTCGATTTCTTCAATATAAGAATCATAAGCTTCCACAATTAACTGATCGACATAATCATCATCATTTCCATATTTTGGAGCTTCACGAATCAACATTTCCTGAATTTTTTTGTTTTCAGGTGATGAAAAATCATCTAAAATCGCATCCCAAAGCTCTTGTCTTGTGATTTTCTTTTCTTCATACACTAACTTCTTTATAGCTGCCAAACAATCTGCCATGTTCGCAATTCCTACTTGAAGTCCTGAAATAAAATCATAGACTGCTCCACCTTCTTTGATGGTTTTGCCTCTGGCAATACAATCATCTGTCAAAGCCGAACAAAGAATGTCTGGCACATCTCTTTCAGAGGCCTTATCAATTACATTTTCTACAATAACACTATATCGAGTAATTTCCCTTATTGTTTTATCCCATGCTTTTAAAAGTTCTTCATAACTTTCCATTTCCGTAAAATAGCCATATCCTTTTGTAAAACGTTTATTACTTGTAAGATCCACACCGTTATTCATCGTACACAAAAGCATTCTTGGAAAATTGATATAAGACATTCCCGTACAACGATAACCCCATTTACCTGGAACTGCTGTTTCTACACAGCCTATGGCACTATAATTATAGGCGTCCTCCTCTTTAACTTGCCAATCCATAAAGGAAGGAATTATAATTTCGTCATTGTTTAATGCTGGCATTCCAAAGCCTAAACGCATAACCTCTACACATTCATCCAAAAAATGTTTATTGATATTCTTGTGATAGCGAACAGTTAAATTTGGTTGTGTCAATCTTGTCTGTGCAACAGATTTCAAAACTAAAAAACTCAAATCATTGACTGCATCCTTTTTATCTGTTGTTTGACCTGCAATCGTTACATTTTGATACATAGGAGATCCTGCCGAACTTAGCGTATGTGCTTGAGAACGAACTTTATTGATTGTAAGTGTCTTTATCCACAAGCATGTCAACAATTCCAAGGCTTCAGATTCTTTAATAGTGCCATTTTTAATATCTCGATCATAATATGGATACATATATTGATCGAATCTGCCATAACTCAAAGAATGTCCATTGGATTCAATTTGTAAAATCAATTGAATAAACCATACGGATTGTACCGCTTCTTGAAATGTTTCTGCTGGTTCATATGGAACTTTTGAACAAATTCTACTAATCTCCAATAATTCAATTTTTCTTTTTTGATTCATTTCTTTTTCTGCTAAATCTTTCGCAAGAACGCTGTAACGATTCGCAAAATTACGCACCGCTTTCAGTACTATAAGAACTGCATTATAGAAACAATACTTGTCAACATTATCTGGATTTGTTAAATCAAGAGTAGCTTTATATTCTTTTACACGTTTTTCGTATCCTCTTAATCCATCCTTCAAAATACGCTCATAGTTCACCGCCAAATGCGCATCTCCTGCATTTAACTTACCTTCCATTCCAAATACACCTGTTTCCATAAAAACACGAACTTCTTCAGGAAGAAGAGCTTCTCCTCTTGCACGCAAATTGTTATTCTGCCAGAATGGCGCAATTTCTCTAAGTTGTTCCTTGGTCTTTTCAGTGATATAGAATATGTCCCCATCCCTTTTCTCAAACTGATCCAATTCATTCATAACAAATTCCATAGTATACTCAGGAAAAATAGGAGCATTACGATTCTTAGTTGCCTGATTTCCTGCTAAAAGAGATTTGTCTTCAATATATATACTCATATTATCGAGAACTTTTTCTAGCATTTTAGCTCGAACCATCACTCGTGGTTGATTTAAATTTTCTTTGTAAGCAAGAGTTGCTAGAATTGCACGTTGTGCATCAATATAAGGTTTTTCATCTAAAACTTCTTCTCGAAATTCTTTCATTCGTTCTGTCAATGTTCCAAAATGTTCTACATTTTCCATATCCGTCCTCCCATTACATTTCATTCGTAACTTTATGTTCTTTTATTCGCAATTTAAAAATAGCATTACACGCATTTCATGTCAACTTTAATTTCATTTAAAATATTTTACGCTTTCATTTGTAACTATAATCATTGCTTTTCTTCTTTGAAATGTTTATACTCTATATGAGGAAATTAAAATGACAACAACAAATCGAAATACAACAGGAATTATTTTTAACATTCAAAAATTCAGTGTAAATGACGGTCCAGGCATTCGTACTACCGTTTTTCTAAAGGGATGTCCTCTTCGTTGTAAGTGGTGTGCAAATCCTGAAAGTCAGCTTATACAAACACAAATTCTTTGGGATCAAAAAAAATGTATAAATTGTCATCATTGCATTGAAACCTGTCCAAAAAACGCTATGAAAACAATTGATAAATCCATCAAAATCAACCATAGTCTGTGTAGTGGATGTAAGAAATGTGTATATGAATGTCCAAAAAACGCATTAAGTGCACAAGGCGAACAAAAATCTGTAGAAGAAGTGCTTAAAATTGTTTTACAAGATCAAGCCTTCTATGAAGAAAGTGGTGGTGGTCTAACACTTTCTGGAGGTGAGCTTTTACTTCAACCTGAGTTTTCAAGAGAACTACTCTTAGCCGCTAAAGAAGAAGGAATTCATACATGTTGTGAAACAACCGGTTTTGCGACAGAGGAAACATTTGATCACGTCATGGAATACGTGGATTACATTCTTTTTGATATGAAACACTGGAACACAGATAAACATATAGAAGGTACAGGTGTTTCTAATAAGTTACCATTACTGAACATGAAACATGCCATCGCCAATGGCAAAACAGTTCTTCCTCGAATCCCTGTGATTCCTGATTTCAATGATTCTTTGGATGATGCAAAAGGAATCGCTGCTTTATTAAATCAGGTTGGAGCGAAGAAGGTTCAACTGCTTCCTTTCCATCAATTCGGAGAAAACAAGTATCATTTACTCGGAAAGACTTATTCTTATGAGGATGTGAAAGCATTGCATCCTGAGGATCTTACCGATTATCAGCGGATCTTTTTAGATGTAGGTATCGATTGCTTTTTCTAACCTTTTGAAAATTCCATATACGCAAAAA
>ERZ827478.1467-NODE-1467-length-16415-cov-4.417237_pt1 | contig 16415 bp, 19 predicted proteins | sample MGYA00519705_ERZ827478 | MGnify/ENA primary metagenome ERZ827478 (study PRJEB31778, sample SAMEA3449318) | human gut metagenome | biome: human gut; feature: human-associated habitat; material: faeces | place: United Kingdom | collected 2010/2012 ... | reverse complement strand
ATTTGCGCAGGGTTCACCCCGAACGGGTGGAAAAGGACATCTGCACCTACTGCGGCCAGCGGCCCGGTTTTGACTATGAAGTGGTAAAAAAGAAGGAAAGGAAGTGAAGATTGAATATGGAAAAGCTGATTACTCGTAAGGAGGCGGCAAGACTGTTGGGAATCAGCCTTGCCACGTTGGATGAAGCCAGAAACAGTGGCTTGATTTCCTATATTCAGTATGTGCCGAATGGATGCGTATATTTCACTTCTGTCTACCTTCAGGAATATGTTGCTAAATGCACCTATCGGGCAAAACCTGTGGAAAAGAAAGCAACCTACCGAAATGTGCGTAATGGTAAAGCACAGCATTTGTAAAAACCCCAAAGGTGCATTTAGCAGAATCGGCTGTGAAAGCGGCACGTTCCGACAAACATCACTACGATCTTATAAACTTCTGAAAAATAAAAGTTTATAAGATTGATGTTATAAACTTGATTTTAGATGGAATTTATGCTATGTCTCTCCACTTAGGGAATTAAAAAACTTCACATATCTGAGATGGACAGCCGATTGGTTTTTTCAGAAAGAATCAATCGGCTGTTTTATGTTCAGAGTGTAAGATGCGAAATCGCACCTTTGAGCAGATCGTGTGGTTTTGGTAAAACAAAGATACAACACTGATTGCATTTGGAGGTAGAAAAATGGCAGCAAAAAGAAAACGAATTCCCAGGTACAGCAAAGTCCAGATAAATGGGCATGAGTATTACAAAACAGATATTGAGGACGCAGATGGCAAACGGGTGATTCTTTACGGAAAAACCCGCGAGGAAGTTTACGACAAGGAAATGGCAGCTCTTGAGCAAATCGACAATGCTACATTCCGGCGTAAATCCCCCACGGTTGCCGAGTATTGTGAAAAGTGGCTTCTGATGCAGTCTGTCCATATCCGTGCCACCACATTGATTGATTATACATCCAAGGTGCGGCGGCATATTATCAAGGAGCTGGGCGAGAAACGAATGGCTGATGTAACCCTGGACGACATCCAGGTTGCCCTTGTGCCAGTTTCTAAAAAGTCAGCTTCGGTCTATAAGTCTGTGGTAATCCTCTACAAGTCTATTTTCCGGGCGGCCAAGGAGAGCCATGTGATTGATACAAACCCGACGATATACCTTGAGGCAAAAGGCGGAGGCGTTCCGCAGGAGGAGCGGCAGGCTTTGACGGATGAACAGGTAGAACGGCTTTTGGATGCCATTCGCGGGTTGCCGCCCTATGTATTTGTGATGATCGGCCTGTATGCCGGGCTGCGGCGGGAAGAAATCCTTGCGCTGCAATGGGATTCGGTATATCTGGATACAGATGCGCCGTATTTGACGGTCCGGCGGGCGTGGCACACGGAACATAATAGGCCGGTCATTCTCACAGAGTTAAAAACGAAGGCTGCGGAGCGGAATATCCCTCTCCCGGATCGTTTGGCAGAGTGCTTGAGAGAGGCAAAGAAAAAATCGACATCAGACTATGTAATTGCCAACCAGGATGGAGAGCCGTTGTCTTATACGCAGTTTAAGCGGCTTTGGCAGTATATCGTGACACGGACAGCAAAACCGAGGATAGCCCGCAAACTTGTGGACGGGAAATATGTGAAGTATATGCTTTACCCGAAGCTGGGTGAAAAAGCACGGAACAATGGTCATGTGGTATATAGCCTGGATTTTGACGTTACGCCACACATGCTTCGTCATACCTACATCACAAATTTGATTCACGCTTCCGTAGACCCTAAAACAGTTCAATACTTGGCTGGCCATGAGAGCAGTAAAATCACAATGGACATTTATGCGAAGGTAAAGTACAACAAGCCGGAGCAACTGGCAGGAGTTTTAAGCGGAGCCTTTGCAGAATGGGATGGCGGTGAATACGAAGCGGCACAATAATTTGACGGAAAACGTACAAAGGGCGGGGAGTGTTCCCCGCCCTTTGCGTTTCCCAGAATCGCACCTTTGATAGAGCCATGATTTTTCAGTATAAAGAAGGTATCGGCGCTGAAATACATATTAAATAGAAAGGAACTGAAATCATGGCGAAAAAACAAGAAAATGTTCCCCGGTATGGCACTACCATGCGGAGGGGTATTCAATATTACAGGGCTCGGATCACCGATGCCGATGGAAAGAGAGTGGACTTGTATGCTGAAACCTGCGAGGAACTCCAGTTAAAGGAGATGGAGGCTCGACGCCAGGTAGAGGAGGCGGTTTTCCGCAGAAAACATCCAACGGTGGCAGAGTATTGCGAGAAGTGGCTGCTCATGCAGTCGGCAAAGGTATCTTCCGGCACGTTGAGAGGATATACCCAGACCATGAACAACTATATTGTCAAGCCTTTAGGCGATATGTATCTTGAGGATGTGACTGCAGACGATATTCGGCTTGCGATGATTCCATTGGCTTCAAAATCTGCTGGATTGTATAGTAAGGTAAATATGCTCCTGAAATGTGTCTTTTATTCGGCAGAGCGAAGCCAGTTACTTGAATATAATCCCTGTGAGGGACTCTCGGCCAAAGGGGGAAAACCGGGGAAAAAGATAAATGCCTTGACGGATGAGCAAGTGAAGCTGCTTTTAGATACTGTCCGAGGACTTCCACCCTATACCTTTATAATGATCGCTTTATATTCCGGCCTGCGTCGTGAAGAAATTCTGGGACTGCAATGGGACTGCGTATTTCTGGATGTTCCTACGCCGTACATCTCTGTACGGAGAGCATGGCGCTCAGAAAATAACAGGCCGGTGATTTCCACAACGCTGAAAACGAAGGCGGCTCGGAGAGATATTCCGATCCCAAAGTGTTTGACAGACTGCCTGCGGGAAGTGAAAGAGAAAACCGAATCGGAATATGTGGTTGCTGACAGAAATGGAAATCCTCTTTCATCTTCGCAGTTTCAGCGGGTATGGAAATATGTAACCGTTCGCTCTACGAAACCCCATAACTATTATAAGTATGTAAATGGCCAGTGCGTGAAGTGTACGGTAACGCCTACCCCTGGCAGTCATCAGAAAAATAACCCGAAGTTAGTGTATGCCATTGACTTTGATGTAACCCCACATCAACTTCGTCACACCTATATTACTAACCTGCTGTATGCAGGCATTGACCCAAAAACTGTTCAATATCTTGCCGGGCATGAAAACAGTAAGACGACTATGGACATTTACGCGCAGGTGAAGTATAATAAACCGGAGGAACTTCTGAGTGTTGTAAATGCTGCATTTGCTCCATCTGTTGGTGCCTAAAATGCCCCCATTTTTATGATTAAATACTGGGGCAACATTTGAGGGCAGAGGCCAAAAAGCCCATAAAATCAAGGAAAACCGGCGCTAAACTGTACGCCAGTACGGCCTCAAGGCTGCCCGTCGCGCTCCCCAGTTCAGCAAGCGCTGATATTTATTCCGAAGCTATTGAAAGCGTCGCCTCTCTGGCGACGCTTTCCTATTACATGTAGAAAACCTTGAGCACTACTGAGCTGCACCCCATTTGCTTGACAGATAATATACTGTCTAACAAATGGGGTGCAGTCCTGTCCAGCAGAGCTTTCATCTTGCGGGAAATGCCCCGCTGGGGCATTTCCTAAAAGTCTAGACGGCAGCTCTTATAAGAGCTGCCGCCGTCTTTAACTGTATAAAATTTACTCTGTCCCTTTACTGCAGCCTCTCCAGGTACTCCACGATGGAGCCCACGGTACTGAGCTTTGCAGCCTCGTCATCGCTGATGGTAATGCCGAAGCTTTCCTCCAGGGACATTATCAGTTCCACCACATCCAGTGAATCGGCTCCCAGGTCGTCAATGAGGTTGGTATCCATGGTGATGGTCTCGGGGTCGATTTCAAACTGTTTTGCCAGGTTCTCTTTAACTGTTTCAAAAAGCATGTTTATCTCCTCCAAAAGCTAGTCATGCCCATTCGCGGCTCTTGGGCTTGTTGTCCGGCTGCTCCGGCTTCACATAGGAAACCACCACGCGGCGATTGGGTTCCACGCCGGTGGAACTGGTGGTGACACCTTTATAGTTTTGCAATGCGGTGTGTATCACATGCCGCTCGTAGGAGTTCATGGGCTCCAGGGCCATACTGCGCTTGTACTTTATGGCCTTTTCCGCCATCTTCTCCGCCAGGCGGGTCAGGGATTCCTCCCTCTTGCTGCGGTAGCACTCGGCGTCCACACTGATATGCATATGCTTCTCGCTGCCGCGGTTTACCACATAATTTGTCAGATGCTGAATCGCGTCAAGAGTTTCACCGCGGCGACCGATTATTGCACCCATGCCGCTGCCGGACAGACTAACATTCACGCCGCCGTTATCCCGGGGGCTGAACTCCATCTCGGCTTTGACTCCCATGCGCTCCAGCAGGCCGCCAAGGAACTTGCGTATCTGAGCATACTCCGGGGGTTCGTCCCCTGCCGGGGCCGCTTCCGCCGGGGCCTGGGTCTGAACCGCAGCCGCCTGAGGCTGCTGCACCGGTTCTTCATCCGGAGCTTCGTAGCTGACCCGAACCAGGGCCGGGGAGGCCCCTATACCCAGAAAGCCGGACTTTGCCCGCTCCAGGATCTCCACGGAGACCTCGTCTCTATCCAGTCCCAGCTCTTTGAGGGCCAGGGCGATAGCCTCGTCCTCAGTGCGGGCGGACTTTTCCAAAGTTTTTATCATAGCTTCAAAATCTCCAATTAATCAGTCAAGGTTTTCTTCCCGGGTTTCTTCCTCGCTGCCGGTCACGTTCTCCTGCACGGTGCCAAGGATCTCCTCGCTCTCCATGCTCTCGTCTATGGAGGGGGCGTTCTCACTCTCGGCAGCGGCCAGAGCGGTGGCCTCCGCGGCCATATCCGGGTTGGTAAAGCGGTCGGGCACATAGGCTCTGCCCCTGGCATAACGGCGGTCGCCCACCTGGGAGGCAGGCTTCTCGTGTTCCTTTATGCCCAAGCGCTCCCGCTTAGCGGCACGCTCCGCTCTGTCCAGGGCGGCCTTGCGCTCGTCAGACTTCTGCTTCTCGCTGGCCTGGATTTTCTTCTTGCTGGTGTTGCTGTTTATGCCGGTCTTGCCCTCGGCCTTGAGGCGCTCAGTCTCCAGGCGCTTGGCCTCCAGCTCTTTTTCACGCTCACTGCGCTGAGCGGCCCGGATGGCATCTTCCTTATCCAGCTGCTTCTTAAAGACCTTGGTGAGTATAAAGTCACGAACAATACCGAAAACGGAGTTGGCAATCCAGTATACACCCATGGCGGCAGGCATGATAAAGCAAATCCACACGCTCATGAGGGGCATCATAATGGTCATGCTCTTCATGGAAGCCTGGGTCTGGGGGTTGTTCTGCTGGGGATTGGTCATGTTGCTGATCTTCATGGAACCCCAGGACAGGAAAGCAGAAATAATGGGTATCATGAACAGGCCCAGGGCGGGCAGCCATACGCTGCTGTCGCTCCAGTCGGTGTGCATGAAGAAGTTCCACTCAGGCTGCTGGCCCATATTCAGGCCCAGGAAGCTGAAGTCGATGTTCATGAGCCCGTCGATCTTCCCGGCCAGGGCAGTCTGTATTTCATCCCAATGCTGGTGGGCAATGTCCGCCAACTTAATTTCAAAATATGCGTCGGTCTTGGCAGGGATAGTATACCAGCCCTGGGCTACAAAGTAGTCCTGCAGGGTGGTGACTACATCCTCGGCCACAAACATCATCCGGGTCAAAGGCTGGCGAATGACGCTGTACAGTGCGATCAGGATGGGGAAGGGGATAAGGGACCAGAGGCAGCCGGACATGGGGTTGACTCCCTCTTCCTTATACAGCTTCTGCATCTCCTGGTTCAGCTTCTGGGGGTTGCCCTCATGGCGGCGCTGCAGCTCCTGGAGCTTGGGCTGGAGGCGGGTGGAGTGCATCATGCTCTTTTTGCTCTTGGCCATGAAGGGGGTCATTATCAGGTTGACCATGAAGGCAAAGAGGATGATGGACACGCCGTAATTGCCTGTCAGTTCATAGAACTTTATCAGGGGCCACGAAAAGATTTCGCAAATAAATTTGCCCATTGGTAACTCCTTGTTCAATTAAGATAGGCTTGTCCCCTTCAGGGGACGGGGTCATAGAAGCCGCGCTTGCCCCGGTAAAAGGGGTGGCAGCAGCATATGCGCCGGAGGGCCAGCCAGCTCCCTTTAAGGGTGCCGTACTTCTCTATTGCCTCCAGGGCATACTGTGAGCAGGTGGGTGTGAAGCGGCAGCAGGGCGGTTTGGCCGGGGAGATGTTTCTCCGGTAAAAGCGGATGAGCCAGAGAAGCAGTTTCTTCATGGCTGCCGCTCCAAAAGCTCAAGTTTGCCGCAAGCCTCCATGACGGCGGCCTCCAGCTTCTTATACTCCGCCCCTGCACAACGAGCCCGGGCAACGATTACGATATCATAGCCGGTTTTGAACAGGGGTGAATTGAGCCTGTATATCTCCCTCAGACGGCGGCGCACCCGATTGCGCACCACGGCATGGCCCAACTTGGTGGACACCGTGTAGCCCAGTCGGTTCATTCTTTCCCGGTTGCGGCGGCAATACACCACCACATAGGGGTTCACCACACTTTTACCTCTGGAGTAGAGACGGCGGAAATCGCTGTTCTTTTTCAAAGTACACCGCATATCCACCTTTTCACTCCTTACAGCTTTGCTATTGCCCGCGGCACTTCACTTTTACGTCGGATTGCGCTCCGGCTCCAAAACTTCCGGAAGCGCCTAAAGGGCGGATCTCTCCGCCCTAAAATTATTTTTCTAAAACCTGCTCACCTGCGGAGGATCAGTAGCTGAGCTTTGCTCTGCCTTTGGCTCTGCGGCGTGCCAAAACCTTGCGGCCGTTGGCGGTCTTCATTCTCTTGCGGAAGCCGTGCTCTTTCTTGCGCTGGAGCTTCTTGGGCTGGTAGGTACGAAGCATTTCTGTGCACTCCTTTCAGGTTGATACTCAACATCGGCAGAGCCTTGGCCCGGCCGAAGTAGTTGACATTTCAAAGGTCAAACGACCACCCGACGACATACGCCGTCGAGTGGTCATTATATACTAAATTATTACATCTTGTCAACAAAAACTTTCTCAGGCCTGCCTCAGATCCTCGCCCCGGATGTACTTGCCCAGAGGCTTCCACAGCAAAGCACCCACCACCAGGCACAGCAGCAGGTTCAGCACCATGTAGCTGCCGTTATACAATGTGGAATAGAACCAGGGGCTGGTCATGGTCATGCCGAAGAAGGTATCCGGCATGTACTCCGCCCAGACCACGGCGCCCACGTACCAAGCCACCAGGAAGCGGGCCACGCAGCCGGCTACAGTTCCTATGAAAAAGCCGTTTTTGAGCTTGCTGAACAATCCTGCCACGCCCAGCACGGTAAAGGCCACTATATAGTCTCCCAGCATGGACTGCCAGCCCCAGGCATAGGCCCCATCCAGCAGCAGCTGCAAAAGGCTGAAAGCAAAGCTGGCCAGAACTCCCTTGCCGAAGCCCCAGCGGGCGCAGTAGACAAATATAGGCAGCATGGACAGGCACACCGAACCGCCGTTGGGCAGTTCGTAAATCTTGATGTAGCCCAGTATCTGGGCCAGGGCTACCAGTACGGCCCCCTCGGTGAGGGCGCGGAGTTTCATGCGGGAATTGGTTTTCATTTTCTTTTCCTCCAAAAATTTTTTTGGAAGCAGAAAGTAAAAAACCGCAGGCTCAATAGATGAACCTGCGGCCAAGCTTCGCTCTCTGTTTCCTACGCCGGCATTATCCGGATCAGGTTCACGGGTCTCGAGATTAAAGTTTATCTCGTCTCAGCCGGGCCTACCCAGCACCCCTTTTGAATTGTGAATAAATAGTACCACTTTTATATGGCTTTGTCAACGGATTGGCCGGGCTTTCAGCCTTTCAGCTGTTCGGCCTTGTCTATGATAAACTGGCGCAGCCAATTTCCGGCCTCTTCGTTTTTCAGGGCAAAGTCGATAATAGACTCAAGATAGCCCTTCAGGTTTCCGGTATCGTAGCGCTTGCCCTCAAAATCCACGGCACACATGGACTCCACATGGCACAGCTGGCGCATACCGTCGGTGAGCTGGATCTCATTGTTGCGGCCGGGGGCGGTGTGCTCCAGGATGTCGAAAATGGCGGGGGTGAGCACGTAGCGGCCCATGATAGCGTAGTTGGAGAGGCGCTCCGCCATGGTGGGCTTTTCGTTCATGTCCCCTATCCTGTAGACCCGCTCCGACAGCTGCTCCACCAGTTTTACCGAGGAATATTTGCATATCTCCTCCCCGGGGAACTCCCGGACGGCTATGGCGCTGCAATCATACTTCTCCGCCGCATCCACCAGCTGCTTTAGCACCGGAGTCTCGCTGAGCATGATATCGTCTCCCAGAAGTACGGCAAAGGGCTCATTGCCCACGAAGCTCTTGGCCCGCCATACCGCATGGCCCAGGCCCTTGGTCTCCTTCTGGCGAACGAAATATACGTCCGCCATGTCTGCCACGTCCCGGATTATTTTTGCCTCCTTCTCCTTGCCGTCAGCCAGCAGGCGGCTCTCCAGGTCAGGGGCGTAGTCAAAGTAGTCCTCTATGGGGGACTTGCCCCGGTTGGTGATGATGAGGATCTCTTCCACCCCGGCAGATACCGCCTCCTCCACTATATACTGGAGCACCGGCTTGTCCACCAGGGGCAGCATCTCCTTGGGTATACTCTTGGTGTTGGGCAGCAGTCTCGTCCCCAGTCCTGCGGCGGGTATGATGGCTTTTCTCACTTTCATGGCTCGTGCTTCCTCCTTAGTAGTAAGAGCAATGATATTTTATCCCAAAGGGCCTCGCCGGTCAGTCCCGGTCGCTGCCCGCTTTTTCTCTTTCCGCCTCCGCGGCCCGCTCCGCCGCCACTTCCTGACGGTGATGCAGAGAAAACTCACAGCCGCAGTACAGCTGCCTGTACACCCCGTATTTTTCACACAGCTCCAGAGACCGGTTCTCCCTGTCTCTCTTTTTGAAATCCGATGGCAGCCAGCTGACCCCTGCCGCTCTCCCCAGCTCCTCACCCAAAGCGTTTATCCTCACCGCATCCTTGTGTCGGGAGAGGGTGAGTGTGGAGCAGAAATAGTCATAGCCGTAGTGCTTTGCCAGTTTCGCCGTCTCCATTAGGCGCAGACGGAAGCATTCGGTGCAGCGCACTCCCCCCTCCGGCTCCTGCTCCAGTCCCCGGATGCGCCTGTAATAGTCCTCGCTTTTCCAGGGCTCAGCCAATATGTTCACTCTGTCGCCCAGGCCCATGTCCTCTATGAGCTTTACCAGGGCCTTGAAGCGCCGGTCGAACTCCTCCCTGGGATAGATGTTGGGGTTATACCACAGCAGCGTCACGTCAAAGTATTCCGTCAGATACTCCAGCACAGAGCTGGAGCAGGGGGCGCAGCAGCCGTGGAGCAGCAGCCTCGGCACCCGCTGTCCCCGTTTCTGGATTATTCTGTCCAATTCTTTTTGGTAGTTTCTGTTCATGCCCGTAATATACCATGTTCCCCCCAAAAAAGCTACCCAAAAATACTTAATGTTTTTCTTTACCTTGACTGGGAGAGAAGGGCTGAGTTATAATCTTTCTGTGTAAATATCTGAACTCCGGAGGTAACAGCATGGACAGCAGAACCAGCAAGCAGAATTATTACCTGGATATAGCCGACTCTGTTCTGGAGCGCTCCACCTGTCTGCGCAGGAAGTACGGCGCTATAATAGTGCGCAATGACGAGATCATCTCTACCGGCTACAACGGTGCCCCCAGAGGCCGCCGCAACTGTTCGGATCTGGGCTGCTGTACCAGGGAAAGCCTGAAAATCCCCTCCGGGGAGCGCTATGAGCTCTGCCGCTCCGTCCATGCCGAGGCCAACGCTATCATCTCCGCCTCTCGGAGAGATATGATAGGTTCCACCCTCTACTTGGTGGGCAGGGATGCCCGCACCAATGAGCTGCTTTCCGACGCCATGAGCTGCTCAATGTGCAAGCGCCAGATCATCAACGCCGGTATTGACCGGGTAGTCATCCGCCAAACCCCCACAGAATACCGCACCATCCCCGTCAGCGACTGGGTGGAAAACGACGATTCCATATTTGAGCTTTAAGCCCGGGGCCCGGCCGGGCATAACACATTAATATTTACGGAGGAACTGCCATGAGCAAAAACGTCATCTTCTGCTATTCCGGCAGCGGCAACTGCCTGGACATCTCCAAAAATATTGCCAAACGTCTGGGGGATACGGACATCATCATGATGCGCTCCGCTCCCGCCGTCACCGACGTGCAGGAGGCCAAGAAAGTGGGCTTTGTCTTCCCCTGCTATGCAGGCGGCATTCCCGCCGGAGTGGAGGACCATGTGAAGCAGGTAAAAGTTTCCCCCTCTGCCTACACCTTCGGCATAGTCAGCTACGCAGGCTACCCCGGCATAGGTCTCAGCATAATAAACGGCATCATTCCGCTGGACTACTGGGCAGGTATCAGCCACCAGTGCTCCTGCATCTGGCTCTTCCCCCACAGCATGATGATGCCTCCCATGGACGCCGCCAAGGCCCAGATCCGCTCCGAGAAGCTGGCCTCCATCATTGCAGACGACATCTATTATGTCCGGCGCAAGGACAGGGCCCCCCGCTCCAACCCCATCAACGCCTTCGAGGCCAGCATGATGCCCAAGCTCTCCGGCAAGAGAGCCGCAAAACTCCGCACCAGCGATGCCTGCGTGGCCTGTGGTCAGTGTGTGAAGCTCTGTCCCAAAGGCAACATCAGCCTGGAAAACGGCAGAGTGAGCTTTGGCAGGAACTGCATCGGCTGTCTCAGCTGCCTGCAGTACTGTCCCACCCAGGCCATCAGTATGGGCGGCGTTACGGAAAAGCGGGAGCGCTACCACAATGTGAATGTCTCCGCAGAAGATCTGTGCCAGAAGATAATCCACATCGACTGACAAATTCACTTAAACAAACCCTGGGCACCGCTATTGGCGGTGCCCAGGGTTTGTTACTCTCTATTCTTCATCCTTTTTGAAAATCTACACCGTTTCGGCCTGTCTCAACAGCAAACGGCAGAGGCCCTTCGATACCAGGTTCACAAGTCTATCCACTCTCAGCCATTTCTTCAACTGCTCTATCACCACCGAGGCGGCAAGAGAGCTTGCAAACAGGAACAGGTAGATGAGCGCCGGATATCTCAGGGAATAGGTAAAATCATAAAACCAGTTTTGATATATGAAGGCATGGACAAAAAACATGTTCATGGAGTGTTTGCCCACGAATTCCGCCGCCCTGTTCAAATATGGTATGCGGGCTGGGATAAGCAGCACCAGCAGACTCACCGGCAGGCAAAGCAGCACCTCATATACATCCAGTAAATTGTCTCCGGCTCTCAGCCACAGCACACTCACCGCCCCGGTCAAGCCCAGGCACAGGAGCAGCAGCCCGGCCTTCACCGGCAGTGTGGCCCTGTCATACCGATCTTTTACCCGCTCCACGGTTCCGTACTCCGCCAGAATTACACCCACCAGGGTTATCAGCATGTACCGGAACAGCACGAACTCCACATCCAGCCAGCGCACCAGCAGCAGTCCCGGCAGGAGCACATAGGCCCCCAGTCTGCGGCAGAGCTTTATCAGCCAGGGCAAAAGCAACACAAGAATTACCGCCAGGGACATATACCACCACGCCGAATTATAGGAGGGTGTTTGGAGAATATAGCTCAGTCCCAGGAAATCACACAGCGCAAAAAACAGATTCTCCAGTCTGCTGGGGCTGTAGAGCGTGAACCAGTTCTTTCCTCCCAAAGGGCAGAGGGCAAAAGCAATAATGTACACAAACTGGAAGTTTACAAGCAGCTTCACCAGGCGGCCGGTGCTCTTTTCAACAATGCGGCTCTCATCTTCCATATTGTCCGCCAGATAACTCCTGGTGGTACCGTAGGCTGTAATGAACACGAAAATAGTCACACAGAGCTTGCTCAATTGGCCAAAAGAGGCCAGCCTCCAGGGATTTGACAGCAGCGGCCCATAGATCAGCTGGGGAAAGTCCGGCTGGTCGGCATACATGAACAGGTGGTGGGCCAGCATAAGCATGATGGCCGCACACTTTAATATGTTGCTCTCCCTCTTAGTCATGGTCTGTTCCCCTCACCTCCCGGCAGCTGAAGAGTATCACCTGCCGGTCTCTGGCTATCTGCTTCAAAAGTTCCATCGCCTGTTCCAATCTGGTATCATCCAGGTTCACCAGGGCATCATCTATTATCAGGGGGCAGTTCTCCCCCTCCGGCAGGGCCAGCTCACACACAGCGAGGCGCACCGCCAGATACATGAGATCCAAGGTGCCGGCGCTGAGGTACTCCGCCTCCCGGGCTATACTGTCTCCGCTGGTGCGGGTGCGGGCGCTGAAGTCCCTGTTGATGAACACATCCAGATAGCGGCCCCCGGTGACGGCGGACATGTACTCCGCAGCCAGCTTCCCCAGTTCCGGTGAGAAGCGGCTTTGTATCTCAGTATCCGCTTCCTTAAGGGTATCCACTGCCAGGCTGATGGCCTCATACTCTTTGGATATGGTGTCATAATCCTCTCTCATACTGCTCAGGGCGCTGGAGAGGACCAGGGGATCGCCCATGGCGGCAAGCCTGCCGTTCATCTCCGCTATCTGGCGGCTGAGCTGCTGGGCCCGATCTCTGGCCTCGTTCAGCTCCCGGCTGAGCCGGGCGGCCTCGGAGCTGCCCGCGGCAAAGTCCAGCTCCGCCATGGCATTCTCCTCCAGCCCCCGCTGCAGCTCTCTGGCATTTTCATAGGCCAGGCGGCAGCGTTTTTCTTCCCGCTCCGCCTCCTCCGCAGCCTGGGCCAGCCTCCGGTGCTCCTCCAGAGCCGCCGCCAGCTCTCCGGAGCCGCTCACCTGATATTTCCTAAATATCTCCCGTCGGTCCTCCAGAGCCTGGTTTATGGCCTGGCGCTTTTTGCTGTATCCCATGAGCAGGAATACCGCCACGGCGCAAAAGACCGCTGCGGCTATTATCACCACTATATTGCCCAGGGCAGTATAGGCAGCCGCGGCAGCGATGGCCAGCACGAAGAAAATAATTGCCAGCAGGGCGCTGGGCTTTTGGGACGCGCGCTCCCTGAGCTCCTTCAGCTGTCCCATATCCCGCTGCACCTGTTCCTCAGTCTCGCTCAGGCTTTGCAGCCCGAAGCGGCTGTTTCGCATGTCTTCCCGGCACTGGGATAGTTTGGCCAGAGCGGCATCGTGCTCTGCACTGCATCTCTCCGCCTCCCCGCGGCCCTTGCTCAGCCGATCCAGGGCCTCCCGGCGCTGGCGCTTGCGGCTGTCGGTGACCTGCTGCTCCAATTGGCGGCACTCCTCACCGGCCTGTTCCAGGCGCTTTTCCAGGCTCTCTATGTCCTGGAGGGAGTCCTCCATAAGCTCCAGTCGCCGCTGAGCCTCATCCATCTTTCCTTCCAGCTCCGGAAGCATGCCCCGTCGGTTATAGCGACGTTTTCGCTGCCATTGGCGCAGCCTCTCGTCAGCCTCGCTGTAGGAGGTCTGCTCCTCCCCGGTGGAAACGATGGAGCTTATCCGCTTTTCCAGCTCCGGGCTGCCGGTGACAGCCACAGCCCCCTGGCCAATAAAGGCGCTGCGGCGGAACACATCTCTGGACACCCCGGTCAGCATCTCCCCGGCGTTGGAGCCGTTGAGTCCCTCCACGGGGACGCTGCTGCTGGTATAGGTGGCGGAGAATTCCCGCATGGGTGCATTCTTCTGGCGGGTACTGCGGGTGATGGTGATGTCGCAGCCCCCGGCCGTCAGCTCCATGCTGCCCTCCATGGGTGCTCCGGACCAGGGCGCGTAGCGCAGCTTGTCCGGTAGATAACCCGCCCGGGCCCTCTCCGCCGTATCCACCCCATACAGCATGGCTCTTATAAATGCGCACCAGGTGGATTTGCCGCTCTCGTTAGGTGCATATATTACGTTCAGTCCGGGGTGGAAGCTGAGGCTCTCGTTTTCCAGCTTGCCGAAGGAGGCTGTCATCTTATTGATCCTCATGCTTTGCCACCTCCTCCCCATTATCCAGGGCAGCCAGGCCCCAACGGGCCGCCTGCTCTATGGCTATACGCTCTGTCTCCGTTTTTGCGGAATCGTATTTCTTTTTCAGCTTTTCCAGGAACAGGCCCCGGAGAGTATCGTCCCCTGAGCGTTCCCACACGCTGCGGCGCAGGCGAGTCTCGTCCCTCAGCTGAAGCTGGAAAAACATCTGGGACAGAGCAGCCTCCAGCTGTTTCAGATCCGGACTCTGCTCCGTCTCCCCGGTGAGTATTATGCGGTATATGTCCCTGACTGTCTCGTCAGGCAGTTGGGTGTGCACTGCCAGCAACGCATCCGAACCGGTGACATCCACCTTAAGCAGCTCATATCGGCGCTGGGCAATGGAGCGCGTCTCCAGGCTGCACTCCCCGTCTCCCAGCTCCAGCAGGTTCACCGTCTTTTCTCCGGTTTCGTCAAAGCCCCGGCCCTCCGGGCAGCCCGGCCATGAATACCAGCTAGCCCCGGCTCTCTGCAAGCCGCTGGCTTTGTGAATATGGCCAAGAGCCACATAGTCCATGCCGCTGTCTCTCAGCTCCTGCTCGGTAATGGGATTATAAGACGAATCCCCGCTCCCCAGCTCACCGTGAATACACAGCAGGTTTAAGACGCCCTCCTGCCTTTCGGCCTTGAAGCCCCGCAGCAAGGGACCACTGTATTTGTCAGTAAAGGCCGCACCGTAGACCCGGACTCCTAATTTTGGCAGCTCCACCAGTTCTATCTCCGGTCTTGTGAAAATGTGCACATTCTCCGGCAGCTTCAGGCGGGCATAAGGGCACTGGGCCGAATAGTAGTCATGGTTGCCGGGGGAGATAAACACCGGGGCGTCTATCTGCCCCAGGCAGCGGACCAGCTCGTCCCCCGTTTCGCGGTATGTATTGCCGCTGTCCAGCAGATCGCCGGAGAGCAGCACGATATCCGCCTTTTCGTCCCTGGCAAGGCCGCTCAGGGCTGAGAGCAGCTGGCGCTGCTCTCCCCGGCGTATGGCCGCCTTTCCCGCCGTCAGCCCCTCAAAGGGGGAGTCCAGGTGCAGGTCGGCGCTGTGGAGTATTTTAAGCTTGCTCATATAAGCCTTATCCCCTCTGCTTTCAGGCATCTGCCTGTCTCCGTGTCAATCTCAAATATGCAGCCCTCCAGCTTGGCCGGCCCCTTTGCCGATTCATAGCGCCGGGGAGGGTCGCCCATAAATTTGCCTATGCTCTGTTCCGGATCTATGCCCAACACCGAGTGCACCGCCCCGGTCATGCCCAGGTCGCTTATATAGCCGGTGCCCTTGGGCAGCACACAGGCATCGGAGGTCTGCACATGGGTGTGGGTGCCCCACACCGCGCTGGCCCGGCCGTCCAGCAGGTAGCCCATAGCCCGCTTCTCACTGGTGCCCTCAGCGTGGAAATCAACCAGGATTATCTTCTCCTTTATCTCCTCCATGAATCCGTCGGCTATTGCAAAGGGGTTGTCGGTATTGCTGTCCAAAGTGAAACGGCCCATCAGATTTAAAACGCAAACATCTCCAAAGTCTGTGGAGTATACGTCGATGCCCCGGCCCGGGCACTGGGGGGCAAAATTTGCCGGGCGGAGTATACGCCTGCGCTCCTCCAGATAGGGCTGCAGCTCTGTCCGGGTCCAGGTGTGATTGCCCAGGGTTATCACATCCGCTCCTGCCCGGAATATGGCGTCGGCCTGTTTGGGGGTCACACCCACCACATTGGCGTTCTCCCCGTTGACCACGGTGAAAGCAATGTCGTTCTCTTTCTTGAAGCCCTTTAATCTGTTTTCAAGAAACTTCAGGCCGGGCTCACCGCACACGTCGCCCACCGCCAGGATCTTTACGCTCATTATTTTGCCTCCGCTGTTAGATTATTCTCCGATTATTGTACCACAAATTACATATAGGTATCAATTAATTTTGTGCTAATAATAATAGGGAAGCGGGAGACATTCAAAGTCTCCAAATAATTTATTGGAGGATATTGCAATGAACAAGAGGAATTTTTATGTAGGTATGGGCATGGGGCTTATCGTAGGCGGCACCGCCGCCATAGTCATGCATGCCAAGAGCCGTACCCCCAAGTCAGTCCTGGGCCGCACCCTGAAAACCATCGGCGAGGTGAGTGATTCCATTTCCGACATTATGGGCTGGTAAATCCCGGAGCAAAAAATAATTTGTCGTGAGGGGCAATATTTTTGAAAAAGGTATTGCAATTTTTCCCAGGCTGTGCTAATATATCAAGGCTTTAAGAAATGCGTCGTTAGCTCAGCTGGATAGAGCGTCTGGCTACGGACCAGAAGGTCAGGGGTTCGAATCCCTTACGGCGTACCACGTCGGAGCAAAGTCCGCTTTGCTCC
>ERZ827478.1464-NODE-1464-length-16442-cov-3.829865_pt1 | contig 16442 bp, 16 predicted proteins | sample MGYA00519705_ERZ827478 | MGnify/ENA primary metagenome ERZ827478 (study PRJEB31778, sample SAMEA3449318) | human gut metagenome | biome: human gut; feature: human-associated habitat; material: faeces | place: United Kingdom | collected 2010/2012 ... | reverse complement strand
ATAGTCCTCGGAACAGAGCTCCAGCCCGGTGGCTTCGTGAATATCCTTCAAAGGCACGTTGCCAACCAGCTTCCACAGTCCTGTATCCAGTTTTTCTATGTAGGGCTCGGGGTTGAGCTGATCTTCCGGTTCCTCGTTGAGATCGCCCACCAGCTCCTCTATGAGGTCAAAGAGGGTCACAATGCCCACCATGCCGCCGTATTCATCCATGACAACAGCCAGGGAGTTGCGGGTCTTTTTCATGTTGCGAAACAGAAGATCGGCTTTTATGGTTTCCGGGACAAAATAGGCGGGGTGCACTGCGGCGGCCAGAACCTTTTCCCTGGATCGGTCTGCCAGCCGGAAATAGTCCTTGGAATTGAGTATGCCGACAATCTTATCCGGCGAGCCGTCGCACACGGGGTAGAGAGTGTGCCGGTTTTCATACAGGGTCTTGGCCCAGAGGTCGTCAGAGTCCTCTAACCAGAGAACGACCACATCGGTGCGGTGGGTGGCGATGTTGCCCACCATGATGTCGTTGAACTCAAATACGTTCTGGATGAATTCCTTTTCCTGATGGTCAATGGTGCCCTTCTCACTGCCGGCATCTACCATCATGCGTATCTCTTCCTCACTAACCTGATCCTCCGCTTCATTTGGGTCGATACCGCACAGGCGCAGTACAAGGTTGGTGGACACACTCAGCAGGGATACCAGAGGCTTGAAGATCACGGAGATGCTGCTGACCAGACCGGATATACCCATGGCTACCTGCTCGCTTTTTTTCATGGCTATGCGCTTGGGTACCAGTTCCCCGAAAATCAGGGTGAAGTAAGAGAGAATAAGGGTGATGAGGACAACTGCGATCACATCCAGCGTGGCCCTGGGTATCTTCACCCCCATACCTAATACCAGATCTACCAGAGGATCGGAGAAATTGTCGGCAGCAAAGGCGCTGCCCAGAAAGCCGGACAGGGTGATGGCAACCTGGATGGTGGCCAGAAATTTTGCCGGTTCCCGGGTAAGGCGGAAAAGCCGCTTTGCACGGTTATTTCCCTGCTCGGCCATGCGCTCCAGTTTGGCTTCGTTCACCGTGAGTACGGCAATCTCTGCGCTGGCAAATACAGCGTTAAGTGCAATGAGAACAACCTGAATAAGTAGTAAAAAAACTATGGAACTGCCCATATTATGTGATTACCTCTTTCAAAAAAATCTATTAGGTTTCGTCTGCTTTCCAGTAAAAAAGACAGACATAAAAAAGCACAGGTCACAGCCCGTGACGCAAAATCCGCCACGAGTCCATAGCCTGCTATTCCAAAAGATATAAGATTATTTCAGTCTTGGGGCTGCTTCCAGGGTCACCGTCGCCGCTGTCCATCCTTTGAGACCGGCCTCCTTTTTAAACATATCGCTACAAAGTATAGACTAGGTTGTGGCTTTTGTCAACTGTTCCCGGAGGAGCAGGTGGGCCTGCGGTGTTAAGAAGCAGTTAAAAAACCTTGACATTTGCCCCGGCTGTGTTAAAATAGCTCTGTGCCTGGGGTACTTCGTTTGATACATTATCGCCAACAAGTGTATGCTTGTTGGCTATTTTTTGTGCTCAAATATCCTTGCTTAACAAATATAAAAACAGGAGTATAAAAAATGAACAAAAACAAAGAGTTACGGGAGATTAATGCTTTTCTTTCAGGTCCTATTCTTCCGCCGCTTATACGTTTTGCTTTGCCTCTTATGTTGGCTCTGTTTCTACAGGCTCTGTACGGCGGCGTGGATCTGGCGGTGGTAGGCCACTATTCACCCACAGCCAGTGTTTCAGCAGTAGCCACAGGAAGCCAGGCTATGCATGTTATTACAACCCTGATAACGGGCCTCACCATGGGGGTGACGGTGCTTCTGGGCAAGGCAATGGGTGCAGGAGACAATGACAAGGCCGGAGAGGTTGTGGTGGGACAGATAAAACTCTTTACTCTCATGGCGGTGCTGCTTACAGCAGTTATGATAATTTTTGCCCCTCAAGCCGCCCGACTGCTGAACGTGCCAAAAGAAGCTGTGGATGAGACGGTGAGATATATCCGTATCTGCTCCGCCGGTATAGTTTTCATTACTGCTTACAACGGTATCAGCGGAATCTTCCGTGGCCTGGGTAATTCCCGCTCCCCATTCATCTTCGTACTCATAGCCTGCCTTGTAAATGTGGTGCTGGACATAGTCTTTGTGGGAGGCTTTGACATGGCGGCCTCCGGCGCTGCACTTGCCACAATTATTGCCCAAGCCTCAAGCGTACTGTTTTCCCTGAACTATATGCGCCGTCATCCGCTGCCTTTTTCCCTGACCGGACATTTCTCCGGTGGAGATAGGGCTGTGGGCAGAATATTAAAGGTAGGTGCACCTATTGCCCTTCAGGATTTTCTCACCAGCATGTCATTTCTTATAATAACTAGTATTGTTAACACCCTGGGGCTTATAGCCTCTGCCGGAGTGGGAATAGCAGAAAAGCTTTTTGCTTTTTTGTCCATAGTGCCTATGGCCTTCATGTCTGCACTGTCCACCTTCGTGGCCCATAACATGGGAGCCGGAAACCGGCAAAGAGCCGACCGCTCTCTGGCCTTGGCTATGGGAATATCCCTTTGCTTCGGTGTGGGTATGTTCCTGCTTACGTTCTTTGGTGGCCGGCAGCTCTCTTCCATATTTGATAACGACCCGGATGTTTTGACCGCAACAGCCGACTATCTGCGGGGCAGTGCAGTTGAGTACATTATGTGTTCTATAAACTTCTGCTTCCTGGGATATTTCAACGGTCGGGAGCGCACTACCTTTGTTATGGCTCAGGGACTGTTTTCCGCTTTCCTGGTAAGAATTCCATTGTCCTATTATCTCAGCCGCCTTCCTGAAACCGGAATGTTTATCATTAGTCTGGCAGTACCGGCTTCCGCTCTGGTCAGCCTCACTCTATGCATACTATACATCATACTGCTGCGCCGCAGGGATATAAGGGAAAAGCAGGGGGCACGGCTGTAAAAAATTTTCCACACTTTCCTGAGGCTTCTTCCATTTACTGACGGGATGGTTTATAATGAAAGCAGCCTGTGTCAAGAAAAAATCAATAAGAGAGGAAAGGTGATTTTCGATGTCTGTTTCATACTATGATGCCGTAGTCATCGGCGCCGGAAACGGTGGCCTTGCAGCGGCGCTCACCCTGGCCGACGCCGGTAAAAAAGTCTTGCTGGCGGAGCGGCACAACCTGTCGGGAGGCTTTGCCACCAGCTTTATACGTGGACGCTTTGAGTTTGAAGCTTCACTCCATGAATTGTGCGACTTCGGCACTCCGGGAAACAGCGGGAACCTGTATGCCATGTTCAAGGAACTGGGAGTATTGGACAAGCTGGAGTTCGTCACCGTGCCGGAGGCTTTCCGTACCATCACCCTCAGTACCGGAGAGGACTATACTATGCCCTTCGGAGTAAAGGAATTCACAGACAAGATGGAGAGCTACGTCCCCGGCAGCCGCAAGTCTGTTGAGACTTTCTTTGCCTTGGCCGACGAATCCCGCCGGGCTATGGCATATCTCACACAGATGAGGGGCAACCCGGATACGGCGGTGCTGAAGTCGGAGTATCCCAACTTCATGCGTACGGCCGCATATACCGTGGAACAGGTGCTCAATGCCATCAAAATGCCCAAGAAAGCCCAGGACATCCTCAACGTATACTGGTCATATCTTGGAGCTCCGGCCGACCAGCTGAGTTTCCTGCACTATGCTATGATGGTAAACCTTTACATTAGCTTGGGGGCCCAGATACCGAAAAACCGTTCCCACGGTATAAGTTGTGCTCTTGCCGATACAATAATGGAAAAAGGCGGCGAGATCTGGTACAACAGTGAAGTTGAGCACATCATCACAAAGAACGGAAAGGTAGCCGGTGTGCGCTTTGCCGATGGCAAAGAAGTGGAGACCTCTCATGTTATCAGTAACGCCTCCCCCCACAAGGTCTACGGCTCTATGGTGGATGCCGACTGCATACCGGAAGAGGAACTCAAGCTGGCCAATGTCCGCAGCCTGGCGGGAAGAGGAGTATCCATGTTCCTGGGTCTCAATAAGTCTCCCCAGGAGTTGGGACTCACTGACTACAGCTACTTCATTTACGACAGTCTGGATACACATAAGGAGTTCGAGCTGATGAAGACCATGGGAAACCCCGCCCAGGTCACCGTATGCCTCAATAACGCTCTGCCGGACTGCTCTCCGGAGGGCACAACCATAATGTATTTTACTTCCCTCTTCTTTACCGACTGTTTCTGCGAGGAGGCCACGCCGGAGAACTACTTCGATATGAAGGAGAAGCTGGGCAGCCAGATGATAGATGCCTTTGAGAAGGCCACAGGGGCAAAAATCAGAGATGCCATTGAGGAGATAGAGATAGGCAGCCCCGTGACCTATGCCCACTATACCGGTTCTCCCCAGGGCACCATATATGGATATCTGCTCTCCGGTCTGGACAACATGATGCCCCGTATAATGAGCATGTACAACGAAAAGCACCTGCCTGGCCTGCACTTCTGCGGCGGACATGCCATGCGGGGCTCCGGTTACAATTCATCCTATCAGTCGGGGAACCTGGCCGCCAAGTTCACCCTTATGGATATGAAAAAGGAGGCGGAATGAAATGAAAGTCAAAGTTGGTCTTATCGGCGTATTTGATATGCTGAAGTTCCGGGATCTGAAAAAGAACCGGGCGGAGATGATTGCTTCCGCCCCAGCCAGGCCGCTGCCTTCTACGGACCGGGCCAATGTGCTGGCAAAACGGCTGCACCCCAAGGTACAGTATCTCAAGATTGCGGAGATAGTCCAGGAGACCCATGATGCCAAGAGCTTCATTCTGGTGCCGGATACCGATAAGGGCACCCAGGAGCTGGCACCCTTTAAGGCCGGCAGCTATATAAATATCAGGACCGAGCTGGCAGGCTCCGTGGCCCGCCGCACTTACTCCCTGTCCTCAAGCCCGAAAGAGGCTCTGGAGGGAAAGTACCGTGTCACTGTAAAACTCAAAGAGGGAGGCTTTATGTCCGCGTGGCTCCACAATGAGGCCAAGGTGGGGGACAGCCTCGCTGCTACCGAGCCCGGTGGCTTCATAACCCATTCCTCTATAAGAGACTGCCGCAAGGTGGTAGGACTGGCCGGAGGCAGCGGAATAACACCATTCATGTCCATGGCAAAGGCAATACAGGAGGGCAGCGAAGACTTTGAACTGATCCTGCTCTATGGCGCAAGGACGGAGGCAGACCTGGTTTTCAAGGCGGATTTCGATACCATAGCTGCCGCCTGCCCCAAAGTGAAGGTGGTATATGTGCTCAGCGAGGAGACAAAACCCGGATTTGAACAGGGCTTCCTGTCTGCGGAGCTGATTAAGAAATACGCCGGAGAAGAGCCCTTCTCCATCTATGCGGTGGGTCCCGGAGCCATGTGTGATTATCTGGACAAGGAGCTGCCCAAGCTGGGCATGGAGAGAAAGTTCATCCGTATGGAGCGCACCGAGGATGTCTACGACGCGGGCAAGCCTGTGGATTACACACTCACCGTACATTATCGGGATGAAGTTTTTACTGTGCCTGCACGCAGTGACGAAACCGTTCTCACCGCCTTTGAACGTTGCGGCCTTGCTGTTAATAACAAATGCCGCGTGGGTTACTGCGGATTCTGCCGCAGCCGCCTGATCGAAGGTGAATATCATGCCAACCGCTATGAGCAGCTGCGCCTGGCAGATAAGCAGTTCCACTATTTCCACCCCTGCTGCTCCTATCCCATGTCTGATATGGTGATAGAGGTATACAGTAAGTAAGAAAATACAGTATCAGGGCCCGGCTGCGTCTTTTGCAGCCGGGCCTTTGTCTTTTTTGAGCTTCCGGCTCTGTATTGCAGAAAAAACGAGGGAACGTCTTGAAATTGGCTAAAGAGCCCTTTTCAAAGTCGGGGAAGAGGGATGCGGCCCGGCCTTGCGGCTGTGTCAATTTCTTACATTATAGTGTTATATAGAGCGGCAATAATTTGTTTTTAGCTTACAAAAAAGCAAAAACTATGTTGATAATTTACATAAACACATAAGAAACAATGAATAAATTAAACATATTCCACAAAAAGCTTCCTCTTTTTTCAAACTTGTACGGATGTGTTTATTCATTGACAAGCTCTGAAAGCATTTTGTATACTGCTTATAAAGATGCAGATCAAAGCCCAAAAGGCTGCGATTTACACGAGAGAAAAATAATAAATTAATATGGAGGTCAGATATGAAAAGAAGCGAAATTCCCCAGCAGGGCATACTTCAGGGTGTGCGTGTAGTGGTCTGCGCTGTATCAATAGCAGCTCCTTTTGCCGGTGAGCTCATGGCGGAAATGGGTGCCGACGTGATACAGATAGAGAGTCCCAGGAATCCTGACTATGCCCATGGCGGCAGCGATCCCGGATGGATGGGCGATGCCATGCGCCGGAATATGCGTATGGTCACTCTGGATGTGGTAAAGCCCAAGGGCAAAGAAGCTTTCCTTAAGCTGATGAAAGAGACGGACATCTTTATCGAGTCATCCAGAGGCGGCCAGTGGGCCGGTTGGGGACTTACCGATGAGGTGCTGTGGAAAGCCAACCCCAAGCTGGTCATTGCCCATATCTCCGGCTTTGGACAGACGGGCGAAAAGGATTACGTGAGCCGTGCCTCCTACGACCCCATTGCCCAGGCATTCAGCGGCATAGCCTATGCCAACGGTGACAACACAATGCCTTACTTCCCCATAGCCCCGGACGTGCTGGACTTCTATACCGCCTTCTATACCAGCAATTCCTGCCTGGCAGGATACATCAACGCTCTCAAGACCGGTAAGGGCGAGAGCTTCGACATTGCCCAGTATGAGTGCGGCCTGCGCACCATACACCAGTATCTGCTCCAGGATCTGGTTCAGGATGAGCCGGAGATCCGCTCTCTGTGGATCGCAGCGGAGCTGTCGGGAGCTTTCGGAAACTACAAGTGTAAAGAGGGCAGCGTGTTCCTGCTCACTGTTGGCGTGCCTGTCTGCAAAGCTGTGTGTGAACTGCTTGGCTTGCCCTATGGCAGCGAGGAGTTCCCTGCCGGGGACTACATATATCCTCTGGCTCTGCCAAAGGGACAGAAGATAGATGCGGCCATGAAGGAGTTCTGCCTGGCTCACACTGCCGACGAGGTGGAGGACATACTCAACAAGCACAAGGTGCCCTGCAGCAAGGTCATCACCTACAGGGATATGCTTACCAACCGTCAGTACAAGGCCCGCAACTCCATCATCACCTATCCCAGCACCCGTTGGGAAGATCCCAAGAATCCCGGACATCCCATTACCATCAAAGCCCCCTGCATTCCCGCAAAGGCCAAGAACCACCCTGTGGAGATCTGGCGCTCCGGCGTGGACTTCGGCTTTGACACCAAGGATGTTCTGGCTGAGCTGGGTTACAGCGAGGAAGAGATACAGAAGTTCTTTGACAAGAAGATATGTGTCTCCAGGCAGGATGCATGCAGACAGTATAAGCACATCTAAAAGGAGGGATTGCAATGAATATTCCAGCGGACAAACAGATGATAAAGCTCTGCCGGGAAATTCTTGCCGATGCCGGCAAGCCATATACTCCGGCGCAGTTGGCGGAGATACCCGCTATTCTGGCGGCAAAGCACCGCTATTGGTGGTGCATAGATATGCAGCAGTGGGATATCATGGCCGATGTGTTCACTGAGCCTTTCAAGGCCTACTCCAACGGCCGTCTGGTGCCCAATGAGTCACTGATGGATCAGGTAAAGCGGGCCTCGGTGGTGTGCAACGAGAGCATGGTACCAATGCATATGGGCCACAACGCTATTGTCCATTTCACTGGAGAGAATAGCTGCCGCCTACTGACCCGGCTGAATGATTACCACACATATAAGGATGACGATTCTACTTACGAGGGATGGGCCATGTATATAGATGATATGGTGAAATGCCCGGACGGAGTATGGCGAATCAAAACCCTTCGGCTTACTTATAGGAAGATTCTAGGAGCGCTGAGGACAAAAGGAGTGTGATATTCATATGGAATACAAAAGCAGTCTCAGGGTAATGAGCCCCGGGAAACTGGGGCGCCTTGAGCTGAAAAACCGCATCATAATGGCGCCTATGGGTACCATTGTGGGAAACCTGTCTCCCAGAGCGGTGGAATATTTTGTGGAACGGGCCAAGGGCGGGGCGGCCATGATAATGTGCAACATCGCCGCATCCGACAGCCTGGAGGATACAAGCCATTCTATTTTCCTTAATGAGGACAGCATCCACTATTTTGAGGAGATATGCCGCCGCAGTCATGAGGCGGGCAGCCTGGTATGCGCCCAGCTGCACCCGGGCAACGGCCGTATAGGTGCTCCATCCACCAAGTACAAGGCGCCCATCAGCGCCTCGGCAGTACCCTGGATGCCTATGCCCAAAATAAAGTGCCGGGCTCTGTCTGTGGAAGATATCCATCAGCTCCAGGCGGATTTCCGCCGCAGCGCCCGCTATGCCATGGACGCCGGTGCCGACGCCATAGAGATCCATGCCTACGGCGGATACCTCACCGACCAGTTCCTCACCAAACGCTGGAACATCCGCACCGATGAATACGGCGGAGATCTGGACGGACGCCTCCGTTTCCTCAGGGAGCTTATAGAGATCGTTCAGGAAGAGGGCGGTATGGATTACCCCCTGATAGTAAAATACTGTCCCGATCACTGCCTGCCGGTGGAGGAAGGCTACAGAGGAATAGAGGAGGGCATTGAGCTGACGAAGAAGCTCTGCGCTCTGGGTGTTACCGCCCTGCATGTGGACGCCGGCTGCCATGACATATGGTACGACGCAATGCCTCCCGGATATATGCAGGAGCTGGCACCCCAGGCCAGGGCCGCCAAAGCAGTGCGGGAAGTCGCTACCGTGCCTATTCTCACCCACGGCAGACTCTCCAATGTGGAAAAGGCCGAGGCCGTACTGAGGGACAAGGTCTGCGACTTTACGGTGATAGGCCGCGGCCTGCTGGCCGACCCCTATCTGCCGGAGAAGCTGAAAGAGGGCAGGACAGAGGATATACGCCCCTGCATAGGCTGCAACGAGGGATGTATAGCCCGCTCCTATGCCCTGAAGAATTCCACCTGCGCCGTAAACCCCAAGTGCGGCCGTGAGATAGAGGGGCCCTTTAAAAAGACCGAAAAGCCTCTGCGTGTCCTGGTAGTGGGCGCAGGCCCCGGTGGCTGCTCCGCCGCTCTCTACGCCCGGGAAGCAGGGCATGAGGTGGAGATATGGGAGAAAAGCAACACCATAGGCGGCAATGCCTTTGCAGCGGCCATGCCTTATTTCAAGCTGGATATGCACGAGCTTTTCAGCTACTATAAGCTCCAGCTGAGCAAGGCGGGAGTGCCGGTGCATTTCGGTATCGAGGCAAACCACGACAATATTGCCGAATGGAAGCCGGATAGGATAATCTGGGCTGCCGGCGGAACTCCCATCCTTCCTAAGTCCATCCCTGGCCTGGACGGTTACAATGTATATACAGCCACCGACGCTCTGAGAAACCTTGTGGATGTGGGAGAGCGCATAGTCATCGTCGGCGGCGGCATGGTGGGTATTGAAGCAGCCCTCCACTTCGACAAGATGGGCAAGGAGGTCACCGTCATAGAGATGGCGGACAAGATGCTGCCTCAGCCAATGTTCAAGATGAATGAGGCCCTGCTGCGTAAGATGATGAAGGATTCCAACATCACCTTCCGGGCCAAGACAAAGCTGGTGTCTATAGACAGCAGCCGTCTGCATACTGTCGTCAATGTGGAGAGCGCAGGCAAGGCCGACAGCATAGACTGCGACACTGTGCTCATGGCTATGGGCTTCCGGCCCACCGCCTCCGTGGCAGAGAGTCTGAAGGATATATGCCCTGTTGTTGCTATAGGCGATGCTGTGGAGACCAGAAAGATACTTTATACCGTAGAGGAAGCATACAAGGCGGTCAGAAGCCTTAGTGACTGAGCGCCTGCTGTATAAAAAATTTTGGGAGGTTTATAAATGGACAGACTGAAAGACAAAGTAGCCATCATCACCGGCGCCGACGGCGGCATATGCCACAAGGCCTCCGAGCTCTTCTGCCAGGAGGGGGCAAAGGTCGTAATGGTGGACAAGGACCCCAACGTGGTGGACAAGTGCGCTGAGATCGTAGCCAACGGCGGCGATGCTATTGCAATAGTGGCCGACGTGAGCAAGCGGGAGACCTGGAAAATGCTGCTGAAGGAGACTCTGGCCAAATATGGCCGGGTGGATGTCTGCGTCAACGGTGCTGCGGAGTTCTCCGGATACAAGGATGTGTTCAACGGCCAGACTGACGAGGAGTGGAACCGGGTGCTGGACACCAACCTCAACAGCCTGCGTTTCTCTCTGGAAGTTATCTACAAGTATATGCAGAAGAACAAGATAAAGGGCAACTTTATTAACTTTGCATCTGCCACTGCCCTGTCCTTCATGGGCTCTGGCTGCCAGGCCTATCCCATCTCCAAGGCCGGCGTGAAACTGGTAACTCAGGACATGGTGTCTATCGGCAGCAAGTTCGGTATCCGCTTTAACTGCCTTGCTCCCAATCTGGTTTGGGTGCCAAAGCAGGACCATGTGTACAAAAAGCTGGGCGACCACTTCAAGACCATTGCCCCCATGGGCTACTACGGTATGCCTGAGGACGCTGCATGGCTTATGGTATACCTGGCCAGCGATGAGGCCAAGTACATAAACGGTTGCTGCATCCCTGTGGACGGCGGCTGGCACACCTGCAACTAATATCCTGGAAAGCCGAATCCTCTTTTTTACGATTCACCCCGGGCTCATATGAGCCCGGGGTATTTTATATATGTGGGAGAAAAAAGATGTGGGAGAAAAAAGGTGATATAATTATTTCTCTGGCCGAAGCTGTAATCCGGGAGACTGAAACCGCAACTATACAGATGAGAGCGCTCACAGGAGGTTAACATGGACGACAGAAAAATTATAGACCTGTATTGGCTGCGGGATCAGGAGGCCATAGCTCAGACGGATATCAAATACGGCAGGCTGTGCCGGAGCATAAGTCTGAATATTATCTCCGACTTCAGAGACAGCGAGGAGTGTGTGGCGGATACGTATATGGCTGCCTGGAGCAGTATTCCACCCCAGCGGCCCTTACAGCTGAGAGCCTGGCTGGCCGCTGTGGTTAGAAAGCTGAGCCTCATGCGGCTTAGGAGCAACTATGCAAAGAATAGAGACATGTTACAGACAACATTGGTGTTGTGGGAAATATTCTGTTTTGGTATGCTGGAGCTGGTCAAACGGGAAGTATGGTAATTATACATAGAGATGGAATTTTAAGGGATGACGATAAGAATTGCTGAGAGGGGAAATAAAAAATATGTTGACAAAATAGCGATATTGCGTTATTATCAAATTGCGATATGAATAAATCTATGCGCGAATAATTTGCCTGTCGGTGCTATGGCACCGGGTAGGACAGCCGATCCAAAATTTTTAAGGAGGACTAAAAATGTCACTAAGAAAAACAATGTATGTGAAAGAAAACTCGTTTCGAAAGCTGGATGATCCGTTTAACGATTTTACTAAAAAATATGTCTTTTACGTAAAAGTATGTGATGTCCCAGAGGGCATACCTATGGCAACAAATCCACGAGATCAAAAACTAACGTCTGGTGTAGCACAGGCAATTAAAGAATCATTAGAGAGCAATGATGGTTTTTTTCATCTGAAAAATAGAGGAATTGTCCTTTCCGCAAAGAGCTGCACATATAATAATAAAACGAAAGAAGTAACCATATTATTTGACGATGATATGCTACATGGAAATATTGATGGAGGTCATACCTATAAAATCGTTTGTGAACATCGGGATGCAGGGTTAGACCAATATGTCCAGTTTGAAGTCATGACGGGCGTGGAAGATATCATAGAGAAGCTAGCAGAAGCACGTAATACTTCTGTTCAGGTAGATGAAAAATCTATGGCAGAGCTTCAACAAAAATTTGACCCTATTAAAGAAGGGCTAGAGGGAATGCCTTTCTTTAATAGAATTGCATTTAAACAGAATCAGCAGGCATTTGATGACGAGACAAATAAGAAGCTGAAGATGATCGACGCACGCGAAATTGTTTCAATTGTGAATATGTTTAACATTGATAAGTTTAGTGCCACTACTCACCCAATAAATGCGTACTCATCTAAAGCAAAGATGCTTGAACTTTATCTGGATAATCCGGAGTATTACAGGAAATATGTAAATATTATGCCAGATATTTTTGATCTGTATGATACTATTGAAACTGAATTTGCAATTGCATTTAATGAGTCTGGCGGTAGATATGGACGCAAAAAATACTCATGTTATAAAGACGGAAAGGTAATAGGTGTATCAAAGTTTGGCCTTCATGATCTTTACTATAAGATTCCCGATGGATTAATTTATCCCACTGTAGCTGCATTTAGAGCTGTTGTTGTATTTAATCCAGCGACGAACAAGTATGAATGGAAAAATGGGGTGGACCCTATTTCAATATGGGACAAATGTAAAAACAATCTAACGAGTCAAATTATGAACTTTGCCTCGGCAATAGGGGATAACCCCAATGCAGTGGGAAAAGATTCAAATATCTGGAATCTGGCTTATATGACTGTCTTACTTCAACAAGGGATGAGTTAATTATGAACAGAAATTATGTCGTTAAACTGAAAGTTAAAGAAGCTTTAGAAGATAGAGGTTACAATCAAAAGAAGTTATCAGAGCTTTCCGGGATAAGGGAATCAACAATTAGTGATATTGTCCGCGGAAGTAGGACAGTTATAAATTTTGAACATCTATCAAAGATTGCCAAAGCACTTGAAGTGACCGACATAAGGGAATTAATAGATTTTGAGGAATGAGTGCATCCGATATATAAATTATTTTCTACGCTAAATTAAAGATAATTTAGTGAATCACTGCACTCCAAAACAAGCTTATCCCCCAGAATTAAACATTCTGGGGAAATGAGCTTTTGTTAAAGTTGCAGTGTACTCTTTCTGTGCCATTGTGGCAAAAACAAAATAAAAAAATATATAAAGACCCAAGAAAACTCAGGAGCATAAAATATCCCCGGACGCATTGCGTCCGGGGCAATCTTGGATTAAACCTATCATTTTTTCCCAAGCTCCAGCTTCACCGTTTCAAACTCCTGGTTCAGCAGATCAAAGTAGTAGATTGTACCGGTTTCCACCGGGCGGCCAATGAGCATTTTCACTGCCAGAGCTGCCTGCACCGAGGCACAGAGGGAGGGGGCAAAGCTGAGAACGCTCCTGTCCCTGAAACTGACGCCCTGGGGATAGAGTATGTCTATCAGCCCGTCGCCGGGCATGGAGATACCCACCTGGGCTACCCAGCCGGAAATTGCTCCGTGTATATAGGGCACACCTGCCTCACTACAGGCGGCGGCCAAAATACGCCGGGCCGCTATATTGTCCAAACCGTCCAATACAAGATCGCAGCCGGAAACTATTTCTGCGGCGTTGTTCTTGTCCAGAAAGGCAGATACCGGCTCCACCTCTATTCTGGGATTTATACGCTGGACACGGGCCTCAGCGGCTTTGGCCTTGGGGCGGCCCATAAGGGGCTGCTCACTCAAAAGCTGGCGGTTGAAGTTGCTCTCCTCAAAAACATCGCCGTCCACGGTGCGGATATAGCCCACGCCGATGCGGGCCAGCAGTTCTATGAGATACCCTCCGATACCTCCGCAGCCTATGACGGCAACTCTCTTACTGCGCAGCAGACGGCATTCCTGGTCGGAGAGGGCCGGAATATTCCTCTCATAGCGTCTTTCCATATCAGCCACCTCCTACCGGGGGAAACAGGGCAACGACATCCCCATCCTCCAGCTTCTCATCCAGCGTCTTATGGAAGCCGTTGACCAGCAGTATTGAAACTTCACCGGGAATGATATCCAGGTGTTCCAGAATGTCTCCCGGGGTAGGGAAATCCTTGCTGTCCAGCATTATAGATTTTTCCCGACCCTGACGCAGCGTGGCAAACAGACGAACTTCTATCATGACTTCTCTCCTTTCATGTATATTGCGCTTCGGTGAAAATGCCTGGGGATATATTCCGAAAAGGCCCATGGCCTTTGGCGACACAGGAAGGAGGTACAGGCCCGGCACGGCGCCGGGGAGATAAAAAGCATGAGGGCGGGGCTGTTTCAGTCCCCACCCTCTATTATTATACTTACTTACCATAGCTTTCGTCAAGCCATTAATTAATCAAAGTTTTTGCCGTACAGGATAAAATATGCTCTAAAAGCTGTGCTTTACCTTATATGGTAAAAGACTGAACGGGCATGAACGGACTTGCAGGGGGTTCGGAGCATATGGTATAATAATAAAAACTATAGACCCAGTCAAAATTGAGGAGAGCCTAAATGAAAAAACTGACCTCACTATTGTTGGCCGTAGCCATGGCTCTGGAGCTTTCCGCATGCTCCGGAGAGGAGCAGCGGGCCCGGGAGCCTGAAATGTATATTGAACCTGCCCAGCTGAATGAGGATGAAAAGAAAATGGCTCAGCTGCTGGGAGGTCTGGAGGGCCAGACGATATTTGACTTTTCGGCCGATGACAGCGTCCGGAGCCTGACAATAACAGGCTGGAAGCTGGATGACGGTGAATGGAAAGCACAGTTCATGGACGGTCAGCGCCTGGATGAGAGCAGCGGGCGAATAGCCCTAGGCTTTGAGGACATTACGGCGGGCTGCCGTATCGCTGTGCAGACCGAGTCCGGCTTCAATGCCAGCTCCAGCGACAGCGGGGCAGATGAGGAACTGGAGGGCATGGGCCGCACCACCGCCTATCTGTCTCAACGGAAAGAAATAAAATGCGGTGAAGAGACAGCCCTGGTAATACAGACTTTCACAGATAAAAATGAAGTCATATCTTATGATCCTGAATATTTTGAACACCCGGAGGAATATGAAAAGCTGGGCTATGAGGGCGTCTTTGCAATAACTGCTCGCTTTAGTCAGGAGCCGCTGTCTTAATCTGAAATATAAAATGCTATGAATATAAAGGTAAAAAAGATAAATAAGACTGCTGCGGCATTGATTGCGGTAGCCTTGCTTTTGACCGGATGCTCCAAGACCGGAGCCCAGTTAAAGCCCGATGGTGCTGCAAATGCTGTGAGCCCTGAGGAGAGCGCCGTACTTCAGTGGACAGAAGAGAAGCTGAACTCCACATTTCTCGGCAAGAACAAAGCAGGAGAAATCCTTGCCAGTGTGCCGGCGGAGGACGGGGCCTATGATCTGGTGGGAGTGGTAATGTATACAGAGGATGAAAGCGGATATATCCGCCTGGCCTTTATGGATGCGGAGGGATATTGCCAGAGCTGCGGCCTGGAGGCGGTGGCCTATGAACCTTTGGAGCTTGAATACTTGGGAGAGGGAAGGGTGAGCTTCAACTTCCTGGGCGAAAGCGGAGAGGCACAGAACTGTGTTATCAGTTTCTCCCGGGAGGGCAGCGATGTGTTTTTTAAAGCAGAGAGCTGGAGCCTGGAGGAGTAAGAACAAAAAAGCCTGTGAGGATCTTCCTCACAGGCTTTTTCTCATTAGCTTTACTGTCCCATATATTGGGAGATTATCTCCGCTGCGGTGCTGCCTTCGGAGACGCACACAGCCAGATATTCTCCGCTCTGCATTACAACGGCGTTGTCCAGTCTAGCCACTTCCTCAGGGATGTAGTTTGCAAAGCTGTCCTTCTGGGAGGCGATGCGCTGCTGGGCTTTGGCCAGACCGTCCTTGGCAGACTGTTCGTCGGAGAACTTGAACACTGCCACTTCCTCGGCGGTGGCCCCGCTGCCCATATATACATAAGCTTCCTGAGCATTGTCTATACCGTAAAGCTTGGGGACCATTTCAGAGCTTATAAGATTCAGCTCATCTACAAAGTCTACCTTTTCCATCAGCTCGTTTGCCAGAGCCTGGGCGTCTATCTGGCTGTCGCCTTTGCCACCGCAGGCAGCCAGAGCCGCTACTGCAGCCAGAATAAACATCAATGCCACTGTTTTTTTCAGCTTTTTCATTTTATAGTCCATCCTTTTTATATCAGCTTACAGTATGAGTCTTTAAGTAATCCAGCCATTTCTGACAATAGGAATTCTTCATATGGATACCGTCTACTGCTGCTTCCTCCGGCAGACTGCCGTCTTCTGCCGCCACGGAAGTGGCGGTATCAATGAAGTATACCTGCTGTTCCTCGGCCATCTGGCGCAGCAGCTGGTTATACTCGTCGATCTTACTGTTCTTTATGTAGTCGTGAGTAGAGGATACGCTGTTGGAAACTGGGAGTATCTCCTGGACATAGATCTGGGCATTGGGATTTGCTGCCTTGATTGCGTCGATTATTTTCACATA